>RCUK01000681.1_pt1 | contig 26834 bp, 10 predicted proteins | sample 2166381 | NCBI WGS metagenome assembly RCUK01 (sample SAMN09932809, study PRJNA488358) | compost metagenome | isolation source: compost soil in an enriched community | place: Germany: Experimental Botanical Garden | reverse complement strand
ATCCAGGCATGGCCTGGATCTACGCGTTGTCGGGCGGATCGGGGGTGGTCGGTGGCCTATCCAGGCATGGCCTGGATCTACGCGGTTGGCCGGGCGGTCAGTGACCGATCCAGGCATTCCCTGGATCGACCACAGACCAAAGACCACAGCCCACACACCGAAGCCGACCGCCGAAGCCGCGATCTCCGGTAGTGCCACGCCATGCGTGGCAGGCCAGACAATGACGAAGATGAGCGTGGCAGGCCAGACAATGACGAAGAGGAACGTGGCAGGCCAGACAACGCCGAAGCCTAGTAATACCCCGCCATGTTCAGGAAGAACCCCTTCTGGTCATACCGCAACTCGGTCATGTCATCACTGAACTCGGTGAAGTTGTACCCCACCCCGACCTTGAAGTTCTCGCCCACGCGGCGGTCCACGCCGAGCAGCCAGCCCTTGCGCACGCCGCCATCGCGCACCTTCAGCCAGCGGTGTTCGGCCAGCCCTTCCCATTTCTCGAACAGGCGATAGCGCAGCTGCAGCGCGGCAAAGTCGGCGCGGCTGTCCAGCCAGGCACCTTCGCCGCGGCCGGTGCGATAGTCGCCCCAGCGTGAGGCCAGCTTGCCGGCCAGCTCCCAGCGCGCGCCAAACTGGCGGATGCCTTCCAGCGAGAGCACCTGCGAGCGCTGGTCGTAGAGGTTGCCGCCCTCCTGGCCCAGCGAGGCGACGTCGTAGAGATAGGTGAATTTGCCGAAGCCCGCCCAACGGGTGTTGTCGTGCGGTCGCCAGGCAAAGCCGACGTTGGTCTCCACCAGCTTGGCATCGGCCACCGGATTGATGCGGTCGTCGGTGTCGGCATAGTTGGCGCGCAGCGCGAAGCGCCAGTCTTCGTTGAGCTTGTACAGCAGGCGGTTGGTGGTCACCCACTGTTCGCGTTGTTCGGCGCCGCTGTCGCGGCGGTACTCCAGCTTGCTGCTCCACTGGGCCAGTGCATCGGTGCGGCCACCGCTGACGCTGTAGGCACGGCGGTCGATGCGGCCCGCCGTGGAGTCCAGCTCGCCATCCATGACGGTGAAGCCCAGGTTCCAGCCCTGCGCGGGATAGAAGTCCATGCCGAAGGTGTGCACCAGGCCGGCGCTGTCCTGGCGCCGGTCCTTGAGGTACTGGCTTTCGTTGTAGACGTTGACCTGGTTGCTCAGGCGCCAACGCTGCCCCAGCGTCCAGCCGCTCTGCAGGCCGGTGTCGAACAGCGGATCGGTGCCGGTGCGATCGGTGCTGTAGCTGTAACTGCCGTACAGGCTGTGGTCCGGTGCCATGCGGTACTCGGCATCCACCTTGGCGCCGTGGCCGCGGCTGCCGCCGCTGAGCTCGGCCCCCACGCTGCTGCGGTCGCCGAACAGATAACGCGCACCGAGGGTGAGCAGGTCGTTGTTCTCATATGCGCCGCCGTCATCGTCCAGCGTGACCTGGCCGGTGCCGTACAGCTCCCACGAGGCGCCAAAGCGCTGCCGATAGCCGATTGCCGCGAGCAGCGCGGAGACGTCCTGCAGGGTCTGTTCCTCGCGCACGCGGCGCAGCTCGCCACTGAGCTGGCCATCGTTGCCCAACCGCCACTCGGCGGTGAGCTGGCTCTGTTCCAGGGCCAGGTCGCCCTGCTCGGTGCGGGTGTGGCGGCCGTACAGGCTGAGATCGTCGCTGAGGTAGCCGAGGAACTCCGCGCCGTATTCCTGGATGGGCTGGCCGGTGTCCTGGCGGGCCACCGAGAAGCCGGCATCGACGTCGCGCCACCACGCGCCCAGGCTCCAGTCGCGACGGGTCCAGCCGAGTTCGCGCAGGTTGGCGCGCGCCTCCACCGCACTGGCCGTGCCCGAGCGCCGGCCTTCGTAGGGGTTGCGACGGATGAAGCTCAGGCCGCCATTGTCCGAATAGAACACCGGGGCGGCGGTGGCGTCGGTGCGGGTCTGTTCGAGCTTGAGGTAGGTACCGCGGCCGGCCTGCAGGGTGAGGTCGGCGCCCTTGAGGGTGTAGTTTTCGCCGCTGCGGTTTTCGTCGATCCAGGTGCCGCCGATCGCCACGTGGTCACCGATCCACTGGCGGCCGCGCGCACCGTAGGTGACATCGTCGCTGCTGAAGCCCAGCGGCACGTACTCATAGTCCACCAGCAGCAGCTGGTCGTAACCGTCCAGCGGCATGTCGCGGGTAATGCTGCGCACGTTCTCGCGGGTGAGCTGGGCCAGTGGGCGGGTCAGGATCAGCCGGCCCTGCAGGTTGTCGATCTCGTAGTCCACGCCCTCCTGCAGGGTGGCCCGGGTTTCGGTGCGGCCGGTGGTGCGGTCGCGCACTTCCAGCACCACCTGCTCCGAGCCGGGCAGCACGTCGGTGTGGCGCAGGTAGTAGAGGCTGCCGCCGGTGCCGAGGAACTCGCTGTGGCCCGGCGCCGATTGTGCTTCAGAGCCGAACAGCTTCAACTGCGAGCGCGCATCGCCCAGCGGCGTGGCCGCCAGCGAGCGCCAGTTCAACGCGCCGCCGTACAACGAGCGCACGTACTGGCCGTACTCGGTGCCGGTGATGCCGGTGGCGTAGTTGCCCCACAGGGCCTGGCTCTGGTCCCAGTCCACGCGCAGGTACAGCCGGCCCTGGGTATCCACGTCGCGGTAGGTGGTGGAGTCATCGCCGTACACCGGGTAGTACAGGTCCGGGTCGAGGCGGCGGAACACGTCCTGCGCATCGGCTTCGGAGAAGTCGCGGAACAGGTACTTCAGCTCGCGGTCCTGGGTGTCGGCCTGGGCGGTGACCAGGTATTTGCCGCGCATCTTGCCCTTGAGATAGAACGCCAACCGCCCTTCGCTGAGGAAGCCGTCGGTGTCGCGGTCGTCGGCGGCCAGCGGCTGCACGTTGCCGCTGGCGCTGTTGCTGGACACGGTCACATCGGCGATGGCCACCAGGAACAGGTAGCGGCCGGTGACATCCACGTCGAGCTGGCGCTGCGCCGAAGGCGCATCGCGCGACTCCACGCTGACCTGGTACCGATGCTGGCCGACCGGCTCGAGGAACTCGGCGGCGAACTTCTGCTCCAGGTCCACCGGGAAATCCTGGCCGTTGATGCGCACGCGGCTGTTGGGCTCCAGGTTGCGCCCGTACAGGCGCACGCGGGAACCGTGGATGGGGATGTTCTGCAGGCGCAGCGTGCTCTGGCCGTAGATGCTGTTGCTGACCTGCAGGTCCTGCGCGCTGTCGCCATCCAGCGCCTGGCCGAGGGTCTTCTGCACGTTCTCGCGGGTGACCTGCAGCCCGCGGTCGAAGTCGGCCGGGGTGACCAGCTGGATGCGCTGGAGGCGGGTTTCGTCGAACGCGCCACCGGCACCGTAGGCACGGGCGACGTAGATCAGGTCATCGCCGGTGCGCAGCTTGATGTCGCCCGGCAGCTCGCCGTTCCACTCGGCATCCCCCACGTAACCCACCGGCAGGTCGATGCGCGCCAGCGGGGTCACCAGATCGGTGTCGGTGCCGCGATACAGGGTGACCTCCAGCTTCTGGATGAAGGAGGCGTAGTTGTTGTAGCTGTGGAAGCGCAGCGGGCGGGTCACCCGGCCGTTCTCGAACGGCACGGTGGCAGCGGCCTGCACGCTCAGGCTGGGCGGCACCATGCTGGGATCTTCGGTGGCCCATACCACGCCACCGTTGGGCAGCTCGGCCATGAACTGTCCCCCCGCTGCGGCGACGTTGGCGCTGGCGGCCGGCGTGGCCGGCACCGCGTTGGCCGCGCGCGGATCGGTGCGGCCGGTCAACGGCAGCGGCGCGGTATCGGCGTCGTCGTCGATGCGCAGCAGCAGGCCCTCATCGCTGCGGCAACTGTCGGCCTCGCAGCGCACCGGCGCCGGTGCCTCTGCCCGCGCGGGCTGCTGGGCGGCGCCCGGGGCAGCGATCAGCAGCAGGGCCAGGCCCAGGCCGACCCTGCGGTGGCGGAGCGGCGTGGTGGTCGGGGCAATGGTCGGGCTCAGGGTGTTCTCCATGTCAGCGCCCCTCCCTGCTGCGGTCGGTGCCAGGCGGCACGGGAGGTGTGTCCAGCGGCAGGCGGTGCAGCACGCTGCCGTCGCCGGCCACGACCTCGATGCGGCTTGCCGCGGCCACGGCCGCGGGCAGGCGTGTCGCCAGTGCGGCCTGCACGGCCTGCGCGCGTTGCCGTGCCAGCGCGTCCTGACCGGGCGCGGCGGTGAGCAGCAGGCGCCCGCCGCCACGCGCGATCAGCGCCTGGGCGGCCTTGTCCAGCACCGGCCCGCGGTCGGCCTGCAGGCCTGCACTGTCCGGGGCGAAGAGCGCCTGGCCAAGTTCGATCCGCGCCGGCCGCGATGGCGGGGCCGGGCCCGCTGTGGCGCCGCCGAGCGCACCCTCGGGCAGGCGCACGCCGAAGTCGAAGCGTGCCGGCAGCCCGGGCGTGATGCGCCGGACCAGGGGGTTGGGCGTGGTGAACACCGCACCGCCGGGCAAGGTGGCCGGATCGACCTTGAGGATGAAGTTGCGCCCGCGCGCCTGGCCGCCGGGGATGCCGACCAGGTGGTAGCGGCCGAACGCGTCGGTCTCCATCAGCAGGCCTTCCACCGCCGCCACGCGCACGCCGGGAATGCCACGCTCGCCCTCGTCCTGGATGCCGTTGCCGTTGCGGTCGTCGAACACGCTGCCCAGGATCAGGCTCTCATCCAGCAGCGGGTCGGTGGTGACATCCACCTCGGCCGAGGCGACATTGCCGATGGTGCGGTTTTCACCATCGATGGCGGTGATGCGGTTGGTATGCACGCCGGTACCCGTGCCGGCGCCCACCCGCAGGTAGTACACCAGCGTGGCGCGCTCGCCGACGGCCACGTCGATGCCGTCGATGCGCAGCGGCTGCACGCCGCTGGTGCGGGCATCATTGTCGGCATCCTGTACCGCGAAACCACCGCGCACGAAGGTGAAGCCCGGCGGCAGCGTATCCAGCAGCGTGGCCCCGTTGGCATCGACCTCGCCGACGTTGTCGATGGTGACGGTGTAGCGCACCAGGTCGCCGATCTGCGCGCTGCGCCTGGCGGCCACCTTGGTCAGGCGCAGCACGGCCTGCTGGCCGGCCACGGTGACGGCCGCGTTGGCCTCGGCACACAACGGCACCGGGATCGAGACATCACACACGCGGTAGCGGAAGCTGTCGGTGCCGGCGAAGTTGGCGGCCGGGGTATAGGTGCACTGGCCGTTGGCGCACGCCACGCTGCCGTGGGTGGGCGCGGTGGCCACCTGCAGCGAGGCCGGGTCCAGCGGTGCGGTGCGGGCGCTGTCGTTGCCGAGCACGTCGATCCGCAGCGGCGCGCTGGACGGGGCGGTCACCGCATCGTCGACCAGGGTGAGCACGTTCGGCTCGATGGTGATGGTGACCGTGGCCGAGGCGCACATGGCCGGGTCGGCGATATCGCAGACCTGGTAGTCGAAGCTCTGCACACCGGAGAAATTGGTCAGTGCGGCAAAGCGGATGCGTGCACGCGGCAGCACCGTGGCCGTGCCATACGGCGGCGGCGCGCTGATGGTGACGGTGACGGTGGCCGGATCGATCGGGGTGCCATTGACGCGATCGTTGCCAAGCACGTCGATCTCGATCACGCCATCCTGCGGCAGGTTCACCTGGTCGTCTTCGGCATCCACGCCGGGGGCGACGGCGATGACGGTCACGCTCAGCGTGCCGGTATCGCAGACGGTGGGCTGGTTGAGCAGGCAGATCGTGTAGGTGGTGCTGTAGGTGCCCGGGGCCAGCCCCGCCGCCACGTCCACCCAGCCATCGGCACTGAAGCCCAGCGCAGCGGTGGCCACGGGCCCGAAGCTCACCTGGGCCGGATCCAGCGGCGCGGTGTTGAACGTATCGTTGGTGAACACATTCAACAGGCGCGTGCGCCCGGTCGGCCCGACCGGGCCGCCGCTGTCGTCCACGGCCAGCAGTGCGCCCACCGCCCCCTGCACGCGTACGGTGGCCAGCGCGGTGGTGCAGTTGGTGGGCACGCCGTTCTCGCACAGCTGGTAGGCCAGCTGCACCTGGCCCGGCTGGACGCCCGCGGCGACCATGATCTGGCCCTGGTTGTTCATGGTGTAGCCCGGCGTGCTGCCGGTGAGGCTGGCCACCACGCTGCCGACCGGCGGCGGCGACACGTTGTTGTAGCTGTCGTTGTCCAGCACCGAGCGGGCGATGGTGCCGCCCACCGACGGATCCACCGGCGTGCTGGTGAAGTCGTCGTTGACCGCCAGCACCACGTTGGCCGAACCGGACAGGGTCAGGCTGACGCTGGCATCGCCGCACTGCGCGCTGTATGGCGCCGCCAGGCACACCCGATAGGTGAAGCTGACCGGCCCGCTGCTGCCCGACGGCGGGGTGTAGATGAAGCTGCCATCGGCGTTGAAGGCCAGGCCGGCAACCGCGCCGCTGGTGAGGGTATGCAGCGCCCCGGGCGGGGTGCTGTCGTTGCCGGCCACGTTGCCGGTGATGGGCTGGCCAGCGGTGCCGGTGTAGCTGTCGTTCTGCGGTGCCGGCGTGATCACCACGGTCACGCCGGCGGTGGCGCAGTTGGCCGGCGCGGCCGCTTCGCAGACCTGGTAGGTGATCGGGGTGGCGCCGGAGGCCGTGCCGGTGCCGACGCTGATCGTGCCGTCAGGCTGGAGGGTGATCCCGGCCGGCGCACCGACCAGGCTCAGGATCACATCGGCCGGCGCGGGCGGGCTCACGCCGTTGAGGCGGTCGTTGGCCAGCACGCTGGTGGACGAGCTGCCACCGGGCAGCACGTCGGTGAGCACGTCATCGCCGGCCACCAGGGTGCCGTTGTTGATGTTGATGGTCACCGTGGCGGTGCCGCAGCTGGCGGCATACGGCGCCGGCAGGCACGCCTGGTAGGTGAAGCCGACCGGGCTGGGGGTGCCCGGCGGCGGCGTGTAGGTGAACGCACCGGTGCCGGCCAGCGACAGGCCGGGGGGCGTGGTGCCCTGCACGCTGTACAGCGCGGCGACGGGCATGTTGTCGTTGCTGGCCACGCTGTTGCTCAGGGTCTGGCCCACCGGCACCGAGAACGCGTCGTTCTGGGGCGCCGGGCTCACCACCACGGTGACGCTGGCGGTATCGCAGTTGGCCGGCGCGGCGGCCTCGCAGATCTGGTAGGTGATGGCGGTGGCACCGGAGGTCACCCCGGTGGGCACGCTGATCCTGCCATCGGTACCGATGCTGAAGCCGGCCGGCGCGCCGACCAGGCTCAGCAGCACGTCACCGGCGGCCGGCGGGGAGACCCCGTTGAGGCTGTCGTTGGCCAGCACGCTGGCTGTCGAGGTGCTGCCCGGGGCGACGCCGGTGAAGGTGTCATCGCTGGCCACGAGCTGGCCGTTGTTGATGTTGATGGTGACGATAGCCCGGCCACACAGGCTGGCGTCGGGGGCCGGCAGGCAGACCTGGTAGGCCACGCTGAGCGGCCCGGTGACTCCGACCGCGGGGGTATAGCTGAAGCTGCCATCGGGGTTGAACAGCAGCCCGGTCGGCGCGGTGTCCTGCAGGGTGTAAAGCGCACCGGGCGGGGTGGCGTCGTTGGCCGCCACGGTGTTGGCCAGGGTCTGCCCGGCCTGCACGGCGAAGGCGTCGTTCTGCGGTGCCGGCGTCACCACGACGGTGACACGGGCGGTGTCGCAGTTGGCTGGCGCGGCCGCTTCGCAGACCTGGTAGGTGATCGTGGTCGAGCCCGAGCCCACGCCGCTGCCCACGCTGATCGTGCCATCGGGGTTGAGGGTGAAGCCGCCCGGTGCACCGACCAGGCTCAGGATCACATCGGCGGCCGCCGGCGGCGACACGCCATTGAGGCTGTCATTGGCCAGCACGCTGGTGCCCGTGGTCGCGCCCGCCAGCACGCCGACCAGGCTGTCATCGCCCGCGCTCAACGTGCCGTTGTTGATGTTCAAGGTGACTGTCGCCGTGGCGCACAGACTGTTGTTCGGTGCGGGCAGGCAGGTCTGGTAGGTGAAGCCCACCGGCGAGACCGCGCCGACCGGCGGGGTGTAGAGGAAGCTGCCATCGGGATTGAAGCTCAGCCCTGGCGGCGGCGTGCCCTGCACGGCCCAGCTCGCCCCGGCCGGCATGCCGTCATTGCTGGCCACGCTGTTGCTCAGCGTCTGCCCGGCCTGCACCGAGAACGCGTCGTCCTGCGGGGTCGGGCTGACAATGACGGTAACGCTGGCGGTGGCGCAGTTGCCCGGCGCGGCGGCTTCGCAGACCTGGTAGGTCAACGTGGTCGGCCCGGCGCTGACGCCGGTGGCCACCGATACCGTGCCTGTGGGCGTGATCGCAAAGCCTGCCGGTGCGCCGACCAGGGTGAGCAGCACGTTGGCCGCCGCCGGCGGCGACACACCGTTGAGGCTGTCGTTGGCCAGCACGCTGGCCGCCGAGGTGGTGCCCGGTGCGACGCCGCTGAGCGTGTCGTTGCCGGCCAGCAGCGTGCCGGTGGCGATGTTGAGGGTGACGCTGGCGGTGGCGCACAAGGCGTTCGGTGCGGGCAGGCAGGCCTGGTAGACGAAGGTCAGCGGGCTGGGCGTGCCGGGCAGCGGGGCGTAGGTGAACGACCCGTCGGCGTTGAAGGTCAGCCCCGCTGGCGGGGTGCCCTGCACGGTGAAGGTCGACCCCGCCGGCAGGTTGTCGTTGCTCGCCACGCTGTTGCTCAAACTCTGCCCGGCCTGCACCGAGAAGGCGTCGTCCTGCGGCGAGGGGCTGACGATGACGGTGATGCTGGCGGTATCGCAGTTGGTCGGCGCGGCCGCTTCGCAGATCTGGTAGGTGAGCGTGGTGGTGCCCGATGTCACGGTGCCGCCCACGCTCAGGGTGCCGTCCGGATTGAGGGTGTAACCGGCCGGCGCACCGACCAGGGTCAGTACCACGCTGGCCGGCAGCGGCGGGCTCACCGCATCGAGCGTGTCGTTGGCCAGCACGCTGATGCTGGTGGTGCCGCCGGCGGCGACCCCGCTGAGGGTGTCGTCCACCGCCACCAGCGTGCCGGTGTTGATGTTGAGGGTGACGCTGGCGGTGTCGCACAGCGCGGCGTTCGGCGCGGACAGGCACGCCTGGTAGGTAAAGACCACCGGGCCGACGGTGCCGATCGGCGGGGTATAGGTGAAGGTGCCGTTGGCGTTGAAGGTCAGCCCGGCCGGTGTGGCGCCCTGCACCGCCCAGACCGCGCCTGCCGGCAGGTTGTCGTTGGCGGCCACGTTGCCGTTGCTGATCGAGCCGCCGGCCTGCACCGCGTACGCATCGTCCTGCGCGACCGGGGTGATCACCAGCGACACCGTGGCGGTATCGCAGTTGGACGGTACGGCGGTTTCGCAGATCTGGTAGGTCAGCGTGGCCGGACCGGCGGTGACCGCCACCGGCACGCTGATCGTGCCGTCGGCGGCGATTCCGTAACCGGCGGGCGCACCCACCAGGCTCAGCTGCACGCTGCCCGCGGCAGGTGGGCTGGTGCTGTTGAGCGCATCGTTGGCCAGCACGCTGGGCGTTGCCGAACCCGGGGCGACGCCGGTGAAGCTGTCATCGCCGGCCACCAGCGTGCCCTGGTTGACGTTCACCGTTGCCGTGGCAAGACCGCACACGGCGGCGTTGGGTGCAGGCAGGCACGCCTGGTAGGTGAAGGTGACCGCCCCGGCCGTTCCCACCGGCGGGGTGTAGTTGAAGCTGCCATCGCCACTGAACACCAGCCCGCTCGGCGCGGTGCCCTGCACTGTCCAGATCGACCCGGCCGGCATGCTGTCGTTGCCGGCAACGCTCGCGTTGCTGATCGTGCCACCGGCCTGCACGGCGAAGGCATCGTTCTGCGGCATCGGCGTGACCACGAAGCGGATCGCAGCGGTGGCGCAGTTGGTCGGCGAGGCGGCCTCGCACACCTGGTAGGTCAGCAGCGTGGCACCGGCGGTCACCCCGGCCGGCACCTGCACGGTGCCGTCGTTGTTGATCACAAAGCCGGCCGGCGCGCCGACCAGCAGCAACTGCACGGTGGCCGACGCAGGCGGAGTGACACCGTTGAGCGAATCGTTGGCCAGCACGCTGGGCGTGGCCGCGCCAACGCTGACCGGGACGGCGAAGGTATCGTCGTTGGCCACCACCGCGTTGACGCTGATGTTCAAGGTCGCCGTGGCCGTGCCGCACACGGCCGCATCCGGTGCCGGCAGGCAGGCCTGATAGTCGAAGGTGACCGGGCCGATGGTGCCGGCCGGGGGGGTGTAGGTGAAACTGCCATTGCTGTTGAACAGCAGGCCCTGCGGCGGCGAGGCCACGCTCCAGCTGGAGCCGGCCGGCATGCCATCGTTGCCCGACACGTTGCCGGTGTTGGGCTGGCCGGATTGCACCGCGAGCACGTCGTTGACCGGCGCCGGGCGCACCACCACGGCGATGTTGGCGGTGGCGCAGTTGTTGGCGGCGGCGGTCTCGCAGATCTGGTAGACCAGCGCGATGGCACCGGTCGGCGCGGTGATGCCCACGCTGAGCGTGCCGTCGGGGTTGAGGGTGAAGCCGGCAGGTGCGCCCACCAGCGACAGCGACACGCTGGCGGTGGCCGGCGGGGTCACCCCGTTGAGCGCGTCGTTGCCCAGCACGCTGGGCGTGCTGGCCCCGGGCGCGGTCGGACCGAAGCTGTCGTCGGCCGGCACCAGCAGGCCGTTGTTGATGTTCAACGTCGCCGTTGCGGTACCGCATACCGCGCCATTGGGCGCCGGCAGGCAGGCCTGGTAGACGAAGCTGGCCGGGCTGGTGGTGCCTGCCGGCGGTGCATAGGTGAAGCTGCCATCGGCGGCGAAGGTCACGCCCGCCGGCGGCGTGCCCTGCAACGTGTAGAGCGCACCGATGGGCATGTTGTCGTTGCCCGACACGTTGCCGGCGAGCGTCTGCCCGGCCTGCACGGTGAAGGCATCGTTGGCCGGCGCCGGGGCGACGACCAGCGCGATGCTGGCCGTGGCGCAGTTGGTCGACGCCGCCGCTTCGCAGATCTGATAGGTGAGCGTGATGGCACCGGCAGCGGTGCCGGCATCCACGCTCAGCGTGCCGTCGTTGGCGATCGCAAACCCGGTCGGCGCACCCACCAGCGACAGCTGCACCTCGGCCGGCAGTGGCGTGGCGGCGTTGAGGGTGTCGTTGGTCAGCACCGACGGCGAGGCCGCACCCGGCACGAGCGGCGTGGCAAAGCTGTCATCCACTGCCACCAGGGTGCCGCTGTTGACGTTGATCGTGGCGGTCGCGGTGGCGCATGCCGCCGCATCCGGTGCGGCCAGGCAGACCTGGTACTGGAACACGACGGCCCCGGTGAAGCCGGGCGCGGGCGTGTAGGTAAAGGTGCCGTCGGCCGCCAGCGTCAGGTTGGCCGGCGGTGCGTTGAGCACGCTGAACTGCGCGCCCACCGGCGCATTGTCGTTGCTGGCCAGCGAGCCGCTCAGCGCCTGCCCGGCCGGCGTGGACAGCGCATCGTCGACGGCCGATGGCGCGACCACCATCCGCACCGCGGCGAGGGCGCAGTTGCCCGGCGCCGCCGCTTCGCACAGCTGGTAGGTCAGGTTCTTCACCCCGGCAGGGGTGCCCGGGGCGACCGTGATCGCGCCCTCGGAGGTCACCGCCACACCGGCCGGTGCTCCCACCAGCGACAGCCGCACATCGGCCACCGCCGGCGGGGTGGCGCCGTTGAGCGCATCGTTGGCCAGCACCGAGGTGGTGCTGCCGCCGGTGACCGGGTTGATCGGCGTGGTGCTGAAATCATCGTTGTTGGCGGCCAGGGTGCCCACGGTGATGGCGATGCTGGCGCTGGCCGTGGCGCACAGCGCTGCGTTCGGCGCCGGCAGGCACACCTGGTAGGAGAAGGTCACCGGCGTGGCGACGCCGACCGGCGGCACGTAGCTGAAACTGCCCGACGGGTTGAACGACAGTCCGGCCGGGGCGGGGCCGGTGAGGCTGAACACCGCGCCGGCCGGCACGTTGTCGTTGTCGCCCACGTTGCCGTTCAGTGCCTGCCCCGCTGCGGTGGAATAGGCGTCGTTGCTGGCCGAGGGAGTCACCACCAGGCGAATGGTGGCGCTGGCGCAGTTGCCGGGCAGCACCGCCTCGCACACCTGGTAGTTGAGCACCGTGGCGCCGCCGGTGGCGCCGGCCGGCACCTGCAGCAGGCCGTTGGCATCGAGGCTGTAACCGGCCGGCGCACCGACCAGGCTGAGGAGCACGCTGGCCGCGGCCGGCGGAGTGCTGCCATTGAGGCTGTCGTTGAGCAGTACGCTGGTCGCGCTGGCACCGCCGGGGGCCAGCGGCGAGGCGCTGAAGTCGTCATCCAGCGCCAGCAGGGTACCGGCGTTGACGTTGAGGATGGCGTTGGCCGGGCTGCACTGCGCGCTGTCCGGCGCCGGCAGGCAGACCTGGTAGCTGAAGGCGACCGGGCCGGTGAATCCGCCCGGCGGGGTGTACAGGAAGCTGCCATCCGGGCCGAACTGCAGGCCCGCCGGCGCCGCGCCGTTCAGGGCGACCACCGCGCCGGCCGGCGCGTTGTCATTGCTGCCGACGTTGCCGGCCAGCAGTTGCCCGGCCGTGGTGGAGAACACATCGGCGGCGGCCAGCGGCGACACCAGCAGCTGGATCTGCGCCGAGTCGCAGTTGCCCGGCAGCGCCGTCTCGCACAACTGGTAGGTGAGCGTGACCGCACCGGCCGGGACGCCGTCGGCGATCGTCAGCGTACCGTCGGCCGCCAGCGTGTACCCCGAGGGCGCGCCCACCAGGCTCAACAGCACATCGGCCGAGGCCGGCGGCGTGGTCGCATTGAGGCTGTCGTTGTTGAGCACCGAGGCGGTGCTGCCACCGGTAGCGGGGTTGATCGGGGTGCCGCGGAAATCGTCGTCGTTGGCCACCAGCGTGCCGGCATTGACGTTGACGGTGACCGTGGCGCCGGCGCACACCGCGTTGTCCGGTGCGGGCAGGCACGCCTGGTAGGCGAAGGTGACCACGCCCTGGGTACCGACCGGTGGCGTGTAGAGGAAGCTGCCATCGGGATTGAACACCAGCCCGGCCGGCGCGGTGCCGCTCAGGCTGAAGCCCGCGTTGGCCGGCACGTTGTCATTGGTCGCCACGCTGCCGCCGACTGCCACGCCCACCGGGGTACTGAGGTTGTCGTTGACCGCCACCGGGGCCAGCAACAGGCGTACCGCCGCGGTGGTGCAGTTGCTCGGCAATGCCGCTTCGCACAGTTGATAGGAGAAGCCGACCGCACCGGCGGCCGCGCCGCCGGGCACGGAGAGGGTGCCGTTGCTGTTGAGCACGTAGCCGGCAGGCGCGCCGACCAGGCTCAGGATCACCTGCGCCGGCGCCGGCGGCACCGCACCGTTGATGGTGTCGTTGCCAAGCACGCTGTTGGTGGTGCCACCGCTGGCCGGGTTGATGAGCGTGGCGCGGAAGTCATCATCGTTGGCGACCAGCGTGCCCGCGTTGACGTTGAGGGTGACCGTGGCGGTATCGCAGACCCCGGCCAGCGGCGTGGCCAGGCAGGCCTGGTAGCTGAAGGTGGTGGTGCCGGTGTACTGCGCCGCGGGTGTGTAGGTGAAGCTGCCATCGGGATTGAACGTCAGGCCCGCAGGCGTGGCACCCGAGACGGCATAGGTGGTGCCGGCGGCGACGTTGTCGTTCACCGCCACGTTGCCGCTGACCGGTGTGCCCACCTGGGTGGTGTAGGCATCGGCCACCGCATCGGGCGCGATCACCACCGCGATCGTGGCGGTGGCGCAGTTGCTGGTGCCGGCCTGGCACAGCTGGTAGACCAGGCTCACCGGTCCGGCCGGCACACCGGCAGGCACCTGCAGCCGGCCATCGGAGCCGAGGGTGTAACCGGCCGGCGGCGCGTTGATCAGCGCCAGCGTGGCCTGCGCCGGCAGGATCGGCGCGCCGTTGAAGGTGTCGTTGGCGATCACGCTGGCGGTCACGCCACCGGCGCTGGTCAGTGGCGCGGCGCTGAAGTCATCGTTGTTGGCAGCGATCGCCCCGGGGCCCACGTTGATCGTCGCCACGGCCGCATCGCACACCCCCGTATTGGGCGCGGGCAGGCACAGCTGGTAGCGGAAGCTGTCCGGACCGGTGTAGGCGGCCTGCGCGGTATAGCTGAAACTGCCGTCGGCGGCCACGCTCACGCTGCCGTGCGCGGCACCGGCCAGGAGACTGAACTGCGCACCGGCGCCTGCGTTGTCATTGCCGGCCACGTTGTCGGCCAGCGCGACCCCTGCCGTGGCCGCGAACGTGTCATCCACCGCGTCGGGCGCAATCACCAGTTGTACGCTGGCGGTGGCGCAGTTGCCGGGCGCGGCCACTTCGCAGATCTGGTAGTTGAAGCTCACCGCGCCAGCGACCGCGCCCGCGGGGATCGCCACCTGCCCGGCCGCGTTGACCGCGTAGCCGGCCGGCGCGCCGGCCAGGGTCAGGTTGACCGCCGCCGGCGCCACCGCGGTGCCGTTGAAGGTGTCATTGCCGAGCAGGCTCACCGGGGAGGTGGTGCCCGCCTGCAGCGGCGTCACGAACACGTCGTTGGCGGCGACGATCTGGTTGGCCTGCACGTTCACGCTGACCGTGGCGGTATCGCAGACGGTGGCATTGGGCGCGGGCAGGCACACCTGGTAAGTGAAGCTGTCCGGCCCGGTAGCGGCGTTGAGCGGGGTGTAGCTGAAGGTGCCATCGGCATTGACCACCGCGGTGCCGCGGGTAGGCGTGGTGCCCAGTGTGTAGGCCGAACCGCTGGCGGTGTTGTCATTGCCGGCCAGGCTGCCGGTGGCCGGTTGCCCGCCGCCAGGCGTGGTCACCGTGTCATTGACCGCGTCGGGGCTGACCACCAGGTTGGCGGTGGCGGTGGCGCAGTTGGCCGGCAACGCGTTCTCGCAGAAGCGGTAGGTCAGCGCCAACGGGCCGGCCGGTGCGGTGTTCGGCACCTGCACGGTGCCGTTGGCGTTGATCGCAAAACCGGCCGGCGCGCCGACCAGGCTCAAGGTGACCTGCGCCTGCGGCACGGCCCCGCCGTTGAAGGTGTCGTTGGTCAGCACGCTGGGCGTGACCCCGCCGGTACCGGCCGGGATCGCCACGCCGAAGGTGTCATCGGCGGCCACCAGTGCATTGGCGTTGACCACGATCGCCGCGCTGGCGGTGGCGCAGACGGTGGCATTGGGCGCCGGCAGGCAGGCCTGGTACTGGAACGAGGTGGGCACGACGATGCCGCCGGCCGGTGCATAGGTGAAGGTGCCCGCGCTGTTGACGGTGAGCCCGGCCGGCGGCGTGCCGATGGCCGAATACACCGCACCGGTCGGCACGTTGTCGTTGCCGGCCAGCGTGCCGCTGAACGATGCACTGCCGCCCACTGCATTGAAGCTGTCGTTCACCGCGGTCGGGGCGATCACCACGCTGGCACTGGCGGTGGCGCAGTTGGTCGGCGATGCGCTCTCGCAGATCTGGTAGTTCAGCGTGGTGGCGCCGGCGGCGGCACCGGCCGGCACGGTGATCAGGCCACCGCTGTTGATGGTGAAGCCGGGCGGCGCGTTCTGCAGCGCGATGATCAGGCTGGCGCCATTGACCGGCGTGCCGTTGAGGGTGTCATTGCCCAGCACGCTCGGCGTGCTGCCCCCGGTGGTGGAGGAGATCGGCGTGGCAAAGGTGTCGTTGACCGCCACCAGTGCGTTGGCCTGCACCGGCACGGCCGGGGTACTGGCGGTGTTGTCGCCGGGCGTGGGGTCGGTGGTGCCCGAGGGCAGCACCAGCGACACGCTGTTGGCCGGCACGGTGGACGGGGTGGTGGTCGGTGCGGTGGCGTTGACCAGCACCACCACGCTGTCGCCGACGCCTACGTTGACCAGCACGTTGACCGCATTGCCGGTGCCGCTGGATTGCGCGCACGACGACGCCGCGGTGGTGGCCTGGCAGGTCCAGGCAACGTTGCCGAGCAGGGCCGACACGTTGTCGACCACGGCCACGCCCGAGGCCGCCGACGGCCCGGCGTTGCTGACCTGGATGCGGTACTGCACCGCTCCGCCGGCAGGCACCGGCGAGGCGCTCAGCCGCGTCTTGGTCACGCTCAGCTGCGCCTGCAACGCCAGCGCGTTGGTATCGGTGGCGGTGTTGTTGCCCAACGCGGGATCGGCCACGTCGGTCGGCGCGGTGACCGTGGCGGTGTTGTTGAGCGGGTTGGGATAACTCTGCGCCCGCAGCGTCGGCGGCAGCAGCAAGGTCAACAGGGCCACCGCATACGCGATGCCGGCCGAAGCCATGCCTGCCCTGCGCTGCGTGCCGGTTGCTGCCATGCGCTCATCCTCGAAAGCGGCCCGGCCCCGCTGGGGTTGCCTGGCTGTGGTGGTCCTGTCCATCCCGGCACAGGGCGATCCCTGCGCTGCACCGCGGTACCGCACCCGGCGCTAGTAAGCGCCGGGGTTGTTGCTGAAGCTGACCGGCACGCTGATCGTTGCCTGCCCGCCATTGACCAGGTTCACGCCGACGTTGACCGCGTTGCCGCCCACCGCGCCGCCGCTTGCCGCCGCGCAGGTACTGCCGCTGCTGGCGCTGCAGGTCCACGCCGCGCGCAGGGTGGTGCCGTTGGGCAGGCTGTCGCTGACCACCGCATTGGTGACCGCATCCGGCCCGTCGTTGCGCACCACCAGCGTGTACGTCGCGGTGCCGCCCGGGGTGTAGCTGCCGCTGCCGTCGGTCTTGGTGATCGACAGGTCGGCCTGGCGCGCGCGGTTGGTGATCCGGCACACCAGCGTCACCGCGGTGGCGGTCATCGCCGGGGCCTGCAGGGTGAAGCTGCCGCCGGTGCCGGAGGACACCACGGTGTTGTTCTGGTCGGTGCATTGCCACGTGCTGGCATAGCGGGTGAGCGTGGTCCCCGCGGCCGCCGCTTCGGCCAGGGCATAGCTGCCACCGGGCACGGTGATCACCGCGGCGGTGGCGCCGTTGTTGCCCACGTTGCTGGCCGAGCCGACGGTGCTGCCGTTGTAGGAAATGGACAGGTTGAAGCGGCCGGTGTCGCTGGTCGGCTGCAGGTCCTTGACCAGCTGCAGGGTGGCCGCGCACGCCTGGGTGATGCCCTCCACGGTGAACACCGCCTGGCCGATGCGGATGCCCAGCAGCGCCAGCAGGTTGTCCACCAGCCCCCCCAGCACGGTGGTCAGCACGGGGGTGACCAGCGCGTTGACCGCCGTGCGGATCGGCGTCAGCAGGGTATTGACGATGCCGTTGACCAGGTCGGCCACCGGCAACGGCAGGGCGATGCCGCCGAGCAGGGTCACGGTGGGGTTGCCGCTGGTGACCTGGAGGGTGAGCGAGTTGACCAGCGTGGACACCATGGTCGCCGCGCTCACCGTGCCTGCGCTGAGCGTGCGGGTCTGCGGGTAGGGGCCGGTGAAGCTGGCACTCTGCAGCCCGGGCGTGGCAGTGGCGTAACTGCGCACGCTCACGGTCAACGGGATGGTGATGTCGGCAATCGGCGTAAGCAGGCCGAGGATGTTGGCCGCCACCCGCACGCGTACGCTCAGCGAGGTCAGCGTGGCCGCGCTGAGCGCGGTCTCGCCCAGCACCGTGCTGCGATTGAAGAAGGTGGCATCGCTGATCTGGCCCACGTAGAGGTTCACCAGGCCAGGTCGCGCCTGCAGGGTGACCGCGCTGCCGACCAGGTTCACCGCCGAGATCGCGCCTTCGGCACGCGCCACGTCCGCATACAGCTGCAGGTGCAGCACGTCGGCGCTGATGCTGGTGTTGGACAACGACACGCCGAGCAGGTTGAGCCCGTTCAACGCCGCGCTCAGGGTGCCGGTGTTCAGCCCCTGCACCAGGTCCAGGTCGAGCTTGATGCGGATGGCCGCACTGTGGAACGCCGCACCGACCGTGCCGCAGTTGTAGACCGGCGGCTCGATCACCTGCGCCCACAGGCGCACGTTGGCCACCCCGTTGAGGCCCAGCGCGGCGGTGTTGACCGTGATCGGCGTCGGCGTGGTGAGCACGTTGCGGAAGTTGTAGAGCTGCACGCCGCCGGTCAGCAGGTCGAGCACGTTCAGCCGCACCGTCGCCAGCGAACCGGTGGGCAATGCGATCTGCAGGATGTCGGCCAGCCGGATGCTGCCGTTCAGCCCGGCCACGCCGAGCGGCAGGGCGTTGAGTACGTTGGCTGCGGCGGTCTGGCCGTCGGCCTGCAGTACCTGCACCATCGCCGCGCGCAGCTGGCCCAGGGTGATGTTGGCATTGAGCACCTGGCTGGGATCACTCACCACCACGCCGCCGTTGAGCTGGGTCAACAGCGCGTTGAGGTTGATGTTGGCCCCGGCCAGGTTGTTCCAGTCGGCCACGCTCAGGTTGAGCGTGGTGCCCGGCAGCAGCGCGCCGAACAGCAGATTGAGCAGCGGGCTCTGGGTCGAATCGACCGAGGCCAGGCGCGGCCCGGCACTGACGCAGGCACCGGCGGTACAGGCCGATTGCGCCTGTGCCCGGCAAAGGCATGAAAGCACCGCCAGCACGGCCAGGAGCACCAGCGCCTGCCAACGCAATGACGAATCTTTCACGCCTTTCACATTAACCATACGTGCGTCTCCGCCGTTTCAGGGCAGAAACCGACCGTGACGGTGGATTTACTCCATCGCCGTACTGATCGCGCTCTGCCGGTGTCGTTTCCCGATCGGGAATACGTTTATGTCCGGTTCGGTGCGATTAATGCGGGGCAACGAAAATCCGTCAAACAAGACGGCGTGAAAATGAGGGGCAGTGGCGCTTGCTGGCGGGCTTGCGTCGGAGCATCAACCTTGCAGCAGCAGTGAGCGGAAGCGCTTCTGTACAGGCAGGAAAAGAATCGCTTTCAGGGAAGTCGTGCTTACCGAACAAGGAAAGGGGGCAATAAATGCAGGCCATGTGCGACAGAATCCGGCGAGCCCGACTAACGGCTGGCCTATCGCAATCCCGGTTGGCGTTGGAAACCGGCGTACGCCGCAGCGCCGTGGCGCAGTGGGAACGGGAAGGCGGCACATTCCCGAGCGTGCAACACCTTGCCTGCATCGCAATTGTGACGCAAGTCCATTTTGAATGGCTGGCGACCGGGCGCGGCCCCGGGCGTCCGGAAGACGGTGTCGACCTGCCCCTTCCCGAGCAACTGCCGGTGGAAGCGGCGCGCACCGCGCAGGAAACCGAGATTCTCGCGTTGCTGCGACGCATGCCCGCGCGCAAACGCCAGGTGGCGCGCGCGATCATGGAAATGCTCAACGACTGAGCCGGTATCGGCGGTGACCGCCAGCGCGCCGCTGGCGCGCGCTTACAGCGCGGCGCGCGGCGGCAACGACCAGTCGATCGGCGCCTGCCCGCGGCGCTGCAGGTACGCGTTGGCCATCGAGAAATGCCGACAGCCGAGGAAGCCGCGGTGCGCCGACAGCGGCGAGGGATGGGGCGCCTTGAGCACGCGGTGGCGGCCGGTGTCGATCACCTTGCCCTTCTGCTGCGCGTAGCTGCCCCACAGCATGAACACCAGCCCCTCGCGCTCGCGGTTGAGGGTGTCCACCACGTGGTCGGTGAAGCCTTCCCAGCCGCGCTTCTGGTGCGCGCCGGCCTGGCCCTCTTCCACGGTCAGTACCGCGTTGAGCAGCAGCACGCCCTGGCGTGCCCACGGCAACAGGCAGCCGTGGTCCGGCCGCGCGATGCCCAGGTCGGCTTCGATTTCCTTGTAGATGTTCAACAGCGACGGCGGCACCGGCACCCCGGGCATCACCGAGAAGCTCAGGCCGTGGGCCTGGCCTGCGCCGTGGTACGGATCCTGGCCCAGGATCACCACCTTCACCTGCTCGAACGGCGTGGCGTCGAAGGCCGCGAAGATCTGCGGCCCCGGTGGGAACACGTGCGCGCCGGCCGCCTTGCGCTGGCGCAGGAACGCCGACAGTTCGCGCATCTGGGGTTGCAGCAGCCACGTGCCGATGCGTGCCTTCCAGCTCGGTTCGAGCTGGATGCCCTGGGTTGTTTCGTCGCTCATCGCACCACGGGTTTGTCGTTGAGCCGGGACAGGCGCAGCTGGAACAGCACCTTGGTCACCAGCAGGCGTTCTTCGATCGGCTTCTGCACCAGGTCGTTGGCGCCGGCCTGTAGCAGCCCGGACTGGTTGTGCGGATTGCCGTCGCCGGTCATCACCAGCACCGGCAGGCGGCGCTTGCCGTAGCCGAAGTCCACGCGCACCCGCTCCACCACGTCGCGGCCACTGAGTTCGCCCTTGAGGGTGACATCGGTCAGCACCAGGTCGATGCGATGGCTGCTGCGCCCCAGCGATTCGGCCGTGAGCAGCGCGAAGGCTTCCTCGGCGGTCATCACGTGCAGCACGCGCAGGCTCTGGCGCTCGAGCATCCGCTTGGTCGCCTCGGCCACCACGCGGCTGTCTTCCACGTACAGGATGGTTGCCCCGGGGATGGTTTCCGGCTGCACGTAGCCGCGGATGAAGGTGGCCAGCGCTTCATGGCCCAGCGCCTTGTCGAAGTAGTCGGTGACGTACTCGGTGAAGCGGCGCTGCTCCAGGTGCTGCTGCGCGTCGCCGGACACCACGATCACCGGCACGTAGGCCTGCCCGGCGGTCTCGCGCACCAGTCGCGCCAGCGCCAGGCCATCGCCGTCGCTGAGCGTGAGCGAGGTGGTCACCAGGCTCACCGGCCCGGCTTCCAGCGCGCGGCGCGCTTCTTCGATGCTCGCACAGCCCACCACCTCCACCGCTGGCAGTTCGCGTTGCAGCACATCGGCAATCAACTTGCGGACCAGCTTGGAACCGTCGACCACCATCACGCGCGGTGCATCGTCGACCAGGTGCTTCAGGGCTTGCGGGCGCATGTAGGCCTCAGGTTTCGGTCGGTCGGGTCTGGCGCAGGAAATGCCCCGTCACCAACCACGCGCCCAGCCAGCCCAGCACCACGGTGCCGACCAGCACGAACGATGAATGCAGCAGGTCCAACCCGTGCAGCACGAACGGGCTGGCGTAACTTTCCGACAACGCCGCCAGCGGCGGGCGCAGGGCCAGCCCGGCCACGCCGATCAGGCCCAACGCCACCGCACCGGCGCCCAGGCCGTACCACGCGCCCAGGTACAGGAACGGGCGGCGGATGAAGCCGTCGCTGGCGCCCAGCAGCTGCAGCACGCCAATCTCGTCGCGGCGCGCCTGGATGTCCAGCCGCACCGTGTTGCCCACCACCAGCGCAGCGCCCAGGCCGAGCAGCACCGACAGCACCTGCACCAGCCGCGAGCCGAAGCCCAGCCACGCGTCCAGGCGCTTGCGCCACAGCGCGTCGTGCTGCACCAGGTCGGCCTGCGGCAGGCCCTCCAGCGATTGCGCCAGGCGCGCATCGTCGGCGCCGGCCTTGGGGGTCACGATCAGCAGGGTCGGCAGCGGGTTGTCGTGCAGCGCATCGATCGCCTCGCCCAGCCCGGCCCCCTCGCGCAGTTCGGCCAGGCCCTGCTCGGGCGTCTGCACGGTGACGTTGGCCACGTCGGCGCGGCCGCGCAGCGAATCGGCCACCTGCCCGGCGGCGGCCGCGGCCACCTCGGTCTTCAGGAACAGGTTGATGTCGCGCGACTGCTGCACGCTGCCGGCGAAGTGCTTGAGGTTGTCCAGCGCGATCGACAGGCCCAGCGGCAGGGCCAGGGCCAGGGCCATCACCATGATCGTCAGCAACGTGGCCCACGGCTTGCGCCAGGCGCGGCCCAGGCTGAATACCACGCTGTGGCCGTGATGGTGCAGCCACACGCCCAGGCGCGACGGTGCCGCGGCTTCCTTGTTGGTGGGTGCGTTCATTCGGCCAGGTCCTGCGGCGAGATGTCGTCGATCAGCTTGCCGTGGTCCAGGATCAGCACGCGTTTGCGCATGTGGCGCAGCAGCGCCAGGTCGTGGCTGACCACCAGCACGCTGGTGCCGCGCTCGGGCAGCTCGGCAAACAGCGCCATGATCTCCGCCGCCAGGGTCGGGTCCAGGTTGCCGGTGGGCTCATCGGCCACCAGCAGCTTGGGCTCGCCGACGATCGCGCGGGCGATGCCCACGCGCTGCTGCTCGCCGGCCGACAGCTGCGAGGGCAGCGCTTTTTCGCGATGCCCCAGGCCCATCCGCTCCAGCACCGACCGCACCCGCTTGCCGATCTCGGCGCGGCGGGTGCCACGCAGGATCAGCGGCAGCGCCACGTTCTCGGCGATGCTGCGGTCCATCAGCAGGCGGTGGTCCTGGTAGACCGCGCCCACCTCGCGCCGATGCCGCGGGATGTTGCCCCCGCGCACCTTGAGCAGGTTGCGCTCATCGAAGATCACCGCGCCGCGGCTGGGCCGCTCGTCGAGGTGGATCAGCTTGAGCAGGGTGCTCTTGCCGGCACCGGAGTGGCCGGTGACGAACAGCATCTCCCCGGGCGCGACATCGAAGCTGACGTCCACCAGTGCCTGGTGGCCGCCGGCATATTGTTTGCTGACATTGTCAAAACGCAGGACGCTCATCCCCTGATTATGCAGGACCCGGGTGGCGGCGTGCAGGTGGGGGTTGGACCGTCGGTGCCGACCGCAGGTCGACACCCCGGGCAGGCCACCCGACCCACGGTCGGGTGCCGCCATCGTCAAGTCTTACGAACCGGACAGCATCCGGCGGATCTTGCGACCGATGCGGGTCAGGAACGACGCGCCCGGATCGGCGGCGGGGGTGCCGCGCATCGGCTTGGCCGCCACCTGCACCGGGGTCACCGGCTGCGGCGCGGCACCTTCGGCGCCTTCGACCGGACGGCCGTGGCGACGACGACGACGCTTGCGCGGCGCGCGCTCGCCATCCACGGCCGGGGTGCCGGCTGCGCTCGGCGCCGCATCGGCGTGCGCGGCTGCGGCCACGGCGACCTGCGGCTTCACCTCGCCCTCGACCGCTGCGGTCTCGCCTTCCACGCGCGGCTTGCGCTCGCGGCGCGGCTTGCCATCGGCGCTGCGCTCGCCCGGACCGCGGCGCTCGCCACGGCCACCGGACGGCTTGCCGCCGCGACCGCTGCTGCTGCCACCGCCGCGGCGCTGCTCTTCGGCGGCCCGCGCTTCGCGGGCTTCGCGGAAGATCTGGCCGACGCTTTCGTTCTCCTCGCCTTCCTCACCCGGCGCGGCCGGGGCGCGCTCCGGGCGCGGCAGCGCGGTCAGGATCTCGCTGGTGACCGCCTCGACCGGGATCTTCTGCTCGATATAGGCCTCGATGTCCGGCAGGCCCATCGCATAGCGTTCGCAGGCGAAGCTGATCGCATCGCCCTCTTCGCCCAGGCGCGCGGTGCGGCCGATGCGGTGCACGTAGTCTTCGGCATCGAAGGGCAGATCGTAGTTGTAGACGTACTTGATGCCGTCGATGTGCAGGCCGCGCGCGGCCACGTCGGTGGCCACCAGGATTTCCAGCTGGCCCTTCTGGAAGCGGTTGAGCAGGCTCTCGCGCTTCTTCTGCGGCACGTCGCCGGAGAGCACGCCGACGCGGTAGCCGGCCTTTTCCAGCGAACGGGCCACGCGCTCGACGAACACCTTGGTGTTGACGAAGACCATGGTGCGCGCGCCTTCGCTGCGCGACAGCAGGCCCAGCAGCAACGGGATCTTTTCTTCGTCGGCCGGGAAGTAGATGCGCTGGCGCACCCGGGCGGCGGTGATCGACTCACTCTCCACCACCAGCTTCTGCGGCTCGTTCATGTGCTCATAGGCAAGCTCCAGCACGCGATGGCTGAGCGTGGCGCTGAACAGCAGGGTCTGGCGCGTGGTGCGCTCGGGCATGCGGCGCAGCAGGAAGCGGATGTCCTTGATGAAGCCCAGGTCGAACATGCGGTCGGCTTCGTCGAGCACGCAGATCTCGCAGGCGTGCAGCGAGACCACCTTGTGCTGCTTGACGTAGTCGATCAGCCGGCCCGGGGTGGCGATGATCACGTCCACGCCCTGCTGCAGGATCTCGCGCTGCTTGTCGTAATCCACGCCGCCATAGACCAGCGCGAAGCGCAGGCCCAGGTCCGAGCCGAACTTGACCGCATCCTTGTGGATCTGGATGGCCAGTTCGCGGGTCGGGGCCAGGATCAGCGCGCGCGGGTCTTCCGGCTTGCGGTCGGCCAGGGCCGGGCGGGTCAGCAGGCGGTTCACCACCGCGACCAGGAAGGCCAGCGTCTTGCCGGTACCGGTCTGGGCCTGGCCGGCGACGTCGCCGCCGGGCAGCGCGACCGGCAGGGTCAGCGCCTGGATGGGCGTGCAACGGGTGAATCCGGCTCCTTCAAGGCCGGCCTGCAGGGCCGGGTGCAGCTCGAAGGAGGAGAAGGTCAAATCGGTCAGCGGTTTGTCGCTCATGTGTCCGTCTTGGTAAGGCCGGCCCGGCAGCGGTGCGCGGGAGGCTTGCAATCTTGGGGGGCACCGTCGCCATTGCGGGCCCTGCGCCGGGATCGGCGGGGCCGGACCATCAGGTCTGCGGGCGCCGCACAGTGACCCAGTTTAGCGCAATGTCGGCGCCAAACCGGGGTTGTTCGTCGCAGTGGGGCCCGAGACGCGGCCCGGGGCCGGTCGCGCGCCGCCCCGGGCGCGCCCCGCCGACGCTGTTTTCAGGCCCTTCACGGGGCCTGCCGCCGGTTGAACAGCCCCGCCCGGCGGCACTGGAAGCGCCCCGGGGATGCCCGCATATCAGTCCCAGTTGCCCGATCAAAGCGGGATACCAGTCACAGGATGCTCGGTTCCAGCCTGCACCTGCCCACCCGCGGCGATAGGGGTACACTGCCCGCCGTGAGCGTCCAGGCATCCTACCTGGCGCACCGCTGGCCGCCTGCGCGGCCACGAGGCAGCAGACGCGGACGGCACCGCCAGGTGGCGTCCAAATTCAACCTCCTCCGGCCCGGCCGGGTGCATTTCCAGACGAGAAACCAAGATGAGCGACAAGGTTGTACATGTCGGCGATGCCGACTTCGATAGCGCAGTGCTGAATTCCAAGGAACCGGTGCTGGTCGATTTCTGGGCCGAGTGGTGTGGCCCGTGCAAGATGATCGCCCCCGCCCTGGACGAGCTGGCCGACGCCTACAACGGCCGCGCCAAGATCGCCAAGGTCAACGTGGACCAGAACCGCGCCCTGGCCGCCAAGTACCACGTGCGCTCGATCCCGATGCTGCTGGTGTTCAAGGACGGCGAAGTCCAGGCCCAGCAGATCGGCGCGGTCGGCAAGGCCCAGCTGGCCGGCATGCTCGACAAGGCCCTGGCCTGATCCAGACAGGCAGCCGGCCACGGTCGGCTGCCCCGCGGGCCCGGCGCCTGCATGAATGACCCTGCCCCACCCGGCTTGCGCGCCGCCGCGAGCCGGTGTTAGTGTCGGCAGCATCCGGCCGCATTCGCGCGCCGCATCTTCTGGACGACGTTCTTTCCAGAATCCTTTCCCAAACTTCGCCGCCCTGCCGGGCGCTCGCACCTTCCAGCGAGGAATCCAGCACTTGTCCGATATCACTACTTCCGAACCCGGGAGCGCTGACGCGCCTGCCGAGAAGCGCGTGCGCAAGCCGCGCGTCGCCAAGGCCGCCGCCAGCACCGCTGCCGACGCCGGTTCCCCCCCCGCACAACAATCCGCCCTGCCCCTGGCTGCCGCGCCTGACGCGCCGGCGCCGGTCGCCGCTCCGTCGGCGCCCCAGCAGGCCCCGGCCGGCGATGCCTCGCCTGGCCAGGGCGGCGCGCAGCAGGACACCGGCGACGGTGGCCAGCGCAACCAGAATGGCAACAACGGCAACAACAACGCCAAGGGCGGGCAGAACCCGTACCAGCAGGGCCAGGGCCAGGGCCAAGGTCAGAACCAGGGCCAGGGCCAGGGCAACCGCCGTGACCGCTTCCGCAATCGCCGCGACCGTGACCGCAACCGCGGTGGCGATCGCTACAACGACGACGGCATGCCGCAGGACAGCGGTGAACAGCAGCCGTTCGTGCGCAGCCAGCAGGCCAACGTGCCCGAGGGCTTCCCGGTCTATTCGCTGAGCGACCTCAAGCGCATGCCGGCGCAGAAGCTGCTGGAAATCGCCGAGCAGCTGCAGATTTCCGAAGGCGTGGCCCGCGCCCGCAAGCAGGACGTGATCTTTGCCCTGCTCAAGGTGCTCACCCGCCACGGTGACGGTGTGGCCGCCGATGGCGTGCTGGAAATCCTGCCGGACGGCTTCGGTTTCCTGCGTGCCGCAGAAGCCAGCTACCTGGCCGGCCCGGACGATACCTACATTTCGCCCAGCCAGATCCGCCGCTTCAACCTGCGCACCGGCGACCACCTGTCCGGCCGCATCCGCTTCCCCAAGGACGGCGAGCGCTACTTCGCGCTGTCCATCGTGGACACCATCAACGGTGAGCCGCTGGAAGCGTCCAAGAACAAGGTGCTGTTCGAGAACCTCACCCCGCTGTTCCCGCGCAAGCGCTTCACCCTGGAACGCGGCAACGGTTCGTCCGAGGACATCACCGGCCGCATCCTCGATCTGATGGCACCGCAGGGCAAGGGTCAGCGTGCGCTGATCGTGTCCCCGCCCAAGGCCGGCAAGACGATGATGATGCAGCAGGTGGCCACGGCGATCACCACCAATCATCCGGAAGTGCACATGATCGTGCTGCTGATCGATGAGCGCCCGGAAGAAGTGACCGAAATGCAGCGCACCGTGCGCGGCGAGGTCATCAGCTCCACCTTCGACGAGCCGGCCGCCCGTCACGTGCAGGTCGCCGAAATGGTGATCGAGCGTGCCAAGCGCCTGGTCGAACACAAGAAGGACGTGGTGATCCTGCTCGACTCCATCACCCGTCTGGCCCGTGCCTACAACACCGTGATCCCGAGCTCCGGCAAGGTATTGACCGGTGGTGTCGA
>RCUK01000677.1_pt1 | contig 26936 bp, 26 predicted proteins | sample 2166381 | NCBI WGS metagenome assembly RCUK01 (sample SAMN09932809, study PRJNA488358) | compost metagenome | isolation source: compost soil in an enriched community | place: Germany: Experimental Botanical Garden | reverse complement strand
CCTTGGAATGTAGTTCCCCTGCACGAACAGGTCGCCGCTGCCGTGCTTGCGCTCCGGGAACTGGTTCCAGCTCAACGGCAGGATCGGGCGCAGGATGAACTTGCCGTTGTCGCCCACGAACGGAATGACCGGCTGGATTTTCAACTGCTGGTTGTGGGCATCGCCGCCGGGCCCGACATCGCCCAGGTAGTTGTACTGGAAGGGCACCGAGACCAGCGCCGCGCCCGGGTCGGCCAGCTTGCGCGCGATGTCGTCGCTGGACGCAGCCGCACCGGCCTCGGCGGCGGCGCCCAGCGGCCACAGCGCGGCCAGCGTGGCGGCCATGACGATGCGGTGGACGTTGCTCATCGCGGTGCGTCCACGACGATGTACTGCACCGTGGTGCCCACGTAGCGCGGCTGGTACCAGGCGTTGTCGCACTGCTGGTAACCGATGCCGTCGACCACCACGGTGCTGCACCCGGTCGGCAGTGCATACACCACCGAACCGATCATCGCCGAGGTCACCGCCACGCCGGCGGTGAAGGCGGCCGCATCCCAGAACGGGTGATCCCAATACGGGGGCGGCGGAGGCGGCGGCGGGTAGGGGTGCGGACCGGGGCCGGGCGGCGGGCCGGGTGGGTGCGGTCCGGGACCAGGACCGGGACCAGGACCAGGGCCAGGACCAGGGCCGGGGTGTGGGCCGGGCCCAGGCCCAGGGCCCGGCCCCGGTCCAGGGCCAGGGCCAGGTCCGGGATGCGGCCCGGGCCCCGGCCCGGGGCCGGGATGCGGGGTGAAGCCGCCGCCGCCGGGATGGGCCATGCCACCACCGCCGAAGCCGCCGCCGCCGAAGCCGCCGGCGTGGCTGATGGAGGGGTGGGCGAAACCGCGCAGGCCCGGTCGTGCCTGCGCCGCAGGCGGGGCCAGCAGGGATGCCGTGGCGAGGAGCAGCAGCGCGGTGCCGACGGCGGCGCGCAGGGGGGCGATGGTGTGCATGCTCAATTCCCTTCGGCGGAGGTGTCCTGCGCGGCCAGGGCCACCGGCACGAACACGATCCGGGTGGCACCGCGCGGGTTGAAGGTCAGGTCGGCCGTGCCCACGGCGCGTTGCGTATCCCAGTGCAGCGTGGCCTGGTAACTGGGCAGCGCCGGGTCGGCGTGGCTGGTGATGACCACCTGGCGCGGCAGTGCGGTGCTGTCGGCGATCCACACCTGCCAGTCCACGCCCGGCTGGCGGAACGCATACTGCTGGGTGGCCTCGCCGTCGATGCGGGCGCTGCCTACGCGCAGCGCCGACTGGAACCGGTCGGTGGGAAATGCCGGCGTGCCCCACAGGAACAGATCGGCCAGCGGAAACTCCAGTCCGTAGCGGCTGGCCGAGTCGGCCAGCAGGGCCTGGCTGCTGCGATCGAGGTCGTCCAGGGTGGCGTAGTACTTCAGCCGCGGCGAGTAGATGGTGAGCTGCTTGCCGTCATAGAACAGCTGGCGATGCTGCTGCTCGCTCTGGATCTCCACGAAGAAGTGGTCCGGTCCGCGCACCTTGTAGTCCACGGTACCGGCCAACGCGAGCTTCTGCCCATCGTCGAGCACGTACTCGGTACTGGTGGTGGCGTGCATGCGGAAGTGCGGCAACGCGCGCAGCGCCTTGCCCATGCGGGTGAGGGCCGCCACGGCGGCGGCATCGATGCTGGGCGCGGCCGGCGTTGCCGCCACGGCCGGTGCGGGTGGGGCCTGCGCCAGCGCCGGGGCGGCAACCAGGGCCAGGGCGAGCAGCAGGGCAGGGCGTGCGTTCTGCATGGGGTGCTCCGGGACGACAGCGAAGGGCGGGCCGGTCGCGCCGACCCTGTCCCCACTGTGCGTAGCGCCGCTGCAGCGGACAAGCGGAGTTACACCGAAGCGGCCTAGGTATTTCTACGCAGTGGCCGTGCCCGGGTCACGGCTAGGGCGCGCGCCTGGGCGCGATCCCACCCCCGGCGATCCACGCGTCCACGGCCTGGGCGACCACCGTCATCGGCATGGCGCCGTTGCCCAGCACCAGGTCGTGGAAGGCGCGGATGTCGAAGCGTGGCCCCAGCTGCTGGCGGGCGTGCTCGCGCAGTGCCAGCAGCCGCATCTGGCCCATCTTGTAGGAGGAGGCCTGGCCGGGCTGCACCAGGTAGCGGTTGATCTCCACGCGCACGTCGCTGGCCTTCATGCCGGTCTTGTCCTGCATGTACGCGGCGGCCTGCTCGGGCGTCCAGCGCTTGCGATGCAGGCCGGTGTCCACCACCAGGCGCACCGAGCGGAACATCTCGGCCTGCAGGCGGCCGAGATCGCCGGCCGGGTCATCCTTGTACACGCCCGCTTCGGCCATCAGCTGCTCGGCGTACAACGCCCAGCCTTCGCTGAAGGCACTGGGGTTGAGGCTGCGGCGCAGCAGCGGCAGGTCGGTCAGGGTCTGGCCGATCGAAATCTGGAAGTGATGGCCCGGCGAGCCTTCGTGGTAGGTGAGGGTGGGGATGCTCCAGCGGGTGTTGGAGTCGATGTCGCCGAGGTTGATGAAGAACGTACCCGGCCGTGAGCCGTCCATCGCCGGCGGGTAGTAGTAACCGCCCGGCGACGTGGCCTGCATGTGCGCCGGCACCGGCAGCACTGCCAGCTTCTGCGGCGGCAGGTGGCCGAACCAGCGCGGCAGGATCGGGTCCAGGTCGCGCAGGCGCTTCTGGATGTCGCCCAGCAGCTCCTTGCGCCCGGCATCGCTGTCTGCATAGCGGTAGCGCGGGTCCTCGCGCAGGGTCTGCACGCGCGTGGCCACGCTGCCCTGGCGCAAGCCAAGCTGGATCAGCCGCGCATCCATCTGCTTTTCCACCCGCGCCACCTCGTCCAGTCCGATCTGGTGGATCGCATCGGCGTCCAGATCGGTACTGGTGTACCAGCGCAGCGCCGCGTCGTAGTACGCCTTGCCGTGGGGCAGCGCCCACACGCCCTTGTTGCCGAGGTGCCGGGCCTGCAGCTGCTGCACGTCCACCAGCAGCCGCTGGTAGCCGGGATTGACCGATGTCGCCACGGCGCGCGTGGCCTGCTCGATCAGTGCCGTGCGACGGGCCGCAGGGATGGCCGGCAGCGCATCCAGCTTGCGCTGCAGCGACTGCACCCACAGGCTGTCCTTCGGCGCGGGCGTGAGCAGGGCGCTGAACTGGTCGGCCGCGCCCTGCAGGGCCACCTCGGGCGGGACCACGCCCTGCGCGGCCTGCATGTCCACGTTGGCGCGCACCTGGTCCAGCTTGGGTCCCATCGCCTGCAAGCGGGCGATGTAGTGTGCGGCGCTGGTCTCATCGGTGACCGCGTGCTGGTTGTCCATGAACTGCGGCAGGTTCACCGGCAGGCTGAACAACTGATCCACGGCATAGGTGCTGCCGCCCACCGGCAACCACGTCGCCGACCACGGTACCGCCATCAGGTCGATCTGGGTCTGGTAGAACCAGCGCGCCAGGCCGTCGCTCAACTGCTGCTGCGCATCCAGCGGCGTGCCCTGCCACTGCGTGATCGCGGCCAGGTTGTCGGTCAGGAACCGACGGTTGACCTCACGCTGGGCCAGCGACACGTCGGTAAGCCGGTCGGAACTGTCCGGCTGGCCGTCGCCACTGATGCCGAGCATCGTGCGCAGCTCCGGGTCGGCGTTGATCGCGGCCATGGTCTGTGCGTCGAGCAGGCCATTGAAGGACACCGGCGTCGGCGCGCCGGCGACGCTGGCCGGTGGCATCGATGTGGCGGCCTGCGCATGCGTGGGCGGCGCGGACATCGCCAAGGCGGCGCCGATGGCGAGCGACAGCAGGGCGGGCAGGGCGGAAGCGGTCGGGATCGGCAGCACGGGACATCTCCGGTGGCGGGCTGCGCGCAGGCTACGCCAGGCGGGCGCGGGCTGCACGTGCAGGTGGTCAGGCGCCGTGCCAGGGCGGGCCGCGGATCAGCCTCGGGACGCCGGCGGAAGACCGGCGCGCGCAGCAGCTCCTGAAGGCCGCCCGCGCACCGGGCGGCTGCGCCCGGCCGAGCGGGCCGATCACCCGGCGCGCCGTTCGAAGCCGTCGCTGCTCCAGTCTTCACTGCCCACTCCGTGATGGATCACGAACAGGCCGTCCGGATCGTAGCGGCGCTTGGCGGCCAGCAGGCGGGGGTAGTGCGGGCCCCAGAAGGCCTGCTGCCAGTCGGCCTGGAAGTAGTCGCACTCGGACACGTAGGTGGGCGCGTGCGGCACCAGCGTGCCGAGCGCTGCATAGGCGCGGCCTGTCCGCAGCGCCCCGCGGCGCGCGTCCGCTTCGTCCACCGTACCGCCGCAACCGGGATAGACCGGGCCACCGGCATGGCCGATCAGCGCCAGTGCGAAGGCATCCAGCACCGCCGGATGGGTGGCGGTGGCAGCGCTGGCGGCCACCGCCTCGGCCGGCGCCCCGAACAGGCCCTTGTTGCAGTGCAGGCCCACGTCCATGTGTTCGGCCGCCGCGCACAACGCGTCCGCGGCTGCCTCGACGCGGTCCTCGCCAAGCAGCGCCGAGGGCATCCATGCCGAGGCATAGCCGTGCAGGAACCAGCCGACCTGGCCCTGGTCGCCCTTCCACAGCATGTGATGCGATGGCGGGGCCTGGCGCGTGTCCTCGGCGATCAGCTGCGGCGCGTGCTGGCGGAACACATCGGCATCCCAGAAATCCCGCGCCGGTATCGCCAGCGCCTTCAGCGGCTCGGCGATCGTGTAGTCCGCGCGTGCCTGGATCCATGCCAGCAGCGGCTGCCAGGCCGCCTCGGCGGTCTCGCGCGCCAGCCCCTGGAACACCATCGAAATGGACAACACCCGGTCGCCGCCGAAGGTGATCTGCTCGCCCCAGTGCCGGTTGCAGAGGGTGTCACGGTAGAAGCGCAGCACCTGGGCAGCCAACGCGCGCCAGCTGGCGTCGCTGCCGGCCTGCACCTTGAGCGACACCCCGCCGAAGGTGGCGGGCAGGGCATGGGTCTTCAGGGTCATCCTGGTGACGATGCCGAAGCTGGCCGCGCAGCCCCCCTTCAGTGCCCAGAACAGCTCCGGCTCCTGGTCCGCGTTGACCACCCGCACCATGCCGTCGGCGGTGACCACTTCGGCCTCCAGCAGGCTCGCGGCGGCGCTGCCGAAGGCCTTGGAGAAACTGCCAAAGCCCCCGCCGGTGACCAGCCCGGTCACCCCCACCGAGGTGCAGCCACCCCCTTGCACGTAGCGCCCGCCCCGGGTGGTGACCGCGTCGTAGGCATCGATCCACATCGCCCCTGCGCCCACGCTCACCGCCGGCTGCGCGGCGGTGCCGGGGCGGGCGCCGTGGGGAACGAAGGCGTCATGCAGTTCCACCTGGTTCATCGCCCGGGTCCAGACCAGCAGCGAGTCGGGCGCGCAGGAGGTGCCGTGGTAGCTGTGGCCGCCACCCCTGACCACCAGCCGCAGCCGATGGCGGCGCGCGAAATCCACCGCGGCGGCCACGTCGGCGCTGCCGGTGGCGGCCACCACCCGGGCACTGGGTACCGAACGCCAGGCCCCGAAGTAGCCGCTGGTCTGGGTGAGGGCCGGCTGGTCGCCGATGTAGAACGGGTTGCGGATCTGCGCCAGCGCCTCGGCGCGGGTGGCCGGATCGGCCAGGAACGGCGACTGCGGCACCGACAGCCGTCCCCCGACCGCCGCGGACAACTGCTCCCACTCGGCCGTGTCGGGCCAGCCAGCCGCGCCCGGGCGGACCCGCGAGCCTGCCCTGGCCGGGGCCGCGGCCGCCTTCAGGACCAGGGGCATCAGCGGCAGGGCAAGGCCGGCCTTGAGGCAGTCGCGTCGTTTCATCGGGGGCATTCCTTGGTGGGTGGCCGGGGCGATGAGCGTCACTGTGCGCCGCGAAAGGCCCGGCGTCATTGGCGTGGGGACGGAGGGAGGGGCGCAGGGACGAGTGGTGGGCGGGCAGGGACGAGGTGCCGGCCCCAGCGCGGCCCGGCGACCTCGCGGTAAGCTCGAGCACTGGGCGCGGGGAAGGCGCCATGACCCACGGTGAGCCCATGGCCCTTGCACTGATCGCGTTGCTCCTGCTCGAGCTGGTCCTGCAGCTGGCCTGGAATGCCCGCTACTGGTGCGTGGGCATCGTGGTGTTCACGCAGACCCTGCCGGCCTCGGCGGCGGCGCGCAACCAGCTTGCGCTGGGCAGCCTGCAGCACGATGTCGACCCGGCGGGGTGGCTGCCGCTGGCATTCCATCGTTTGCCCGATGGCAGCCTGGCCTTCCGCGAACGCTGGGGCGCAAGTGTTGCGCGGCGTTACTACCCGGTCATGCGCGGCCGGATCGTGGTCGATGCCCGGCGTCGCGAGGTGCGCGTGCTGGGGCTGTGCAACTGGAACGTGCTGGCCATCGCGCTGTCGTCGCTGCCGGTGGCGATGCTTCACCCCGCATCGGCCGCGCTGCTGCTGGTGCTGCCGCTGTTCTGGGTGAGCCATGTGTTCCAGCGACGGCGCTTCCTGGTCGTGGTCCAGGCGCTGCGTGCGCAGCTGGACACCGGGCGTTCGGTGGAGGCGATGCTGGCCGCGCGGATGCTGGCCCGGCGACCGCGCTGATCCGTCGGCACCGACCGGGCGGGTAGACTGCCCGCCCCGAGATCGTTGCCCGACGCACAGGATGCCAGCATGACCGTTCCTTCCTCACCCCCGGACCGCCGCGCGCAGCTGACCGGGGCCATGCACGCTGCCGGATGCCTCGACCCGCGCGACTGGGTGGGCAGTGAGCTGGCCGAGGACATTCCGCAGTTCGCGCGGTTCCTGCTGCTGCGCGAGGTGTACCAGTTGACCGATGCCGTGCAGGACACCCTCGCCGAGGCGGTGTACGACCAGCCCGCCCTGCAGGACACGCTGAAGGCCCTGCACGAGGCCGTGGCGCCTGCGGCGCTGGAGGCGCTGCTGCTGGCCTACGGCCGGGCGCTGGGCAACGGGTGGGTGATGGCGCTCGATCACGGCCCAGCCGGGCAGGGGCCGGACTGGCCCGGCTGGCAGCTCATGGAAACCGATGCCGAGGGCGCGCCCAGCGGTCGGCTGGTGCAGGGCCTGCACGAGGACTACCTGGATTTCGAGGGCGCCTACCAGCGGCTCGGACGCAGCTCGGACGCGGGGCCGTTGGAGCACTGAGTGAATGCGCGGGCCCAGGCCCGGCTGCGGTCGCGGCGCGGAAGAAGACTTACTGAGGCTGGCTAAGTAGAAACACGCTGGCTGCGGCGGCGGGTGAAGGCGACCATCAAGCGACCCCGACCCCGGAGACTTGCATGGCCAGCGCATCCAAGAAAAAGAAGCCCAACATCCTCGTGATCTGGGGCGACGACATCGGCATATCCAACCTGAGCTGCTACACGCACGGGTTGATGGGCTACCAGACCCCGAACATCGATCGCCTGGCCAGCGAGGGCATGCTGTTCACCGATTCGTACGGAGAACAGTCCTGCACCGCCGGCAGGTCCTCGTTCATCACCGGCCAGAGCGTGCTGCGCACCGGCCTGTCGAAGGTCGGCATTCCCGGCGCGCCGGTGGGCATGAACGAGAAGATCGTCACGATCGCCGCGCTGCTGAAAAACGAGGGTTACACCACCGGCCAGTTCGGCAAGAACCACCTCGGTGACCTCAACCACATGCTGCCCACCAACCATGGGTTCGATGAGTTCTACGGCAACCTCTACCATCTCAATGCCGAGGAAGAGCCGGAGATGTACGACTACTTCCCCGAGAAGGAGTTCGGCAAGTTCATCGACACCATCAAGCCGCGCGGGGTGATCCACAGCTTCGCCACCGAGACCGATGACAGCACCGAGCAGCCGCGCTGGGGCAAGGTGGGCAAGCAGAAGATCGAGGATACCGGCCCGCTGGACCGCAAACGCATGCTCACCTGCGACGACGACTTCGCCGAGCGCGCCAAGGGCTTCATCAAGCAGGCCACCGACGAGGACACCCCGTTCTTCGTCTGGGTCAACTTCACCCACATGCACCTGTATACCCACACCAAGCCGGAGAGCCTGGGCCAGGCCGGGCGCTGGCAGTCGCCGTACCACGACACCATGATCGACCATGACAGGAACGTGGGGTCGCTGCTGGACTACCTTGACGAGCTGGGCATCGCCGAGGACACCCTGGTGGTGTACTCCACCGACAACGGCCCGCATCGCAACTCGTGGCCGGACGGCGGCATGACCCCGTTCCGCAGCGAGAAGGACACCAACTGGGAGGGCGCGTTCCGCATCCCGCTGGTGGTGCGGTACCCGGGCAAGATCAAGCCGGGCACGATCTCCAACGACATCGTGCAGCACCACGACTGGCTGCCCACCTTCCTGGAGCTGGCCGGCAACAAGACCGTCGTGGAGGACCTCAAGAAGGGCGTCAAGGCGATCGGGCGCACCTACAAGAACCACATCGACGGGGTGAGCCTGCTGCCGCGGCTGACCGGCAAGGCGGAAAAATCGCCGCGTAACCTGTTCGTCTACATCTCCGATGATGGCGACATGCTCGGCATCCGCTACGACAACTGGAAAGTGACGTTCATGGAACAGCGCTGCAAAGGCACCATGCAGCTCTGGGGCGAACCGTTCACCGCCATGCGCATTCCCAAGATCTACAACCTGCGCACCGACCCGTACGAGTTCGCCGATGTCACCTCCAACACCTACTGGGACTGGTACATCAACCACGTGTACATCGTCTATGGCGCGATCGCGTTGCTGACCAGGTTCAACGAAACCTTCATCAACTTCCCCAAGATCCAGAAGCCGAACACCTTCACCGCCGACCAGGCAATCGAAAAGCTGCAGGACGCGGTGGCGAGCAAGTAGCCGGCGCGGGGCTGCGTGGCGGGCATCGCCACGCAGCCACCGGTCGCCGCCGGGTCAACGACTGCGCATGGGGTAGGACCCGGCGCAGACATCGCCCTCTTCGGTGCCGTCCAGCCACTGCTTCAGCTGGGCCACGCGCGCGCGGGTGAGCTGCTCGTATTCGCTGCTCTGGCACATGGGCAGCACGCTGCCGGCATTCTGCGGGTCCGGGAAGCGCGCCGCGATCTGCGCATCGCGGAAGGCAACCCAGGCGCGCTGCGCGGCCTTGAACCGGGTCACGAACGCGGTGTCGCCGGCATTGGCCGCCAGCACCCTGGCATACACGCGGTTGAGTTCCGCGTCGGCGGCCGTGGCGCCGATCCCCGCGCACTGGTTGAGCCCTGCCTGCGACTGGTTGGGGCTGTCGCAGGCCATGCCGTCGGACGTTCTGGGCACCGCGTCTGCAAGGGCCACCGCCGGCATGCAGGCGGTCAGGGCCAGCAGGATCAGGAGAGATTTCATCGCGCTCTCCGCTCAGCCGCTGTAGCCGCGGACACGCATGCACTTCTTGATCAGGTCCGACTTTTCCATGCCGCGGACCACGCCGTCGCCGACCGCCGCGCCGGTGTTCTGCGGCGCGTTGCCGTCCCCGGTGGTGGCCTTGGAGGCGTCATAGTCGCACTCGGCCAGATCCTGCTGCTTCTGGGCATCGCTTGCGCCGGGCTTGCTCCAGCCCTTGATCTGGGCGGTACCGCAGCCGGTGACGGAGAGGGTGGCGAGGAGCACCAGGGTGACGCCCGGGAGTCGGATGTACATACGCGTTCCTGACGTGAGAGAGAGGGGCGATGCAGCACCCGCTATTGGCGGCGCAGCGGCATGAGAACGAGGTGAAGCGCGGGCCTGCCGGCAGCGGTCGCCCTGCAGGATAGAATGCAGGTACAGACGAGCGATCCGGCCCTAGGCGTCGGCACTGCACAAGGACGCGCATGGAAGACAAGCACGGCGGCATCTGGATGTTCGCGCCCATCGCGGGCGCGGTGGTGGTGGCCGAGCATTACCGGGCCGGGACGGAGCGGCTGGAGCGGATCGTGCAGCACGCCGACGGCGGCGTGCAGGTGGCGCTGCTGCACAAGGTGGCCGACCCGCAATGGCAGCTGCCGGTGTGGTCGGTGGTCACGGTGGCCCGGGTGGCGTCGGTGGCCGAGGCCGAACGCCATCTGGCCACATGCGCGGTGCGGCAACGCTGAGCGAGCACGCGGTCGCCCGGCGGGTCGTGGCGCTGCTGGTGCTGCCGATGGTGGTCCCTCTGCCCGGCAAGGCGATGCCCGCCGTCGGCCGCCGCGCGTCGCGCGCGTTCGGTGCGCTGTGCGTGCGGGCGGGCGAGGTGTTCTTCGCGTTCGTGGGCGGATGGTTCCTGCAGACCGGCCAGCGGGTAGCGGCCGGCCGCGTCGCGCCGGCGTTGATCGTCGCGGACGACGCGGCGTGGGGCGATCGCGTGTTCGTTGGCGCCTGCACGGCACTGTTGGGCGCGGCGATGCCGGGTGTGGGGATGCTCTCATACTGCGGGTGGGGACGCCCGGGCCCCGCCAGGCGGCAGCATCACGCCATGCAGCCGCCGGCGCTGGCAGCATTCAGGCTTCCGTATCCGCGTTCCCGAGGAGACAGCCATGGTGTCCACTGCCGTCCCGCCCCGACCCTGGGCCATCCACCCGTTCCATGCTGCGGTGCTGGGCGGCGTGTTGCCGCTGTTCCTGGGTGCGCTGCTGGCCGATTACGCCTACTGGAGCAGCTACGAGATCCAGTGGGCCAATTTCGCCGCCTGGCTGCTGGTCGGTGCGATGGTGCTCACCACGATCGCGCTGTTGTGCGGCATCGTTGGCCTGGTCCGGCGCACGCGCCGCCCTGGCTATGTGCTGGTGCTGGCCGCCACTTGGGGAGTCGGCTTCATCAACGCACTGCATCACGCCCGCGACGCGTGGGCGATCATGCCCGGTGCGCTGGTGTGGTCGGTGATCGTTTCCGTACTGGCCCTGCTGGCCACCTGGATCGGGTTTGCCAGCCTGCGCGTGGGAGGTGTGCGATGAGCCGCCGGACTGTTCGGATCCTTGCCGTCTCCGTGCTGGCTGCCGCGCTGGCCGCGTGCAGCCAGAAGGCTCCGCCGCTGAACCAGACCGGCCACACCCCCGAGCTGCCCGCGCCGCACCGTGGCGTGATGCCGGACATGACCATCGCCAAGCCGGCCGCATGGGGTGATCGCGTGCCCACCGTCCCCAAGGGTTACAGCATCACCGCCATCGCCACCGACCTGGCCATCCCGCGCCAGACCCTGGTATTGCCCAACGGCGACATCCTGGTGGCCGAAGGGCGCGGCGGCAGCGCCCCCAATCTCAAGCCGAAGGACGTGATCGCCGGCAAGATCAAGGCCAAGGGCAACACGGCGGTCAAGAGCGGCAACCGGCTGACCCTGCTGCGCGACGCCGACGGCGACGGCGTGTACGAACTCAAGACCGTGTTTGCCGACAAGCTCAATGCGCCCTACGGCCTGGCGCTGATCGGCAACGCGTTGTATGTGGCCAACCAGGACGCGCTGGTGCGCTTTGATTACCAGGTCGGGCAGACCAAGGCCAGTGCGGCACCGACCACGCTCACCGAGCTGCCGGCGGCAATCAACCACCATTGGACCAAGTCGCTGGCGGCCAGCGCCGACGGGCGCTTCCTGTACGTGGGCATCGGCTCCAACAGCAACATCACCGAGCGTGGCATGGCGGTGGAAATCGACCGGGCCCAGGTCTGGCAGATCGACGCCAGCAGCGGTGCGCACAAGGTCTACGCCACCGGCCTGCGCAACCCCACGGCGCTGGCGATCCAGCCGGGCAGCGGCACGCTGTGGGCGGTGGTCAACGAACGCGACGAGATCGGGCCCAACCTGGTCCCGGACTACCTCACCTCGGTGCGCGAGGGCGGATTCTACGGCTGGCCCTACAGCTACTGGGGCAAGCACGTGGATACCCGGGTGATGCCGCAGAACCCGCGGAAGGTGGCGTCGGCGATAACCCCGGACTACGCGCTGGGCTCGCACGTGGCCGCGCTGGGGGTGGCGTTTTCCACGCCGGCGATGGGCGCGGCGTTTGCCGACGGTGTGTTCGTCGGCGAACACGGCAGCTGGAACCGCAACCCGCCGGTGGGCTACAAGGTGGTATTCGTTCCGTTCCGTGATGGCCGCCCGGCCGGTGAGCCGGTGGACGTGGTGTCCGGTTTCCGCGGCGAGGATGGCAGGACCCGCGGCCGCCCGGTGGGCGTGAGCGTGGACCCGCGCGGTGCGTTGATCGTGGCCGACGATCTGGCCAACACCATCTGGCGGGTGACCCCGACCGCCGGCACGCCCGCGCCGCGCTGAGCCGACGCGGACGCGGAGCCGACGGAGCGACACCGCCGTGCCGTCCTGGCCGGCGGTGTCGCTCCCGGGGCGGCTGGCCTCTGCCAGCCGCCGTTGCAGTGCACCCGCACGTTTATCGGCGGACGGTGCGTCGTAACGGTGGTGGTGCCTGCGCGGCGCTGGCCACGGCCGGTGTCGCTGCAGCCGTGGCAGCGTGTCCGCACGCCGGATTCAGAACTTCCAGCCCACCCGGGTGTAGTAGAAACCACCGTTGAATCCATAAGGCGAGTGCACCGGATACTCGGCACCGGCCACGCCCGACCACGGGTTCTTCGACGGCACCCGGTCGAACAGGTTCTGCGCGCCCACGCTGATGTACAGCCCGGAATCGAACGTCCAGCCCACGTCGGCATCCACGATCAGCGCGCTGCCGCCGTAGATCGGCAGGCCCCCGTCGGCGGCCGAAATCACCCCGCTGTCCAGGTGGTCCTCGTACCACGAGCCGTAGTAGTTCAAGCGCAGGTTGGCGTGGAAGATCTTGCGCTGGTGGTGGATGCTGAAATAGCCCTTGGTCTTGGGCAGCGACTCCTCCAGCTTGTAAACGCGCGCGGCATCGATGAAGTCGGTGTCATAGCGGTCCACCCGGGTGCGGTTCCAGTTGGCCGCCAGCGAGTAGGTGGTGGTGCCGCCGAAGTGGTCGCTCTTGTAGCTGGTGACCAGGTCCACGCCGGTGGTGGTGGTATCGAAGGCATTGCCGAAGTAGGTCACCTGCGAGATCGAGGCGGCTTCAGGATTGCCGCCCGCCACCAGCGCCGCGCGCTCGGCCGGGGTAACGGCGAAGCTGGTGCTCAGCGCGATCCGGTCCTTGACCTTGATCTGATAGCCGTCCAGCGTCACCAGCCAGTCGTCCCGGGTCCACACCGCGCCCAAGGAGACGTTCCTGGATTCTTCCGGGGTCAGCGGCCGGGCGCCCTTGAGCTGGGCGATCGGATTGGTGGGGGGCAGGGTGGCAATGTCCTCCAGCGCGGTACCGCCGAACACGGTGCTGATCTGGCTGATGTTGGCCTGGCCCGGGGTCGGGGCGCGGAAGCCGGTATTGAACGCACCGCGCAGGGCGAAGTTCGGCGTGACATCAAAACGCCCGGTGAGCTTGCCGGTGGTGGTGCTGCCGAACGAGTCGTAGTCCTCGTAGCGCAGCGCCGCCGCCAGCAGCAGGCGCTCGGTGAACTGTGCCTCCAGATCGGCATAGGCGGCCCAGTTGCGGCGGTCGAAGGTACCGGCGGTGCGTGAGCTGAAGCCGTTGAAGCCATTGGAGCCCAGCGCGAACCCCTGCGAGGTGAGCGGCCCGATCGCAGTGGAGGGGCCATCGCCGGGGCTGATCTTGAAGCTTTCCTCGCGCCACTCGGCGCCCAGCGCCAGGCGCAGCGGCTGGCTGGTGAAGCCGGTGGCGATATCGCGGCTCACATCCACGTTGAGATTTTTCTCGGTCTGCGTGTTGCCACCGGGGTGGAAGCGCAGGCCGTCGGGCTGGTCGGGCCCGAGCGAGGCGTTGACCGTGTTGTAGATCAGAAAGTCGATATCGTTGCGGCCCCACGAGCCGCTGACGTCCCAGTACCAGTCGCCGAGGATGCCCTTGGCCCCGGCCACCACCGACATGTCCTCCAGCGCCCCGCCAAAGCGCGGGGTGAAGCCGCCCGGCAGGCTGGACAGGAAGGTGTAGCAGTTGGAAGGCAGCGCGGCCACCGCAGCGCTCACGCTGCTGTAGGGCAGCAGCGTGCCGCCGCCATCGCGCAGGGCGATGCCCGGGCAGGCACCGGCACCGGTCAGGTTGCCCACCAGCAACGTGTCGCCGCCATCGTTGGAGTACACCCCCGAACGGGCGGTGGGGTCGCGGAAGTAGAAGCCGCCATCCACGTCGCGCTTGGCGTAGTTGCCGAACAGGTAGAAGTCGGCCGCGTCGGTGGACAGCCCCAGGTTGGCCACCAGCTTGAGGTCGTTGTCCACCTGCGGCGAGCCCCACACCTGCGCGGGCTGGCCCACGCCGGGGTAGCCGGCGGCGATGGCCGCGGCCGCATCGTCGCGTTGCACGCTGCGCGAGGTGTCATCGGCCTTGCGCCACTCGGCGGTGAGGGTGGCAAAGCCCCGCGCGGTGAGCGGCAGGCCGATCTGCGCCGAGTACTGGGTGGTCAAACCGTCGCCCTGGTAATTCTGGCCGACGAACACTTCCGCGCTGCCCCCTTCGCGCAGCTTCTTCAGGCCGAAGTTGATCACCCCGGCGATCGCGTCCGAGCCGTATTGCGCCGCAGCGCCGTCGCGCAGCACGTCCACCTGCTCCAGCGCCAGCGACGGGAACACCGACAGGTCCGGGCCCTGCGCACCGTCGGACAGGCCGTGGCCGAGGAAGGTGATCACCGCCGCGCGATGGAAGCGTTTGCCGTTGACCAGCAGCAGCGTGTTGTCCGGTGGCAGCCCGCGCAGGTTGGCCGGGCGCACCAGGCTGGCGGCGTCGTCGATTGGAATGGTGCTGACGTTGAAGGAGGGCACCAGCACCCGCAACTGGTCCAGCGCATCGGTGGCGCCCTGGTTGCGGAATTCCTCGCCGCTGATGATGTCGATCGGAACCGCCGAGGAGGAAACGGTGCGCGGCTTGGTACGGCTCCCCAGCACCGAGACGGTGTCCAGGGTGGAGGCTTCGGGTGTGGCGGGGGGAGGGCTGTCCTGGGCCAGCGCGGCAGCGCTGGTGAGCAGGAGCGTGGCGGCGATGGCCGCGTGTACCGCAGATGCCAATGGCGAAATTGCTTTCGGAGCGTGAACACACTTGCCAATGCGGTCGTTCATGCATGCACCTTGCAGTCGGTTTGTCGGAGGTCGTCGTTAGTGGGTCATCCCGTTGGTTCTCCTTGCGCGTCAGGGCCCTGAGTCGCTGTACAAAGAATTAACAGAACGTAAACCGTACTGCAACGCATCTTTCGTTTGCATCGCCTATAGGGTGAAAACAGTCACAAAGCGACCTTGTATGGTTGCCAAAGGCAGTCAATACTTGCGCAAAGCAAGCATCTGGCACCCTCATGACCGAACCCCTTCCTGCCGCTGTCGACCGCGTGCGCGCGTTCAACCGCTTCTACACGCGCTACGCCGGCGCACTGGAAGCGGGCCTGCAGCACGGCGATCTGCGCCGGACCCAGGTGCAGGTGCTGTTCGAACTGGCCGAGCGCGATGACGTCACCGCCGCAGTGCTGTGCCGGTATCTGGATCTCGATGCGGGCTACGTCAGCCGACTGCTGGGGGCACTGGAATCACGCGGGCTGGTGGCCCGGCGCCCGGCCAACCACGACGCGCGCGCCAGCGTGCTGGCGCTCACCGACGCCGGCCGCGCGGTGTTCGCGCAGCTGGACGCGGCCACCGCCGAGGCGACCGCCGGCGTGCTTGCCCCGCTCAGCGACGCGGCCCGGCAGCGCCTGGTCGAGGCGATGGGGCAGATCCAGTCGCTGTTGGCAGGGCCGGGCGAGGGCTACGTGCTGCGCGATCCGCGCCCGGGCGACATGGGCTGGATCGTGCACCGGCATGGCGCGCTGTACGCGCGCGAGTACGGCTGGAACACCGAGTTCGAAGCGCTGGTGGCCGACGTGGTGGCCCGCTACATCCGCGAGCACGATGCACGCACCGAACGGTGCTGGATCGCAGAGCGCGACGGTGCGGCGGTGGGCTCGGTGTTCGTGGTCCGGCATGACCCGCAGACCGCCAAGCTGCGCCTGCTGTACGTGGATGCCGGCAGCCGCGGCAGAGGCATCGGCCGCCGCCTGGTGGAGGAAGCGATCGCCTTCGCTGCGGCGGTGGGCTACAAGCGCATGGTGCTGTGGACCAACGCCGCGCTCACCGATGCCGGTCGGCTGTTTGCCCGGGCCGGGTTCGAGCTGCTCACCGAACAGCAGGAGCAGCTGTTCGGCAAGCCGCAGGTGTCACAGTTGTGGGCCAGGACGCTGTAGGCGCGGCTGGGCGTGGCGATTGCCGCGCCGCAGCGCGCCCATGGCGGTGACGCGTTCGACGTTGCGGTCGAGCGTCAGCGACAGGTGTTGATATCGCGATTGACCAGCCCGGCATTGGCCGGGGCAAACTGCTGCACGCTGGTCATCCCGTCGCCAGGGGTTTCCGGCGGGGGCTTGCCCAGGATCACCAGGGTGCCGTGCGGCTGGACCACGAGCGTGGCCGGTTGCCGACGCGCCGGCACCGCGCGCGGGTAGTTCGAGGCAGGCTGGCTGCGATAACGCTGTTCCAGCGTGGCCTGCAGCGCGGCGTGGCTGTCCGGACGGTAGGCGGTCATGAACATCATCGAGACCGGGGTGTCGGCGTCCTTGAGCGTCATCAGGCTGGCGAAGGTCATGGTCTGATCGCCGATCCTGCAGAGGCCGTCGCGCCGCATCATCACCGAGGCGCGGGTGGCCGGGGTGCAGGCGTCGCCCGGCAGCTGCTCCTCCACGTCGCGTGGCAGCGCCTTGAAGGCGGCGATCACCTGCGGGCCAGCCAGTTCGGCATCGAGCGGGCACTCGGATAACGTCATGGCGTTGGGCGAGGTGGCCACGGCAGGGCCGGCGTCGGCAATGGCAGGGGCAGCGTCGATCACCAGCGAGTCCAGGAACTGCATCCCGACCGTACTGGCGCTGCTGCACTGCCCAGCGGGCGCTTCGACGGTCATCACCACGTTGTCCACGCTGCCGCGCACGATCCGCATCAGGCCACACTCGCCATCGTTGTCGAACTGGCGGGTGATGGCGGGGCGGTCGCGATGCGGGCTGCGCTCGAGCGTGGCGCCCGGCAACATTCCGGGCTGGGCAAGGCCTTCGAAGAACTTGCTGGCCAGCGCCGCATCGCGGTACCGCAGCCGCGTCGCGGCGAACGTGATGCCCTGGCTGCCGCAGACCAGCGCATCGCCCTGGACCACATCGCCGGCGCCAGGCGTCAGCGTGAAGTCGTTGAAGCGACAGGGCAGGCGGACCGAGAAATTGCCTTCGGTGGAGGTGGCCTCCAGCCAGCCGTCCGGACCCGGGGTGCCGGCGCTGCTGCGATGCATCTTGAGTCTTTCGGCGGGGCTTGCGCCGGCCGCGGACGCGGTGGCAAGCAGCCCGAGCGCGGCCAGCGCCAGCGCGAGGTGCCGCCGGGAGGTGGCACGCTGCACAGCGCAGAAGAGGTGCGTCATCCTTGAAGCCATCCGGAGCGAAGTCGAAGTGGCCGGGACGATAGCGTGGCCGGAGCACGGGTTCAATCGGCAGCGGTGGTGCAGCTGTTCCCCGTGCGTTCGATTGTCGACATGGCGGGCACCGCTATACCATCGTAACGTTGGGGTGGATGACCCCGGAGCGCGGATGCGAAGGAACGCCCATGCCGATCGATGAGATGACAGGGAGTGTGCTGGGCGGTGTGATGCGCTTCATCGTCTGGTTGTTCATGGACATCTTCATCGAGACGATCCTGCAGGGCACCGGCTACTGGATCCTGCGCTGGGTGCGGCCCGGCAGAACGGCCTCGGACAGCGCCTGCACGGTGGTTGGCCTGGTCTTCTGGATCGTGCTGGCCCTGGTGGCCTTCGGTTGCTACCGGGCCAGCGTGGGATGACGGTGCCCGGCGCGCGCGTGCGCCGGACGCCGTTACCCGCAGCGGTTACCCCTTGTCCACCGCGCCCAGCTGCGCGACCAGCAGCGCCGCGGTGTCTGCCGAGGAAGCCGGGTTCTGGCCGGTGATCAGCAGGCCGTCGCGGACCACATGGACGCCCCAGTCCGGGCCCTTGGAGTAGTCACCGCCGGCCGCCTTGAGCATGTCTTCGACCAGGAACGGCACCACGTCGGTGAGGCCCACCCCGGCTTCCTCGGTATTGGTGAAGCCGGTGACCTTCTTGCCGGCGACCAGCGCCTTGCCCTGGGCATCCTTGACGTCACGCAGCACGCCCGGGGCGTGGCAGACCAGCGCCACCGGCTTGTTGGCGGCGATGAACGCGCCGATCAGCGCGACCGAGTCTGCGTCCTCGGCCAGGTCCCACAGCGGGCCGTGGCCACCGGGATAGAACACCGCATCGAAATCGGCCGGGTCCACGCTGTCCAGCCGCACGGTGCTGGCCAACTGCGCGGTGGCCGCCGGATCGGCTTCGAAGCGGCGGGTCAGCGCGGTCTGGAAATCCGGTTCGTTGCTCTTGGGGTCCAGCGGCGGCTGGCCGCCCTTGGGTGACGCCAGTACCAGGCGCGCACCGGCGTCCTTGAAGGTGTAGTAGGGCGCGGCCAGTTCTTCCAGCCAGAAGCCGGTCTTGCGACCGGTATCGCCAAGCTGGTCGTGGGAGGTGAGGACGATGAGGATGTTCATGCAGGGCTCCTGGAGGATGTGAGTAGACCGGTCGTCTACATCGTGGGCGAACGAAAGGGCGCTTGCTGGCAAGCACCTGGGCTGGGTCCGCGGTCAGGCGGAGGGGTGGAGGATCCGGTGGGTGCTGATCAACGCGGTGTCGAACGGCTGCGTGGTGCGGACGATCTTGACCATGATGCTGGCCCCCAGCCAGAGCTGGTACAGGTTCTGGGCAACGGTAGCGGGCGCCTCGTGGACGGCCAGTGAGCCTTCGGCGACGCCGCTTTCGATGGCGCCGGCCAGTCGGCTGATGATCCCCGCCGTGCCGCGTTGCAGCGAGGCGCGCATGCTCGCGGAAAGGTCGGCGACTTCGGCGCCCAGCTTCACCGCCAGGCATTTGCCCTGGCAATCATCGAAGGACTGGTTGTCCTTCCAGGCATGGAAATACGCCTCCAGCTGCTGGGCCTTGCTTTGCCCGGAGTGGCGGAAGATGCGCTCCATGTCGGCGAGATAGGCGGCGAAGTAGTCTTCGAGCAGGGCCTGGCCGAAGGCTTCCTTGGAGCCGAAGTAGTGGTAGAACGAGCCCTTGGGGACACCAGCGGCGGTGAGCACTTCGTTCAGGCCCACCGCCGAGAACCCCTTGGCGCCCATGATCCTCTGGCCGGTGGCCAGGATCCGGTCACGGACGTCGGTGGTGTCAGGGGGGGGCGCGGTGTTCATGGGTGTCACTGTACATCCGAATAGACCGGTCGTCTAGTGGTGCGTGTGCGTCGCAGGTCGGCACGACCCTGCAACTGGATACCGCGGCCGTTTCGCCGCACAGTTGAGGCCTACCGCGACGGAGACTGGCATGACGTTCAAGGCACTACTGGCAACCAACAGCGGCGGGGCGATCTCCACCGCACTGACCGATCTGTCCGAGAGCGACCTGATGCCCGGCGAGGTGACGGTCGCCGTCGACTACTCGACGGTCAACTACAAGGATGCCCTGGCCGTCACCGGCCACTCGCCGGTGATCCGCACCTTCCCGCTGATTCCCGGCATCGACCTGGCCGGCGTGGTGGCGCATTCGACCCACGCCGGTATCGCGCCCGGTGACCGCGTGCTGGTCAACGGCTACGGCCTGAGCCAGACCCACCACGGTGGCTTCGCGCAGCGGGCGCGGGTGCCCGGCGACTGGCTGGTGAAGGTGCCCGATGCCTTCAGTACCCGCGAGGCGATGGCAATCGGTACGGCGGGCTACACCGCGATGCTGTCCGTGCTCGCGCTGGAGCACGGCGGCCTGACCCCGGCGCACGGCGACATCCTGGTCACCGGTGCCAATGGTGGCGCCGGTTCCATCGCGATCGCGCTGCTGTCCGGGCTGGGCTACCGCGTGGTGGCCTCGACCGGCCGCCTCGACGAGGCCGACTACCTGAAGGAACTCGGCGCGGCCGAGGTGATCGACCGGCACACGTTGTCCGAACCGGGCGCGCCGATCGCCAGGGAGCGCTGGGCCGGTGCGATCGATTCGGTGGGCAGCCACACGCTTGCCAACGTGCTGGCGCAGACCCGCTATCGCGGCGTGGTGGCCGCGTTCGGCCTGGCGCAGGGCGCGGACCTGCCCGGTTCGGTGCTGCCCTTCATCCTGCGCAACGTCACCCTGGCCGGCATCGATTCGGTCAACGCACCGCTGGCGGTGCGCCAGCAGGCCTGGACCCGCCTGGCCAGCGACCTGGACCTGGGCAAACTGGCCCGCAGCACGCGCCTGGTCGGCCTGGCCGAGGTGCCGGCCATCGCCGCGCAGGTGCTGCAGGGCAGGGTGCAGGGCCGCACCGTGGTCGACGTCAACGCGTGACGGCATGACGCCCGGCGCGTGCCGGCCGCGCGCTGGCGCCCACGCAGCCGGTGGCGTGGGGCGGCGAAGGCCTCAGGGGATCAGTCGCTGCGCCCGCAGCTGCGCAAACAGCGCAAAGAACGCATCGTCGCTGGGCTGGTAGTCCAGGAAGCCCATGCGCCGGCTCTTGGACATGTCGGTGATCACCTCGACCGGACGGCCGAGGTCGGCATCGGTATGCCAGGGCGACACCAGCCGCTGGATGTCCGGCTCGGCCAGGCCGTGTTCGGCGGCCACGGCCAACCAGTCGCCCGCATCGCTGGCCATCTGCAGCGCCAGCGGGCGCTGTTCGCCGCTGAACGGTGCCGGTTCCAGGTCAAACCACTCGGCGATCCGGCCCCACATCCAGCGCCAGCGGAACACATCGCCGTTGACCACGTTGAATGCCTGGTTGGCCGCGGCCGGGGTCTGCGTGGCCCACAGCTGATGGCGCGCCAACAGGCCGGCATCGGTCATGTCGGTCAGGCCATTCCATTGCGCGGCCGAACCCGGGAAGTAGAACGGCCGTCCGCTGCGTCGGCACAGCGTGGCGTATACCGCCAGGGTCGTGCCCATGTTCATCGCGTTGCCGACTGCCGCGCCAATCACCGTGTGCGGGCGATGCACGCTCCAGCAGAAACCGTCGCGCGCGGCCGCGGCAAACACTTCGTCTTCCTGCGCATAGTAGAAGTTGTCCACCGCCAGCCGCGGTTGCTCCTCGCGGAACGGTGTCTGCGGCAGTGCGCCCTGTGCATAGGCCTCGAACGGCCCCAGGTAGTGCTTCAGGCCGGTGACCAGCGCTACGTGGCGCAGCGAGCCGGCCGGGCGCAGCGCATCCAGCAGGTGGCGCACCATCGCTGCATTGACGCGGATGTTCTCGGCCTCGTTGGCCTGCCGCGACCAGGTGGTGATGAACACATGGGTGGGGGCCAGCCCGGCCAGCGCCGCGGCCGTGGCCGCTGCGTCGTGCAGGTCCGCTGCCACCGCACCCACGCCGGCGGGCAACAGGCCGGCATTGCGCGCCAGCCCGTGTACGTCCCAGCCAGCGTCCCGCAGGAGCCGGACCAATGCGCTGCCAACGATGCCGGTTGCGCCGACCACCAGTGCCTTGTTCGTCACGATGCCGCCTTTCCATCCCAATCCAGCGCACACAGTAGGATAGGTGCGCACGCCTCGAAAGAAGGCACCAAATGGTAACCAGGCAATGAAAACCGGCAGTCCGGAACATGAATGGCGCGAAGACTGCGCGCCGCGACGGGTGCTGGAACTGTTCAGCACCAAGTGGACCTCGATGGTGCTGCACACGCTGGCCGTCCGCCACGGCGGCACCGCCCGCAGCAATGCGCTGCACCGCAGCCTGCCGGCCATCTCGAAGAAAATGCTGGTCCAGACCCTGCGCGAGATGGAAAGCGCCGGCCTGGTGCTGCGTACCGAGTATCCGACCGTGCCGCCATCGGTGGAGTACGCGCTGACTGCGCTCGGCGTGCAGCTGGTGGAGCCGATCGAACTGATCTACGACTGGGCGCGACGCAACGCCGATGCGCTGGATGCACTGCAGCCACGAGCGACGTCGCGGCGGCGCTGAGGTATATTCGCCCCCCTTTTCGCCCCACCCGGATCCGCCCGATGAGCACCCCCAAAAAGCAGTACTTCAAACACTGGGCCGAGTCCGACCTTGGCCAGGGCAACGTCTACATCGAGGCGGTGGGCGAGGTGATCGTGCGCCAGGTGGAGGTCTACCGGAGCGTGACGACCTGGGCCGACAAGACCGGACAGAGCGATGACCGCTTCGTGCTGGCCGACCAGCCGCTGTCGTGGTTCGACCTGGATTCGGACGACAGCATTACCGCCAGCGAGTTCGAGGCGGCCTGGAAGAAGGCACGGGCCACCACGGCCGGCCGCTGAGCAGCCTCAGCCCAGGGCCAGTTCAGCGCGCAGCGCGGCCACGTGCGCGCGGCCGACGGCCAGTTCGCTGCCGTCGTTGAGGACCAGCCAGTAGCGACTGCCGGAGCCGGCATGCAGGCTGCGCACCTGGCGCAGGTTGACCAGGTAGGAGCGGTGGCAGCGCACGAAATCCGGCGGCAGCACCGCGCCCAGGCTGGCCAGCGGCTTGTCGTGCAGTTCACTGCGACCATCGACCATGCGCAGTTGGCTGTAGTCGCCGTCGGCGCGGATCCACTGCACGTGGGCCAGTTCCACCACGGTGGTGCCGTGTGCGCGCCAGATGCCGAGATAGCGCGCCGCACCCGCGCGCACGCGCCCGACATCCAGCAGCCGCGCCAACGCAGCCTGCAGGCGCTCGCGTGAGAAGGGCTTGGGCACGAAATCCAGCACGCCATGCTCGAACGCCTGCAGGGCGCGCTCGCGGTGAGCCGAGACCACCACGCAGTGGTAGCGCCCGGCAACGGCGCGGCGCAGCAGCTCGAAGCCGTCTTCGCCGCCCAGGTTGAGGTCCAGCAGCAGGCCATCGTAGACATTGCGCTGCAGCCGGTCGCCCGCATCCTCGAGGTCGGCCACCGCATCGAAGCGGGCACGGCTGCCGGCCAGCTCGCTGCACAGGCGCAGCAGGCGCTGGCGCACCAGCAGTTCGTCCTCGACGATCAGGATGCGCATGGCAGCTCCATCCTGCTGTACCAGTCGGCGCCATCGGGCCCCTGCGCGAACTGCCAGCGGCCCGGCCACGCCGCCGCCAGGCTGGCTTCGATGTAGGCCGTCCCCGTGCCACGCCCGCGATGCGCGGCCACGCCCTGCGCGCTACGCAGCTCCAGCACCCAGCGCGGGCCGTGCCGCTGCACGCGCAGGTGGAACGGATGCTGCGCACAGGCCGGGGCGCCGGCGTGGGTGAGTGCGTTCTCCACCTGCGCATGCAGCACGCCCGGTGGCAGCCACAGACCCGTAGGGTGGGCCTCGACCTCGAAGCCGATGTGCCGCTCCATGGCCATGCCGACGATGTCCAGGTGGTTGCGGCACAGGGCCAGTTCGTCTTCCAGCGTGACGCTCGACTGGCTGCTGCTGTCGCGCAGGCGGTCGAACTGCTCGGCCAGCGCCTCGACCAGGCGACTGGCCCGCAACGGTGCCTGCTCGATCAGTTCCTGCAGGCAGGTGAGGGTGTTCATCAGCCAGTGCGGCTGGATGCCCCGTTGCAGCAGTTGCAGCGCCAGGCGCGCGCGCTCCTCGCGCAGCAGTGCGTTGTGCTGGTCCAGGGAGCGCAGTTGGGCCGCGTGGCGCACCAGCAGGAACCCCATCAGCACCGCCAGGAACAGGAAGTAGGGGCCATCCAGGAAGACACCGCCGAGCAGCGGAATGGCCAGCGCGCCGGCGGCGACCAGCGCCAGGATCGGCCAGCGTTCCTCGCGCTCGCCGCGTGCACGCAGCAGCAGTGCGACCGAACCGAGCAGGCTCAGCAGCAGCAGCGCGGCCCCGCGGTTGTCGAACCCGGGCACCCAGGCGATCACCACGAGGAGTGCGGCGAGATAGCCGATGCGCACGCTTGCCGGCAGCGCCACGCCAAAGCGGCGCGCGAGGTAGGCCGGCAACAGCACCGCTGCTGCAAGATGCAGGGCCTGCAATGCCAGCAGGCGCGGGCCATGCCACGGGTAGGCATAGCCGAGCAGGGGGCGCCAGCCCTCCAGTACCGGCAGCGCCAGGCCCACCGCACCCAGCGCCAGCAACAGGCGCGCGCCGGGCACCGATGCCTGGCCACGCTGGGCGGCCAGGAAATACAGGCAGGCCGCGCCGAGCGCGCCACCGGCGAAGGCGGCGATCAGCCACGGCGTCAGCCGGTACCCGTAGATCGACGCGATGTTTCCGACCGCAATGACCGCATCGGCGCTGGCCAGGCGCGGCCACTGGTGCTGGCTCGACGCAAGCACGATCAGCGTATCGTTGGGCGCGCCGGCCACGGCTGGCAACACGCGCAGGACGTCGACCTGGCCGGGTTGTTCCTGCGCGGCGGTGCGCCCGACCACGCCGTTGGGGGCCAGCGCTTTTCCATTCCAGTAAGGCTGGCTGGCGGCGCGCAGCGACAGCCGCAAGGCCGCGTCGCCCGTCCGCGCCGCCGATGCTGCCGGCAGCTGCCAGCGCAGCCAGTACGGCCCCCGCCAACCGGCGAGAGCGCGTTGATCCAGCGCCTGCCAGGCGATGTCGCGCGGTGGCGTGGCGGGGATGCCGTCGCCGATCGTGGCAGGGGCCATGTGCGTGGCGGCCAGGTACATCGTTCCCGCCGGCGGTGCCACGGCCCACAGCCAGGCGGCGACCGCGACAAGCAACACGGCGAAGGCGGTCAGGGTGCGGAGGATGTGCATGCGCCCATCCTATCGGCTGCGTGGAGACAGTGGTCCCCCGCTGGGAGCTGTTCGGCAGGCCGGCGTGAGATCTGCGCAGCGGCGGCGCTGATGCTGGAGGCACCGGCCCACTTCGGCCGGCCCCAGCCCTGCCATCCTTGGAGCCTGCCATGACCTTTGCATCCCTGTTGAAGACACATGTCGTCCCCCCGCGTCTGCAGGCCGGGCTGGTTGCCGCGTGCGTGGCGTTCGCCGCCGCCGCGGCACCGGCACGGGCAGGCGAGGGCGTGGCGCCGCTGGTATTTGAACCGTATGCCTTGGAGACGCAGAAGCACGGCACGATCGCCGCCGAGGCGGCGTATCTGGAGGTGCCGCGCCGGCACGCGCAGCCAGACGGACCCCGCATGCGCCTGCGGGTGGTTCGGCTGCGCGCCACCGGTGGCGACGGTCGCGCCGCGCCGGTGGTGTACCTGGCCGGCGGGCCCGGCGGGTCGGGTATCGGCACCGCACGCGGGCCGCGTTGGCCGGTGTTCGACCAGGTCCGGCGCGAGACCGACGTGCTGCTGCTTGATCAGCGTGGCGCCGGACAGTCCGAGCCGCCGCCGGCGTGCCCGCATTCGCACACCTTCGAGGATGCGCAGCCGCTCCAGCGCGAGGCCACGCTGGCGGCCCTGCGCGACACGGCCGCCCGCTGCGTCGCGTACTGGAAACAGGCCGGCGTCGACCTCGGCGCTTACACCACGGCCGAAAGCGCGGGCGATATCGACGGCCTGCGCCGTGCACTGGGTGTGCGCAAGCTCAGCCTGTGGGGCATGAGCTATGGCACCCACCTGGCGCTGGCCACGGTGCGCCTGCACGGCGAAGGGCTGGAGCGGGTGGTGCTGATGGGCAGCGAAGGGCCCGACGACACGCTGAAGCTGCCGATGGCCGCCGATGCGCTGCTGGCCGATCTCGGCACCGAGGCGGCAGCGGCCGGGTTCGAGGACCTCACCGGCGCGGTCACCCGCGTGCTGGCCGCGCTGCGCGAACACCCGCAGCAGGCGCGCAGCCTGATGCACCCGGACCGGCAGGTGATGATCGGCGCCTACGACCTGCAGCTTGCCTTGGCGGCCATGCTGGGCCGACGCACCACCCAGCAGTGGATCCCGTTCGCCCTGCGCCAGGCCGAACGGGGCGACTACCGCCCGTTGGCCGACATCGTGCTGTTCCTGCGCGGTGAACTGGGTGCATTCGGGGCGATGCCGCTGGCGATGGACGTGGCGTCCGGGCAGAGCCCGCAGCGCCGCGCCCTGGTCGAGCAGCAGGCGCGCCGCAGCCTGTTCGGCGATGCGTTGAACTTTCCGTTCCCGGCCATGGCCGATGGCCTGGGCCTGGTCGACCTGGGCGAGGGCTTCCGTGCGCCGTTGCACAGCGATGTGCCGGTGCTGTTCATCAGCGGCACGCTGGACGGGCGCACCCCGCCGGCCAATGCCGACGCGCTGCGGCCGGGGTTTGGTCGCAGCACCGCGCTGTTGGTTCGCGGGGCCAGCCATGACAATGAGATGTGGCTGGGCAATCCGGCCATCGCCGCCACCATCACCACCTTCCTTGCCGGCGGCGTGGTCCACGATGCGGAGCTGACCCTGGCACCGCCGGTATTCGTGACCAGCAACGAGGCACTGTTGGCTTCGTTTCCGCGATGAACGGTGGCGCTCCGCCGCCGGCCTTGTCGGCGCGCCGGCAGCGCCTGTAGAGTCGGCTCTCGCCGCCATCGGATCCGGTGCGGCAGGGAGCCGGTATCGCCCCGTGCGGACGGCAATGGAACCGGAATGTCCAGGCCGGGGCCGCAGCGCGGACCGGTGGCAAACAGGCGCACTTCGCCAAGGGGACTTGGGATGGAGCTTCTCGGTTTCTTCGTGGTGTTTCTGCTGTGCATGGGCCTGGCAAAGGCCGTCAACGCGATCCGCGGCAGGCTGACCGTCAATGGCGCCGCGATCCATCTGCTGCTCACCCTTATCTTCGCCGTCTACATCGTGGTGACGGCGGTGCGCGCGGACCTGCCACCCGGTGCCTTCGGTTATGCGCTGGGGTACGCGCTGACGCCGGCCCTGCTGGTGGGGGCGCTGGCCACGTTCTTTGTCTTCAGGTTCCGCGCCGACAAGGCCGACCAGGCACGGGTTCAGCGGTTGCGCGAGCAGCGCCTGCGCGCCGGTGCGGACCGGGCCGCGCAATGAACAGCCAGCAATTGGTTGCCGCGCTGGAAGCGTACGTGCAGGACGCGGCGACGGACGCGAGCGCCGGCCTACACCGTCCAGCCACTCTCGCC
>RCUK01000676.1_pt1 | contig 26944 bp, 23 predicted proteins | sample 2166381 | NCBI WGS metagenome assembly RCUK01 (sample SAMN09932809, study PRJNA488358) | compost metagenome | isolation source: compost soil in an enriched community | place: Germany: Experimental Botanical Garden | reverse complement strand
GTGGAGAATCAACAGCCTCAACGAGGCGGGAGATTCACCAATGGCAAAGAACGAACGTACCAGCAAGAGCGTCGCCTCTAAGGCAGCAAAGCTGCTTAGCAGCGACAAGTCCAGCAAAACGGTAAAGTCTGTTGCCGCGTCGGCCCTTAGCCAGGCGCCCGATAAGCCGAAGCCCAGTAAGAAGTAGGGGTGTTGCCGCCAGTTCACTTGAGCTGGCGGCTTACCTATCCTCCATTATCAGCTTTGGCGTTAAATACGCCTATTCGAATAGAGGATGATCATTATGATTTCAGTCAGCCTAACCACCTTCGTCGACTTCGTGTCGAAAGCGGGAACGCCAAAATTCACCGTCGTCAGAAAATGGAAGAACAAAGAGCCATACTCTCCAGCTACCGACTTTTACAAGAAAGTCCGCGATGAAATTGTGGATATCCACGAGAACGCCCGGCCCGTGAGCGAGCTCGATAGACTGCTTTCTGACCTGCGTGACAACAGGCGACTTGAGAACTACCCCGAGGTCATTTACGGCTACAAACGGTGGTTAGGCCGGAAACAACCCTCTTGGTTTCCCCCACCTGCTGCTACGTGGAACTACGAAGACCTTGGCATCCAAGTGAACCCCGAATTGGGCCTCGAAATCGACGGGCAACCTCACCTGATCAAACTCTACTTTAAGTCTGAGCCCCTGACAAAAAACCGAGTAGAGTTGATCACCCACCTCATGAGCGTGGCATGTACCGAGAAACTCCCAACGAACTGTAGGATGGGAGTCTTGGATGTGCGGCAATCAAAACTAATTACGCCCACCGTCCCTGTCTCAGGCTTGACCGCACAACTGCAAGCAGAGGCTTCGTACTGGTTAGCTGCCTGGCCTGCTGCCTAACGGATAGGGAGGCTTGCCGCGGTTGCATTAGCTGCATTCTGCAATGGGAGAAACGAGAAGCGGGCTCACGGCTATCGGCCGGAACCCGCTTCTTACGTAGTGCACCCCCTGGGGCTCGAACCCAGGACCCGCTGATTAAGAGTCAGCTGCTCTACCAACTGAGCTAGAGGTGCGTGCCGTCTGCGTTTCCGCTGACAACGTAGTCGATATTATCACTGGGTAAAGACTGGAGTCAACACCCTGAAAAAAATCGTTACTCAGCAACCTCTGCGTGCCAGGGATCACGGTCGCTTCACGGGAGGATCCCCTAGGATCAAGGCCGGCCGCCGCCACTTCAAGAAGCTTAACCTGTTTTTCACAATTGGCGGATTTCAAGGAGACAGCCTGAGGTTATAATCAGGGTATCACCTTGTTGACATGGCCCCAGGCTTTCGCTCCCCCCGACGGGGTCCCCCTGGATCCCGTGGCACCGTGACTTCGGAGGCTGACCTTGGCTTGGAAGATCCCGCTTCTCACGACAGCCCTGCTCGTGGCACTCGCGCCGAGCGCTTTCGCGCTTCCCGAGATATCCGCCAAAGCCGCCATCGTGATCGACGGAGTCACCGGCCAAGTCCTTTGGGGCCGCAACATCCACCAGCGCCTGCCCCAAGCCAGCACCACCAAGATGATGACCGGCATCGTCGCCCTCGAGCGCGGCCAGCTCAGCGACACGGTCGTGGTGAGCAAGCGAAGCTCCGACATCGCGGGCTCCAGCATCTACCTCGAGCCCGGCGAACGCCTCACCTTCGAGCAACTGCTCTACGGGGTCATGCTCAACTCCGGCAACGACGCCAGTAACGCCGTGGCCGAGTACGTGGGCGGCTCGACCGACCGCTTCGTGGGCCTCATGAACGACAAGGCCAAGGCACTGGGCCTATCAAACACCCAGTACACCAATCCCCACGGCCTCCCGTCCGACGACCACTTCTCCTCTGCCTACGACATGGCCATGATCGCGCGCTACGCCCTCTCCAACCCCGAGTTCGCCAAGATCGCGACCACCAAGGCGATCGAGGTTCCCGGCAACGGCCGGATCGAGCGGCGCGTGCTCGTCAACCACAACAAGCTCCTTCGCTATTTCCCCGGCGCCTACGGCGGCAAGACCGGCTACACCTCGGTCGCCGGCCGCTGCTTCGTGGGCTCCGCCAAACGTGACGGCCGCTACGTCATCGAGGCCATCCTGGACGCTCCCAAGATGTGGGAGGACGCCGAAGCCCTGCTCAACTACGGCATCGACAAGTTCAAGTCCGAGTCCGTCGCCAAGGCCGGCACTACCGTCGGCAAGGTCACGGTCCACGGCGGACGTAACGCCCAGGTCGCAGCCATCCTGCCGCAGGACGTCTCGGTCACGGTCGGCCCCGGCTTCGACGGCGCCGTCTCCACCTCCTACGACCTCCTCCCGGATGTGAAGGCCCCGGTCACGGCCGGCCAGAAGATCGGCACCTTCCAGGTGAAGCAGGGCGACAAGCTCGTCGCCTCATTCCCCCTGACCGCCGCTTCCGCCGTCACCGCCGCCCCCCCGCTCTCCACCGAACTGACCCCGGTCCTTGGGTGGTTCATCAAGGGAGGCGCCCTATCCGCGCTGGTCTTTGGCTTCGTGCGATGGCAGGGCCACCGCAGGCGCAAGCGCCAACTTCGCCGCCGCAAGAACCGGAGCGCGCTCCTCGGCTACTCCAACGCCATTCACCTCAACCGCTAGCGCATCGCGACGCCGGATTCCGGGATCCTATATCGAGCCGCAGGCGCTGATTGAGCCGCAGGCGCTCCCGGCATGACGGGGTATAATGAGGCTCGTCCCGCGGCGCCCGAAGCCGCGAGGACGTTTCCCGGAGGTGCCCCCATGTCCCGCTCGCCCCAGGTGGGCCAGACCCTCTCCGTCCGGCTGGGTGACGACGACTACGCCGGAGAGGTGGTCGAGGTCACCGAAGACGCCATCACGCTCGCCATCCGGGTCGAACACGACCCGCGCTCGGTCCTGCCCGCCACCGGCTCCGTCACCTGGAAGGGCAAACGCAAGCAGGCTTTCAGCCATGCCGAGATGAGCTGCCTCACCACCGTCCTCGTTCGGCTGCCGCGCCCCCAGGCCAAGCCCGCCCGGATCGATCGCCGGATCGCCGTCGACATCTGGGAGAAGCCGGGCTCCCAGAACCTGCTCGCCAGCGGCTACACCCGAGACCTGACGGGCGATCGCGCCGAGCTCGACCTCAACCACCCCCTGCCTCCCGACGCGACCGTCGAGGTCGCCCTCTACCTCGGCAAAGACGTCCTGCGGATTCCTGCCCACGTCGCGCCCGCCCCCGCGGACCAGCCGACGACGCTCCACTTCGACCCGACCTCCGCTGCCCGCAGTACGCTCACCCGTTACATCTTCGCCCACCTCCGCCGCGAGAAGCCCTAGCGCTCCCCCGCGCCATGCCTGACCCCCGGCCTTCTGTCGCCGCGCGAAAGAGGGGGGAGGTATACTCGCGAGGAGAACACCTTTCTTTACATTCGGGTTTCAAGGAAGGGGGCCGTCATGAGCCGAAGATTCTCCACGAAGTTCCCGATGGGCAAGGATCAGCTGCGCGGGAATCTCGATGAGAAGCGCAAGACCATCGGAAGGGCGCTCGATCAGTCGCGACCGGACGAACCCCACCGCGCCAACGCGGCTCCCGACATCACGGGAGACGTGGCGGTTTGCGGCCGCTGCCACGCCATCTACCATCCCAAGCACTGGCACCTCGACGAAGCCGAATACCAGCGGCTCCGATTGGATCCCAAGGTCAGCGAAATCGTTTGCCCGGGTTGCACGGCCATCGAGAACAAGGACTTCCGCGGCCAGGTCACGCTCAAGGGGTCGGTCCTCACCAAGCACCGCGAGCAGATCCTCAACACCATCTACAACGAAGAGGCCCACCTGCGCACGACCAACCCCCATTCCCGGATCGGCCTGATCGAGGAAAAAGAGGGGGAGCTGCATGTCTGGACGGTCAACGAGTTCCTGGCGGATCGGATCGGCAAGGAGCTCTCGAAGGCCTTCGCCGGCAGCCATGTCGAGAGCACCCACCTCCCACGCGCCAACTTCACGCGCGTGGTCTGGTGGAAGGAGGAGTAGCCATGGCGCGCTTAGACGATCTGCGACAAGCCCTGCTGGACGCTTACGCGCGGGAGCCCAAGGTCGGCAGCCCGAACATCAAAGTCACCTTCCTGGAGGATGCCGTCGCCCTCACCGGGGAGGTTTCCTCCCTCCAGGCCAAGGAGGAAGCCGAGAACCTGACCCGCCAGATCGTGCCGGGCCTCGCCATCGACAACGGCCTGGTCATCACCAACAACCGGCCTGGCGACGACCAGCAGCTGACCCTTTGCGCCCAGCAAGCGCTCTTCGACGCGGCGCTGGACGTCGGCGTGAAGGTCCTCCACGGGATCGCCCACCTACAAGGCAGCGTGGAGAGCCTCGCCACGCGCGATCAGGCCCACCATGTGGTCGCCAAGATCCCGGGCATCCGGAGTGTTCGGGACGAGGAAGCCGTGATCATGGGCCAACAACAAGTTGAGGTCGAGCCCGCGTACCGCCAGGAAGGCAAGTTCCGGGTGCCAAGCGAGGCTCCGCAGGTCGTCGTCGGGCGCGACGATATCACGATCACCAACGCGATCGAGGAGCTGCTGGCCACCGCGATGGAGGTCCCGCGCGCCGACGAAATCCACGTCTGGACGCATAACGGCACGGTCACCCTGGACGGCTGGGTGAAAACGGCCGAGGAAGCGGCCCAGGCACGGCTCCTGGCCCAGCGGGTTTCGGGGGTGAAATCGGTGCAGAACCGGCTGGTGGCGCTCGACGGCTCGACGGGCGGCGACGAGGCGCTCAACCAGGAGGTTCGCCGGGTTTTCGGAGCCAAGGACGAGGTCAGCCCGGTGGACGTGCTCTCGGTGGTCGTCAAACAGGTCGCTTACCTCTGGGGACAGGTGGACACGCCCGAGCAGCGCATCAAGGCCGAGCAGCTGGCGCAGACGGTTCCGGGCGTCCTGCGGGTGATCAACAACGTCCAGGTGGTCACCCGGCGCTCCCGGCCCGATAGAGGACCGGGCGGAGGCCGCTAGCCAAAGGGGGGAGGGAATGTCGGAGATCCGATGGTTCCAGGAACTCAGCCGAAACGACGTCGCACGTGCCGGGGGCAAGGGGGCCAACCTGGGAGAGATGACCCGGGCGGGCCTTCCCATCCCGCCCGGCTTCGTCGTGACGGCCGAGGCCTACCAGAACTTCCTCCGGAGCACGGGGCTCTCCGAGCGAATCGCACGCGAGCTCGAAGGGCTCGACGTCGAGGATACCGACCACCTCAACGCCTCGGCCGCCAGCATCCAAGAAGAGATCCTCGCGATGGGCATGCCCGACAGCCTGAGGCATGACATCCTGGAAGCCTATCACCAGCTTTCCGAGCGCTTCGTGGCCGTCCGCTCCTCGGCGACCTCCGAGGATACCGCAGAGGCCTCCTTCGCCGGCATGAACCGCAGCTTCCTCAACGTCTTCGGCGACGAGGAGCTGATCGCCAAGGTCCGGGAGTGCTGGGCCTCGCTCTACGGCGCCCGGGTCATCTACTACCGGGCCCGCCGCCAGATCACCGAGCCTCCGGCCATCGCCGTGGTGATCCAGGCCATGGTGAACGCCGAGAAATCCGGGGTCATGTTCTCGGCGAACCCGACGACCGGCGATCGCCAAGAAGTCGTCATCGAGGCCGCCTGGGGACTGGGCGAGGTGGTGGTCGGCGGTGAGATCACCCCGGATACCCTCTTGGTCAACAAGGCCAAGCGCAAGGTCGTCTCGCGGCAGATCGGCTTCAAGGAATTCAAGGTCGTACGCGGGGAGGGCGGAGAGAACGAGCGCATCGAGCTGGAGGACTGGGAGGCCCAGTCCCCGGTCCTGACCTCGGGGGAGGTGCAGCAGCTCCTGGAGCTGGCCTTCCGGGTCGAGGACCACTACGGAGCGCCGCAGGACATGGAGTGGGCGATCGCCGACAAGAAGCTCTACCTGGTTCAGACCCGCCCCATCACCACCCAGCCGCACGCTCCCGTTTTGCCTCCGGGGCCCGCGGCCGAGTCCGAAGGCGGGGCGCGCACGCTCGCCACCCTGGCCGGGGCCGCCACCAAGGAGCTGCTGCGTGGGATGGGAGCCAGCCCCGGAGTGGCCGTGGGCCGGGTCCGGGTGCTGAATTCTCCGCACGAAGGCGCCAAGCTCCAGGCGGGCGAGATCCTGGTCGCCCACACCACCAGTCCCGACTGGGTGCCCTTGATGCGCCGGGCGGCCGCCACGGTGACCGACACCGGCGGCATGACCAGCCACGCGGCCATCGTCTCCCGCGAGCTGGGCGTCCCCTGCGTGGTCGGGACCCGGGGAGCGACCCATGTCCTTCGGGACGGGGACGTCGTGACGGTGGACGCCACCCGCGGGATCATCTTCCAAGGGGCGCGGACCAACGGACACCTCGCGAAGCCCGCGGCAGCACCGGCCGCCCCGCAGGTCGAAGCGACGGCCACCAAGCTCCTGATCAACCTGGCGGATCCCGAGCAGGCCGAGGAGGCCGCGGCCTTGCCGGTGGAGGGCGTGGGGCTGCTTCGGGCGGAGGTGATCCTCATCCACGCCCTGGAGCAGACGCACCCGGCCTTGTACCTCAAGGACTGCCCCGCGGACATCTTCGTCGAGCGCTTGAAGCGGGATGTCGGGCGGATCGCCCAGGCCTTTCACCCACGGCCGGTACTGTACCGGACCACGGACTTCCGCTCCAACGAGTTCCGGAACCTGGAAGGGGGGGACGAGGCCGAGCCCATCGAGGCCAACCCGATGCTCGGGTTACGCGGCTGCTTCCGCTACCTGAAGGACCCGCAGCTCTTCATGCTCGAGCTGCGGACCATCCGCGAACTGCGCGAGGCGGGGCTTCAGAACCTCAACGTGATGCTGCCGTTCGCCCGGACGCTCTGGGAGGTGGAAGCCTGCGTCGAGCTGATCCAAGAGAGCAAGCTGATGCGCGACCGGCGCTTCCAGCTCTGGCTGATGGCCGAAGTGCCCTCGATCATCTACTACCTGGAGGACTACCACGCCCTGGGCATCCACGGGGTGTCAATCGGCTCGAATGATCTCACCCAGCTGATCTTGGGCGTGGACCGGGACAACGAGCGGCTGAGTGAAATTTACGACGAGCGCGATGCCGCCGTGATGGGCGCCATCGCGTCGATCCTCATGGCGGCTCAGGAGGTCGGGCTGGAAACCAGCCTCTGCGGGCAGGCTCCCTCGGTCTACCCCGAGTTCGCCGAGCAGCTGGTGCGCTGGGGGATCGGGGCGATCTCGGTGAACACGGACGCCGTCAACGTCACGCGCCGGCACGTGGCCGCCGCCGAGCGCCGCTTGCTGCTCGACGAAGCGCTGCGCCGCCAAGGCGGCCGCGAAGACTAACCCGTCTAATCCAGCTCCCAGCTCAGGCGCGCCACCCGGCCCGGCCCCTCCGACAGAAAGGCGATGGTCCAGCGATGCGGCCGCGGGGCCTCCACCCGGTAGCCCAAAGGGCCTTCTTCGCCTTCGGGAGGACAGTGCAGGTAAACCACCGAGCCATCCTCGAAGCGCATCAACGGCTGGCAACGCTCCCCGCAGCAGCGCACCTCCGCCACGCCGGAGGCGTCATGCAGGGCCTTTTGCCCCCCGTGCGCCAGATCGATCTCGACCTCGTCGGCATCCAGCACGATGGCCACTCCATCCAGACATAGTTTCCGCTCGGTTCTTTGCATCTTCTCCCCCGATCGAAACGCTCTCCCGGCGCGCGACGCCCCGGCCCCAGCAGCGCCGAGTCCGGCGCTCTCCCCAGCCTATGGCAAGGGCCGATCCGGGTCACGGTCTAAGGAGACGAAAGGCTTCGAAGACGCATGGCCGCCGAGCGTAGGTCGGCGATCGCCTCCTCCAGCCGCCGCTCGTAAACCTCCCCCTTCTGCCGCAACAAATAGGCCGGATGCCAGGTCACCAGGGTCTCCGTGCCCAGGATGACGTCCCGATGCCAAACTCCCCGCTCCTGCGTCAGCTTGAAGTCCGGACCCAAGAGCGCTCGGCCTGCCACCGCCCCCAGGCCCACCAGGACTTGAGGACCGATCCGCTTCAACTCCTCGTGCAGACACGCGCTCCACGCCCGAACCTCCGAGACCTTGGGAGGCCGGTTCCGCATGCGATCCCCCTCGAAGAGGACTGGACGGCACTTCACAGCGTTCGTAATCCAAACGTCCTCCCGCTTCAGCTCAGCTTGCTCGAGGATCCGATCCAGCAGCTGCCCCGCACGCCCCACGAAGGGGCGCCCGTCACGGTCTTCCTGCTCGCCCGGAGCCTCGCCCACCAGCACGATCGCCGCCTGCGGGTTCCCTTCCCCCGGCACCACCTGAGTCGCCCCCGGACAGTCCAGGTCTGCCGCGCATGCCTCGGCGATCCACCTCAGCTCATCGCGTCTTTGACGCCGGAAAGGCTCTTGGGACGGCCATTCGGCCTGAAGAACGGGCTCATCACTTGCCTCCATGTTGCAGCTCCCTCACGTAAGCCACGATTTTCCAGCGCTGCTCGGGGTCCAGCCGCTTGTAGAAGGCCGGCATCGTCGAGTAGCCGTTGGTGATCACCTCGTAGAAATGCCCATCCGAGGCCGAGACCAGCCGCGGGAGATGCAGGTTGGCCGGCCGCGGCGCGAAGACCTCTCCGACCCGACCGTCTCCCCGCCCCTCGGGCCCATGGCAGAAGATGCAGTTATCGGCGTAGAGTTGCTTGCCGTCCGCCAAAACCGCCCGGGTCACGGCGATCGGGTTCGACGCCGTCGCCGTCCCCGGGGGGATCTTGGTAGCCCACAAGCGGTTCGGCGTCAGCGGAATCGAGCCGCTCGCCGGCATGAGGGCGATCCTCCCCGACTTGTAGGACGGCTGATCCGCCATCTGCCCCGAGCAGCCCCCCAAGAGGCATGCCGCCAGCAAGCAGGCTCCCAAGCCCGCCGCGGGCAGGTGCGGGGGCCTCGCGCTCAATCCCATCGCGACACCTCCATGGCGCCCGCCATCGCCGACTCGGCCTCGCCGACACGCGCCGCGTCCCGGACGTTCACGACCAAGCCGATTCCCCCGGTCGCGAGGCGCCGATCGTAGGGCTCTCGGGATGAGCGCCAGCCCTTGAAGTAGAGCAAGGCCCCGAAGAAAGCCGTCCAGATGGCGAAGAGCATGGTTGTCTCGTACATGATCACCCCCACCGTCGGCATGGCGATGATCGGCTTGCCGCCCGTCGGAAGCTGGTACAACCAGGCCGTCCCTCCGGCCAGGAGAAAGCCGAAGAGCGTTCCCGCGACGCCCATGCCCAGAGAGAGCCAGACCTGGTTCTGGGTCCGGGTCTCCGGAAGCCCCACGGTATGGGGGGGGTACGGGATCGACGAGACGATCTCGATGTCCGCCACCTCGAAGCGCGAGGCCTTGAGGGCGTCCACCGCGCCCACCACGTCGTCAAGCTCCTTGTAGAGACCGAAGACCTTAGCCATGGCCGCCCTCCTGCCCCACGGCCGGGAGGGCCACCGCCTCGTAGGTCTCCTTGCCGACCCGCTTATGGGTCATGTAGATCCGCTCCTCGCGCACCTCCCAGATCGAAACGATCGGGATCAGCTTCGAGAAGAGCGTATACAGCAAGGTGAAGAAGGCGAAGGCCGAGAGGATGATGGTCCACTCCACCCAGCTCGGCCAGTAATGGCCCCAGACGTAGGGAAAGTTCTTGAAGGACAAGGGCGGGATCACGATCAAGAGACGCTCGAAGTACATGCCCACGTTGATCAGCAAGGTCAGGACCACCATCGCCGGGACGCTGTTCCGGAACTTCCGGAAGCTGAGGCAGAGGATCGGCAGGACGGCGTTCGTGAGCAGCATGACCCACGACATGGGCCAGAAGCGCCCGAAGAGGTATTCGTTCCAGGCTAGCCGCTCGTGCGGAATCCGCCCGTACCAGTTGATCAGGAAGTCTCCCCACCAGAGGTAGAACCAGACCAGGGCGACGGTCAGCAGAATCTTGCCCATCTTGTCGAAGTGCTCGGGCCGTAGGTAGGTATCCAGCTTGTAGACCCAGCGCAGGACGGCCATGACCGTGATCACCAGGGCCAGTCCCGAGTAGATGGCGCCCGCGACGAAGTAGGGGCCGTAGATGGTCGTGTGCCACATGGGAGGGGCGATCGCCATCGCGAAGTCCCAGGACACGATCGTATGCACCGAGACCGCCACCGGCAGGATCGTCACCGCCATGATCGACAGCGCCCGCTCCAGGCGCTCCCATTGCTCGGCCGTGCCGCGCCACCCAAAGCTGAGAATCGTGTAGATGCGGTGCTTCAAGCCCGTGGACCGGTCCCGCACGGTCGCGAGATCCGGGATCAAAGGCAAGAAGAAGTACATCGTGCTTCCCGTCAGGTAGGTCGTGATGGCCATGAAGTCCCACATCAGCGGCGAGCGGAAGTTCGGCCAGAGCCAGCGCTCGCTCGGATAGGGAATCAGCCAGTAGAAGAGCCAGGCGCGGCCCAGGTGGATGATCGGGAAGAGGGCGGCGACCATGATCGAGAAGAGGGTCATGGCCTCGGCCGCGCGCACGACCGGACGCCGCCACTCGGCCTTGGTCAGGCGCAGGATGGCCGAGATCAAGGTGCCCGAATGCGAGAGCCCGATCCAGAAGACGAAGGAGGCGATCAAGAAGCCCCACATGTTCGGCCGGTTCAGGCCCGTCACGCCCATGCCGGTCATGGCCATGTAGAAAAACGCTCCGACCCCCGCGGCGAGCACCAGCAGCAAGATCCCGACGAAGACCCAGAAGCGCCAGGTGATCCGCTCCATGGGAGCGAGGATATCGGCGACGATCTGCTCGTCGGACGGCAAGGGATGGCGATGTGGAGTGGTCATGGGGTTTCTCCCGCCTGTTTGAGGTAGATCACCACCGGCTCCGTGCCCAGCTCGCCCAGGAGCTGGAAGCGACGCTCATCGCCCGTCAGCTTGCTCACCTTGCTCTCGGAATCCCGCAAGTCCCCAAAGACCAAGACACTCGGCGGGCATGCCTGAGCGCAGGCCGGCACGACCTCGTCCCGACCCAGGGGGCGCCCGTCGATCGCCGCCTGCTCCTTGACGGCGTTGATCCGCTGGATGCAGAAGGTGCACTTCTCCATCACCCCCCGGCTGCGAACCGTCACGTCCGGGTTGAGCATCATCGGCATCGGCTCGGGCCAGTGCGGGTCGAACCAGTTGAAGAACCTCACGTCGTAGGGGCAGTTGTTGGCGCAGTAACGCGTCCCCACGCAGCGGTTGTAGACCTGCGCGTTGAGGCCCTCGGGGTTGTGGTAGGTGGCGTAGACCGGACAGACCGGCTCGCAGGGAGCATGCGTACAGTGCTGGCAAAGCACCGGCAGGAAACGCGCCTTGGCCTCGGGGTACTCCCCTTCCCAGTAGCGCTCCACCCGGATCCAGTTGAAGGCCCGGTCCTTCTCGCAGCCCTCCTCGCCCACGATGGGGAGGTTGTTCTCGGCGTGACACGCCAAGACGCAGGCCTGGCAGCCCGTGCAGCGATCCAGGTCGACCACCATGCCCCAGCGCGGCACATGCCCTTCCTCGGGATGCTGTCCCTCGGAATGGGCTCCCGCTTGGCCTGGTCCCTCGGGATGCGGGCCCGCCGCTTTGGTCTCCGGCATCCCGTTAGAGGCTTGTTCCGCCACCCTGCCCTCCTTGCGTGCTTCCATCCCAGGGCCAGCGCTGATCGATCAGGTCCCGCATGCTCACGGTCCCCGGGGCATGCCCCTCATGGGGATTCGAGCGCTTGTCGAGGCGCGTGAAGGAAGGCGCATCCGCGGTCTTGGCCAACTTCACCCGGGTGGCCCCCCAGGCCAAGGCCCCCGTGCCCGCGACTTCCAAGGGGTCGACGATGTCCAGCGGGTTCACGCCACGGCCCTCCGCATAGCGCCCGTAGGCCTGATGGCCTTGCCCCATGGGCATGGCGACGACTCCCGGGTGGACGCCGGGACTGAGGAAGACCCGCGCGCGCAGCGTGCCGCGCGGCGAGGTGATCTCCACGGGGTCTCGGTCGGCGAGGCCCAGCTCCTTGGCCGTGCGGGGGTTGAGCTCGATCCACGAGCTCCAGACCCCGGTGACCATGGTCTCGGGCATTTCCTGCTGCCAAGGAAGGTTGGCGGCTCGCCCGTCGCGCAGGGTCATCGAGACGTAGGGGTAGAACCAGAAGGGATAATCCTCGACGGCTCCCGCAAAAACCGGATCGGGGACGGTCGGGAAGGTGCCCGTTCGGCGTAGGCCCGCTCCCGTAGCCGGACGCCCTGTCCAGACGCCCATCTGGCGAACCTGGGTCCAGAAGTTCGGCTCCGGAGAGAGCGTCTCCCAGGTGGTCTTCACCAGGGCCGTGTAGGAGGGCCAGGGCAAGGCGCTGGCCTCGTTGGGACCGAGGGCCTGACCGACGGAGAGGAGAACGTCCGGCGTGGGGCGGGTCTCGTAGAGAGGGCGCATGACCGGCTGAAGTGAGCTCGCCGCCGGGACCTGGACGTTGGGATCGGGCACCTGCAGGCCCCAGGACTCCAGGAAGGTATGATCCGGCAGGATCAGGTCCGCGTAAGCCGTCGTATCGTCGATGAACGAGCTGAAACTGGCGATGAACGGCACCTTCGCGAGGGCGTCGCGGAAGCCCAGGGATTCGGGCAAGAGGTAGACGGGATCGATCTCATGGACGAGCAGGGCCTGGACCTGGCCCTGGCGCATGCGGGTGGTCAGTTCGCGCACCTCACGGAAGCGCGCGGGGGGCAGGGAGTTCAGGTCGCGAAGCGGGGTCACGGCGCTCGCAAGCACTCCTCCCGGGACTCCAACCGAGCCCACGAGTTGGTTGAGGGCGTGGACGGCCGCCATCGCGTTCACGCCGTTGGTTTGAGCGGCCATGGGGCCGCCGGCGATGGCGATCGCCGGCTTCAGAGTGCCGAACTCTCGGGCCAAAGCCACGATCCGCTCCTCGCTGAGGCTCAGACGCTCCGCCACGCGGGCGGGAGCGTAGTTCTCGAGCATGTAGAGCGAGCCTTCGTAGCCCGGAACGGCCAGTCCCTGCGTGATCAGGCTATGGGCGACGGCCAGGGCGAGGATCCCCTCGTGCCCCGGGGGCACGGGAACCCAGGAGTCGGCGGTGGCGCCCGTGATCGACATGCGGGGCTCGACGTGAACCAGCTTGCCCCGCAACCCCGCGCGCCCCTGCCGGAACTCCCCGAACTGGATACCGAAGTTCACCGGAGAGACCCAGGTTCCGAAGAGGTCGGCTCCGAAGTTGAGCACGTAGCGCGCGTTGGTGACGTCGTAGTAGGGGATGCGATCCGAGCCCAAGCTCGCGGAGAGGGCAGCCGAGAGGGTTTCACGTCCCTCGATGTCGAAGGTCACGGGCCCTCGGCCGCTCACGGTCCGACTGAAGCGGTCGATGACCAGCCCCAGCGTGCCATTGAGGGGCATGGCCATGAAGGCCGTTTCCGCACGGCTCTGGCGGAGGCGGGTGGCGAGGGTGCTCAGGGCCTCGTCCCAGGTGATCGGCTCGAAATCGGCCGATCCGCGATCGCCGCGCCGCTTCATCGGCTGGCGAACCCGGTCCGGATTGTAGAGCACCTGGAGGCCCGATTGCCCCAGCGCGCAGAGCTTGCCTTGGTTGACCGGATGGCTGGGGTTGCCCTCCAGCTTGACCACGCGCCCGTCGATGGCCCGCGCCATGAGGCCGCAGTGGGCGGCACAAAGCGTACAGGTCGTGGCGTACCAGTCCGGGACGCCCGGAAGGATCTCCTCGGGTTGCTCGACGTAGGTGACGTACGTCTCCTTGGGCTGCGGCTTGGCGCACGCTCCCAAGACCGCCGTGGAAGCCGTCAGGCTGCTGAGTTTCAAGAAATCTCGCCGCTTCATGCTCGCTCCTACTCATGACGGTTGACGGGGCACGCGCTTCGGGGCGGCGCGTACCGGGTCACGGGTGACGGGTCACTGGTGGCAGGTCAGACAATCCGTGGAGGCCCCCTTCTGGTGGTGGCAAGCCAGGCAACTTCCCATGGTCAGGGGGTTGGTCTTGTGAACGCGGTCCATGCGCGCGACGTCCCCGTGGCAACTCATGCAATCGACCCCGGCCTGGATATGACGCCGATGCGTGAAGCGCACGAAGTCCGGCAGGTCCGTGACCCGGATCCATGGGATCGCCTCTCCCGCCTGGTACGCCGCGGCGACCTTCTGGACCTCCGGGGAATCGGTCTTGACCACCTTGTGACAGTCCATGCAGGTCTCAGTCGACGGCAACGTGGCGTGGGCCGTGGTCGCCACGCCCTGATGACAGTAGACGCAAGAGATGCCGCGCTCGCCCACGTGCACCTTGTGGCTGAAGGCGATCGGCTGCACGGGGCCTTGGCGCCGGGCGCTCGTCGCAAGTGCGACGGCGGCCCCGCCGAGAACCAGGACGAGCAGCAGAACGAGGAGCAGGCGACGGTTCATGGCCCTCCACCTTCGATGCCAGGGTGACCGCGTGTCACATTAATTCGTAAAGAATATTTCAGCAAAATGCTCGCTTGTCAAACGCCCCAAACTCCCAGAGGCCATGGCAAGCTGCCATGGCCTCGAGTGGTCGCTGATTCGGGGAAAACCGGCTAGCCGCCGGCTTCTTCCGAGGGAGGAGCGGGAGCGGCCGCGGAGGTGCCTACCGCCTCCGCGGGGCGCTCCTCGCGGAAGAGCGTGAAGCGGCCATCGGCGTAGTCGACCCGGATGACATCCCCCGGCTTGAACTCCTCTTCGAGCAAGAGGCGGCTGATGGGGGTCTCGATGTCCCGCTGGATGGCCCGGCGCAGGGGACGCGCCCCGTAGGTCGGGTCGAAGCCGCGTTCGGCCACCGCCGACTTGGCCGCGTCCGTCAGCTCCAGGGTCAGGCCCTGCGCATGCACCTTACGCTTCGTGCTTTCGAGCATGAGATCGACGATCTGGAGGATTTGCTCGCGGTTCAAGGGGTGGAAGACCACGATCTCATCCAGCCGGTTGATGAACTCCGGCCGGAACTGAGCCTTGAGGGCGGTCATGGCCTCGTTCTTGATGGCCTCCCAGTCGGCACCCTGCTCTTCGAGGTCGAAGATCCGGTGCGCCCCGACGTTCGAGGTCATGACGATGACCGTGTTCTTGGCGTCCACCGTCCGGCCCTTGGCGTCGGTGATGCGGCCGTCGTCCATCATCTGCAGCAGGATGTTGAAGACGTCGGGATGCGCCTTCTCGATCTCGTCGAAGAGGACGACCGAGTAGGGCTTGCGCCGCAAGGCCTCGGTGAGCTGGCCCGCCTCCTCGTAGCCCACGTAGCCCGGAGGCGCCCCGATCAGGCGGCTCACGGTATGGCGCTCCTGGAACTCGCTCATGTCGAAGCGAATCATCGCGTCCTCGTCCGAGAACAGGTACTCGGCCAAGGCCTTGGCGAGCTCCGTCTTGCCGACACCGGTCGGCCCCAGGAAAATGAACGAGCCGATGGGGCGGTTGGGATCCTTCATGCCGGTCCGGGCCCGGCGCACGGCTTCGGAGACGGCCTGGATGGCCTCGTCCTGACCTATCACGCGCTTGTGGAGGTGCTCTTCCATCTCCAGGAGCCGCTTGCGCTCCTCGGCGACCATCTTATCCGCCGGAATCCCCGTCCACTCGGACACGACCTGGGCGATATCCTCGACCTCGACACAGGGCTCGGCCTTGCCGGCCTCGGAACGCCACTCCTTGCGCAACGCAGCGAGATCCTGCTGGGCTTTATCCTGCTTGTCCTTGAGGCTTCGGGCCTCGTCGAAGCGCTCGCTCCGCACGGCATCGTCTTTCTGGTGTTCGAGGCGCTCGACCTCGGCCTCCAGCTCTCCGAGCCGCTTGGGCTCCCGCCGCGACCCCAGGTGCTTCATGGCTGCGGCCTCGTCCAGGACGTCGATGGCCTTGTCCGGAAGGAAGCGATCGGGAACGTACTTGTCGCTAAGCTCGACGGCCGCCGTGAGGGCGTCGTCCGAGATCGTCACCGAGTGGTGCGCCTCGTAGAGGTCGCGAAGCCCCTTGAGGATCTCGATGGTCTGATCGACCGTCGGCTCGTCGACCATGACCGGCTGGAAGCGACGCTCCAAGGCCGCGTCCTTCTCGATGTGCTTGCGGTACTCGTCGAGCGTGGTCGCCCCCAACGCCTGCAGCTCGCCCCGGGCGAGGGCAGGCTTGAGCATGTTCGCGGCGTCCATCGCCCCTTCGGCGGCTCCCGCTCCCAGGATGGTCTGCAACTCGTCGATGAAGAGCACGATCCCGCCGGACTGGGCCTTGATCTCATCCATCAAGCCCTTGAGACGTTCCTCGAATTCCCCGCGATACTTCGTGCCGGCCACCATGCCGCCGAGATCCAGCGCCAGGACCGACTTGTTCTTGAGCATCTCCGGCACGTCGCCCGCCACGATCCGCTGGGCGAGCCCTTCGGCGATCGCCGTCTTGCCGACGCCGGGCTCGCCGATCAGGACGGGGTTGTTCTTGGTCCGCCGCGACAGGATGCGGGTGACGCGCTCGATCTCCTCGTCGCGCCCGATCACCGGATCGAGCTTGCCGGCCTGGGCCAGCTCGGTCAGGTCGCGGGTGAACTTCTGGAGGTTCTGGCCCTTCTTGGCGCCTTCCATCATCGTGCCCCAGGTGGGATTGCGCTGGAGCTGCTTGCGGACGGGCGGAGGCACGCGGCGCAGGTTCTCCTGGAGGATCTGAGAGGCCAGGCCTTCCCCTTCCCGGATGATGCCGGAGAGCAGGTGCTCCGGGCCGATGTAGCTGAGCCCTTGCAGAAGGGCCGAGTCATGGGCCAGCTGCAAGGCCTTCTTGAGGCGTGGCGATAGCGTGACGCGCTCCGGGCGGGGGCCCTGGCCGGATGGCAACGAGTCTTGAAGGCGTTTGGCGATCGCCTCGGCATCCACCTCGATCTCGGCGGCAATCGTCGGCCCTTCGATGGAATCGGTAAGCATCGCCAAGAGCAAGCGCTCGGTGCTGATCTGAGGATCCCCGGCTTCGGCCGCATGCTCGGCTGCCGCCTCCAGCATGCGCTTGGAATCGGCAGAGAGCCGATCGAGAAGGTTTCCGCGGCTCCACGACCGCACGCGCGGCCCGAAGACGGACTCGATCAGGTTGTCGAGTCCCATCTCGCCCAAACCGAGACCCTCCCAGCCCGCATGCTGATCCTCCTGGAAGTGGCGAGCACAGTGGGCGCAGAGGTTCACCTCCTGGCGCTGACCGTTGATCGTCTGGGTGAGATGGTACGTGGCGGGACGTTCACCGCAGTTTTCGCAAAGCATGGCAGCCCCCCTTCTCTTCGCGTGACTCTTCCGGGAGTGTAGCTCCGTCCTGGGACGAGAAAAGGCGCGTCGGCTTGGCACAATGGCGCGACCGTGTCTTGAGTTCCCCCCGCCGCGGAGAGAGGATCGGGCCGGATGCACGCGGCCGCAGAGGTGGCCAGGGAGGCGAGAGACATGGAGCCCATCATCTTCGCGGACCGGACGGAGGCGGGACGGTTGCTCGCCGAAAAGCTGGAAGGCTATCGGGGGCAGGACGTGGTGGTGATCGGCCTGCCGCGCGGCGGCCTGCCCGTGGCCCGGCAAGTGGCGGATCGCTTCGGCTGGCCGCTGGACATCCTGGTAGCGCGCAAGATCGGGGCCCCGCAGCATGAGGAGTTCGCGATCGGCGCGGTGACCGCGCGCGGCACCCGGGTCCTGAACGAGGCCGCCCTGCGGGGCGTCATGCTGCCGCCAGGCTTCGTGGAAGCCGCCTCCGAGGATCAGACCCTCAAGGCCAAGGAGCGCGAGGCGATGCTGCGAGATGGACGCCCCGCCCTTCCCTTGCAGGGACGGGTGGTCATCCTGGTCGACGACGGGGTGGCGACGGGCATGACGCTGCGGGCGGCGATCGCCGACGTGCAGGCCCAAGAGCCCGCGCGCATCGTGGTGGCGGCCCCCGTGATCGCACCCGAGACCTACGACGCCCTCCAGCACCTGGCGGACGACGTCGTCGCCATCTCGGTGCCCGCGCTCTTCTTCGCCGTAGGGCAATTCTACGCGGACTTCACCCAGGTGACCGACGCCGAGGCGAAGGAATGCCTGGTCCAGACCACGCGCTGAGCGCTCGCCTTCAAAGGAGGGGATCATGGCCGATCGATTGACCGCAACGCTGGCGGATTGGGTCCAGGCGAACGCCACACCGCTCCAGCGGACGCCCGAGGACTTCGACCGCTTGATCGATCGCATCGGGGACGCCCGGATCGTCATGCTCGGGGAGGCAAGCCACGGAACGGCCGAGTTCTACGCGATCCGCGCGCAGATCACCCAGCGCCTGATCCTATCGAAGGGGTTTAACATGGTGGCCATCGAGGGCGACTGGCCGGACGCCGCACGGGTCAACCGCTTCGTGACCGGAGAGACCGAAGGGACGGTCCTGGACTCCCTCGCCGGCTTCAAGCGCTTCCCGACCTGGATGTGGCGCAACACGGTCATCCTGGACTTCGTGGCCTGGCTGCGCGAGCATAACGCCCAGACTCCCGAGCGCATGACCCATTTCTACGGGCTCGACGTCTACAGCCTTCACTCCTCGATCGCCGAGGTGCTGCGCTTCCTCTCCGAGGTCGATCCAGAGGCGGCGGCCAAGGCGCGCGAGCGGTATGCATGCTTCGAGCCCTTCCAGGACACCCAGACCTACGCCCTGAGCGCGCATTACCTCGCCGAGTCCTGTGAGGACCAGGTGGTCGAGAACCTCTTGGAGCTGCAACGCCGCCGAGGGGACTACGAGAAGCGCAGCTCCCCCGAGGCCGTGCTCGACGCCGAGCTCAACGCGCTCGCAGCCCTCAACGCCGAGCGCTACTACCGCCAGATGGTCTACGGCGGGGCCGTGACCTGGAACCTCCGCGATCACCACATGGTGGACGTCCTGAACCGCCTGCTCAAGCACATGGGCCCCGACTCCAAGGCGATCCTCTGGGAGCATAACTCGCATATCGGGGACTTCCGGGCCACTTACGAGGGACGCAGCGGACACGTCAACGTGGGCCAGCTCGTGCGCGAGCAGTTCGGCGATCGCGCCTTCGCCGTCGGCTTCGGCACCTACCAAGGCACGGTGACCGCGGCCCTAGAATGGGACGGGCCCCACTCCTACATGCGGGTGCCCCCGGCGCGCGATCACTCCTACGAGGCCATCTTCCATGAGGCCGGCATGGACCGCTTCTTCCTGGATCTCGACGCCCCCTTGCTGGGCCGCGGCGGGGAATGGCTCTTCGCCACCCGCGAAGAGCGGGCGATCGGCGTGGTCTACCACCCGGATCGGGAACGCTGGGGCAACTACGTCCCCTCCCGGCTGGCCAAGCGCTACGACGCGTACCTCTTCTTCGACGAGACCTTGGCGGTCGAGCCGCTGGATCCCTTCGAGCGTCCGGGCCTCGAGGCCTACCCCGAAGGCCTGTAACGAAAAGGGGCATCACAGATGCGGCGATTCGCCCTTGGCGTCATTCCCGCGAAAGCGGGAATCCAGTAGACTCCCGCTTTCGCGGGAGTGACGTATGGCCCATGCGCCGGCAAGTTGGGGCTGTCTCACCGTTGTGAGACAGCCCCTTGTCGTGCATCCGGCTAACACAAGCGCGTCTTGAACCAGTCCGCTGCGAGCTGGGCCACCTGCTCCAGCGTGCCGGGCTCTTCGAAGAGATGCGTCGCCCCGGGAACGATCCAAAGGCGTTTCTCGCCCTTCAACTGGTCGAAGGCCTCTTGGTTCATCGCGATCACCGGCTGGTCCTCGCCTCCCACGATGAGCAACGTGGGAGCCTTCACCCGCGGCAGCGCCGGCGCCGCCAGGTCGGGCCTTCCCCCCCGCGAAACGACGGCCTTGACGGACCCAGGACGCTCGACCGCGGTCATCAAGGCCGCACCTCCTCCCGTCGAGGCCCCGAAGAGGCCCACGGCCAGGTTCTCGGTATCGGGCTCCTCGCCCAGCCAGTCGATCACCTCGGTGAGGCGTCGGGCCAGGAAGGGGATGTCGAAGCGCAACTCGGCGGTACGGACGTCGACGGCTTCCTCCTGCGGGTTGAGGAGGTCGATCAGCAAGGTGCCGAGGCCCGCCTCCTGCAAGGCGCGTGCGACGAAGCGGTTTCGCGGGCTGAAACGGCTGGAGCCCGAGCCATGCGCGAAGAGCACGATGCCCGTCGCCCCCTCGGGCAAGGTCAGATTGCCCTCCAACTGGACCGAACGCGGCGGCCCCGCGGTCAAGGGCCCGCTCTCCACAGGGATGTGCACCTCCCGCTCCCGAACCGTCATTCTGGGCATGTCCATCCTCCCTTCGTCAGTGGGTCATGAGGAGTTTCCCATGGGGCGGGAAGGGCCTCAACGCTCGGACTCCCTCTTGCATGCGAGGATCCTCCGCGGCTGGGTATGGGATCGACATGAGGCCCTCGCGGGCGCGGGCTTGCCCGTAAACGTCAGCGGAGCGACAATAGAAGCCCCCCCGCAACGGGATCACCGGGCCCAACCCTAGAGAGGAAGCTCCATGGCGACGACGCCCACCCCCATGAACCTGCCGTTCACCGGCCTCTTCCTGCGCGAGCAGCAAGAGGAGTTCGAAGCGCTTCACCTTTCTCCCAAGGCGGCCAAGAGCGGAGAGAGCCGCGGCCGGCAGCGACCCGAGGAGCCCGACCTGTATCGGACCGCCTTCCAGCGCGACCGGGATCGGATCCTCCACTGCAAGACCTTCCGCCGCCTCAAGGGCAAGACCCAGGTCTTCATCGCCCCCGACGGCGAGCATTACCGCACCCGCATGACCCATACGCTCGAGGTCGCGCAGGTCTCGCGCTCCATCGGCCGCGCCCTGAGGCTCAACGAAGACCTCATCGAAGCCATCTGCATGGGCCACGACCTGGGGCACCCCGCGTTCGGGCATACGGGGGAGCATTCGCTGGCCCGCGTGGTGCCGGGAGGCTGGCAGCACAATGCGCATTCGCTCCGGGTGGTGGATGTTCTCGAGGATCTGAACCTCTCGGATGAAGTCCGCAACGGCATCCGCTGGCATACGGGGGTGCAGGATCCCTACACCCTGGAAGGGCAGATCGTGAAGATCTCCGACCGGGTGGCCTACCTCAATCACGACGTGGACGACGCCTTCCGGGCGGGAATCCTGACCTTCGACGAGCTTCCCCGGCGCTACCGCGAGCTGGGCCAGTCCCATGCGCAGCGGCTGGGGGCGATGATCACGGACCTGGTGATGAACTCCCACGGCAAGGACAAGATTTCGATGTCTCAGGACATGTGGGATATCCAGACCGAGCTGCGGATCTTCATGTTCCAGCGGGTCTACCTCGGCTCGGAAGCCAAGAAGGAAGAGAGCAAGGCACGCCGGCTGATCACGGATCTCTTCCACTACTTCATGGAGAATCCCGACGAGGTGCGGGCGGCGGCGGGCGATCGCTACCGCAGCGAAGACCATCAGCAGCACGTCGTGGACTACATCGCCGGAATGACCGACCGCTTCGCGATCCGCAAGTACGAGGAGCTCTTCGTCCCGCGTGGTTGGAGCATCCGCTAATCTTCCTCTAAAGGTCGGGCCTGCGGCCCATTAAGGAGAGCCTCATGGCGGGACTGGACCCCGTCCAACTCATCCGTGACCGAGCAGACATCGCCGAGATCGTCGGTGAGCACGTCGTACTCAAGCGCTCGGGCCGTAATCTCATGGGCCTATGCCCGTTCCACTCGGAGCGCACGCCCTCGTTCAACGTCAACCCCGAGCGGGGGATCTTCCGCTGCTTCGGGTGCGGCGAAGGGGGCGACGTCTTCGCCTTCGTGCAGCGCCTCCACAACATGAGCTTCCCCGAGGCGCTCAAGCATTTGGCCGAGCGCTACGGCATCCAACTGGGCGAGCGCGACAAGGAAGCCGACGACGCCCGCAAGCAGCTTCGGGAAGTCAACGACCTCGCCGCCAAGTTCTTCCAGGCGTGCCTCCGCCATCCCGAGGCGGGACGCGAGGCCCGCGAGTACCTGACCCGGCGAGGCCTGCCCGAAGAGCTCTGGGAGAAGTTCGCCCTGGGGTACGCCCTGCCGGAATGGGACTCGCTCACCCGGCACCTGAACAAGCACGGCATCCCGCTGGAGGTCCAAGAAGCCGCCGGTCTGGTGCGCCGTCGGAAGGACGGCTCAGGAGCCTACGACATGTTCCGAGGGCGGGTAATCTTCCCGATCACGGCGGCCTTGGGGCAGGTGATCGCGTTCGGCGGCCGGATTCTCAAGGAAGCCGAGCGTGAGCCCAAGTACCTGAACTCTCCCGATACCGCCCTCTACCAGAAGGGGCAGCACCTCTACGGGCTGGCTCAGGCGAAGGGGCGGATGCAGGAAGCGGATCGGGCCATCCTGGTAGAAGGCTACATGGACGTCGTGGCGCTTCACCAGTTCGGCTTCGGCGAAGCGGTGGGCGTCCTGGGCACGGCCTTGACCCGGGAGCAGGCCAAGAGCCTCCTGCGCTACACCAAGCGGGTCATCGTCAGCTACGATGCGGATCGCGCGGGGCAGATGGCCACGGACCGAGGGGTAGCGACCCTCGAGGAGGTGGCCCAGGGAATCGGGCTCGAGGCGCGGATCATCCGGGTGCCCTCGGGCAAGGACCCGGATGCTTTCTTGCGCGAGAAAGGATCCGCAGCCTACGAAGGGCTGATTGGTTCGGCTCCGAGCCTCTGGGATTACCTGATTTCGCGGGCGATCGAGGGGGTGAAGGGAGACTCGGACACGGCGGAGTACCGGCAGCGGGTGGCGGAGGCATGTGCCCCGATCCTGGCACGGATTCCGTCCGAGATCGTGAAGGCGGAGATCGCCAAGCGGCTCCTGGACGGGTACGGGGTGAACGCGAGCCCGGAGCAGGAAGCAGGCCTGCGACTGGAAATCGGCCGGAGGATGCGGCATAATAAAAAGCCGCGTTTGACGCCTGGCAGGACGGGAGTGACTCCGGTCCGTGGCCGGGGGGATGAGAAGGCCGAGGCCGAGTTGCTCGCGTTGATGGTCGAGTCGGTCGAGGTGCGGGCCCTGGTGAGCGAGAAGCTCGAGGGCGTGCCGTTCGGGGTGGAGGAGTACCAAGACCTGCGCGAGCGGCTCGAAACGTGGCCAGCGGAACAAACATTAACCTGGGAAGCGTTACTTCGGGAGGGCCCCGGGGAACAAGATCCGCGGTTGATTTCCAATCTTGCCTTTAGTGCGGATGCGGGCAAATGGCCGGATCCCACGGGCTATGCCGAGACGTTAATCCATAACCTCTCCCTGAACTTCTGGAGCATGGAGGCGGAGACCTTCAAGGGGATGGTGGCGGACGCGCAACAGACGGGGGCAACCCTGGATGAGATCGACGAACTAATGCGTCATTATCACCAAGCCTTCCAGAAGACCCTGGAGTTAAGGTCTCAAAGTGGCCATCTCTTGCCTACCCGGGCAAGGCGGCCCCTAGGGGGCGCGTAACTCGACGGGGAGAGGATTCGACGGAGATGAAAAAGGTAGTGGACAAGACGGAGAGCCTCAAACACAAGGGCCACGCGACCGTGGACGAGCTCCTGGAGGTCTTCCCGGAGCCCGAGGAGCATGTCGACGAGATCGACGACATGATGAGCGCGGGCCTCGAACTGCAGGAGGAAACTCCGGAGGAAGGGGAGGTCGCCGCCGAAGAGGTCGCGATCGATCTGTCGGTCCCGAAGGGAGTTTCGACGGACGACCCGGTGCGGATGTACCTGCGCGAGATCGGCTCGATCCCGCTCTTGAGCCCGTCTCAAGAGATCGAGTTGGCGCGCCGGATCGTCGCGGGTGACGAGCGGGCCAAGCGGAAGCTGGCCGAGGCCAACCTTCGTCTGGTGGTCTCGATCGCCAAGAAGTACGTGGGCCGCGGCATGCTCTTCCTGGACCTGATCCAGGAGGGGAACCTGGGCCTGATCCGCGCGGTCGAGAAATTCGACCACGAGAAGGGCTACAAGTTCTCGACCTACGCCACGTGGTGGATTCGCCAGGCGATCACCCGGGCGATCGCCGACCAGGCCCGGACCATCCGGATCCCGGTCCACATGGTCGAGACCATCAACCGCCTCAAGAAGGTTTCCCGGAAGCTCGCCCAGGACCTGGGCCGCAAGCCTTCCGAAGAGGAAATCGCCAAGGAGATGGAAGTCACCGTCGAGAAGCTCCGCGAGATCATCAAGGTCGCTCAGGAGCCCCTCTCGCTCGAGACCCCCATCGGTAAGGAAGAAGATTCGCGCCTCGGAGATTTCATCGAGGACCGCGAGACCGAGGCGCCCGTCAACGCCGTCACCCATGGCCTCCTCCGCGAGGACATCAACGACGTGCTGGGCACCCTCTCCTCGCGCGAGCGCGACGTCCTGCGTCTGCGCTTCGGCCTCGACGACGGCCGCAGCCGCACCCTCGAAGAGGTCGGCCAGCAGTTCGGCGTCACCCGTGAGCGCATCCGCCAGATCGAAGCCAAGGCCCTGCGCAAGCTGCGGCACCCCAACCGCAACAAGCGCCTGCGCGAGTACATCGAGTAAGAACCCAGAAGGGGCGCCAGTCGGCGCCCCTTCTGCTTTGCGTGAGCAGGTCGTGCCTGAGCCGTACGCCTGCCCCCTGGCGGGGCGGGGAATCAAGCGGGTGTTCTTCTCAACGCCGACTGGCTTAGTCCAAACGATCGACTTGCACGTCGTCGAAGGCGACGTGGGCGTCCTCGTTGTAGAGCCCGATAACTCCCGACGCGTAGGGCGCGGGGTCCGTGTAGGGCGTCCCGAGCGCGACTCCGTCGCCCTTGAGCGAGATGACGCCCCCGCGCTGCTCCACTTCGAGGGTGTGCCAGGCCTCCAGCGAGAAGGGCATCTCGCCCGTCGCCAAGAAGCGCTGCTCGGGGCCGCTCGCGCCGGGCACCACCTTGCCGAGCTCCCAGCCGTTGGGCTTGAGCAGGGCGTAGTAGAAGTGGTTCTCGTCGGTGTAGCGCCAGATGAGCCAGGGCACCTCCCAAGGATTGGGCGCCGAGCCGGTGCGCAACTGCTGGACGGTCCGCAGCTTCACCCGGGCCCTGAAGTCGCCGAAGCGCTCGCGGGTCGTCACGAGCGAGGCATGGGTCTCGTCGGGCCGCGTCGCGGCCATGGGGGCCTGCTCCAGGACCTTGCCGCCCCGCTCGGCGATGCCGACGCGCCCGTAACCCGTGTAGAGCAGGCGCCAGGCGCCGTGATCCGAGGGCTCGATCCAGTTCCCGAGCGAGAAGCCTTCCCAGTCCTCCTGCAGGCCGCTCGCAGCGACCGACGGCGGCGTGCTCGCCGTGGACTTGAGCAGCTTATCCTCGTCCCCGTCAGCGCAACCCGGGAGCAGCAGGAGGGCCAACAGCGCCCAGGCACCCGGGCGCCACTTCCGATTCCCGCTCGATTGAAAGGCCATCCTTGCGCTCCTTGCAGGGGCCCTGCCCCCCTTCCGGTATACCCGGTTCGGAAGCGCCCGATCATGGGTCTTTACTTTTTCAAGTTCATGCTTTAAATTTTCAAGCATGAAATTAAACCAGTTCCCTTCTCGCTGTCCCGTCTGCACCGACGCCCTGCGCGTGGCCGAGCTTAGCTGCCCCGGCTGCGCGACCCAGCTGCGCGGCACGTTCGGCCTGCCTCTCTTGGCCCAGTTGCCCGCGGACTTGCAGGAGTTCATCGTCACCTTCGTCACCTGCCGCGGCAACATCCGCGAGGTCGAGAAGGCCCTCGGGATCAGCTACCCCACCGTTCGCAACCGCCTGGAGAGCGCCATCGAGGCCCTCGGGCGCAGCACCCCGACCGTCACCCCGAGCGCGCAGCCGAGCCGTGCCGAGATCCTCGCCTCCCTGGAGCGCGGCGAGCTCAGCGCCGCCGAGGCGATCGCCAAGCTAGAGGATATGAACGCATGAACGACGAACGCATGAAGGTCCTGACCATGCTCGAAGAGGGCAAGATCACCGCCGCCGAGGCGGCGACCTTGCTGACGGCTCTCGGCAAGTCCGAGCCCGCCGCCCAGGCCCCGAGCGCTCCTGCCAGCGAGACGCCGGCTCCCCAGGCGCCCCTCTCGCTGGCGCACCAGATGGCGCCCGCCTTCGAGCAGGTCAACAAGGTGCTCGATCGCCTCCCCGAGCAGATCGCCACCGAGCACCTGCCCAAGGTGGGCAAGGGCGTCAGCCGGGTGGTCGACGTCCTCTCTGGGCTGCTCAACCAGGGCCTCGGCATGATCGAGAGCCACCTGCAGCCCACCCACACCTTCGAGCAGACCCTCGGCTTCAGCGAGACGGCCGATCTGGTGGGCTTCGACGTGCAGAACACCCACGGCACCATCCGCCTGATCGGTGAGGACCGCGAGGACGTCGCCATCAAGGTGGTGGCCCACATCCCCGGCGCCACCTACGAGGCCGCCCAGGGCTTCTTCGCCGAGCACCCCGTCACCCTGCGGCGCGAGGGCGCCCAGTTGCGCCTCACCCCGCCGACCTCGCTCTCCCAGAGTCACCCGATCGGGGCTTTGATGATGCGCCACCGCTACGACTTCGAGTGCCGCCTGCCCCGGCACCTGGCGCCGCAGGCCGCGAGCATCAGCGGCGACCTGCACGCCGACGGCCTGCGCTACGGGGGGCACGGCCACCTCAAGACCGTCTCGGGCGACATCCAGGTCCAGGGCATCGAGGGCAACCTCTCGCTCAACACCGTCAGCGGCGAGCTGAGCGCCACCGACTGCGCCGGCCACATGGACGCCCGCGCCATCAGCGGCGACGTGATCCTGCGCAAGGCCTGGCTCTCGGGCAGCGCGAGCACCGTCAGCGGCGACATCGACCTGGACGGGAAGCTCTCGGGCGACCTCAAGCTCAAGAGCATCAGCGGCGACATCGAGGCCGAGGTCGAGGCGGCCTTCGCCATGAGCGCGAGCACCACCTCGGGCAACATCGACGTGCGCCTCGCGAGCGGCTCGAGCGGCTACGTGGACGCCTCGACCCGTTCGGGCGACCTGGAGATGAAGCAGGACCTGACGG
>RCUK01000672.1_pt1 | contig 27003 bp, 23 predicted proteins | sample 2166381 | NCBI WGS metagenome assembly RCUK01 (sample SAMN09932809, study PRJNA488358) | compost metagenome | isolation source: compost soil in an enriched community | place: Germany: Experimental Botanical Garden | reverse complement strand
CGCCGCCGCAGGCGGCCAGGGTGGCGGTCAGCATCAGCACCGCGCCGGCGCGCAGAAGACCGCGCAAGATCATCGACTTACTCATGGTTTGTCTATCCTTGGGACATCAGGGAAATAGTTCGGAGACGGACCTGCCGGACATCGCCAGGGACTTCACTTCGTCCTCGGTCAAGGCCCGCGACCAGAAGGCCAGGTCGTCGAAAATCATCGTGTACGGGCCCTTGGTGCCGGCGCAGCAGATGCCGTAGGTGCCCTTGCCGTCTTCGTTCAGGCCGATATGCGGACCGAACAGGCCGGCGATCTGCGCCAGGTTGACCGTGGCGGTGCCTTTGAACAGGCGCGTGAACCCCAGCTCGCTGTCGTACCGGTAGGCCACCATGCTCTTGGCCGTCTTATCCACGGTCATGGCGATGTACACCGGCTTGTTGGGCGTGAACTTCACGCCTTCGATGTCCACCCGCGAACCGCCCGCCAGGTTGAAGCGCAGCTCGGGCCCCGCCCACTGGGCGATGGTGATGCCGGGATTGGCGCCGGAGTTGTAGTCCTTGTTGCCCAGGATCGAACGGTCGTTGGCGGTGCCGTCGGACTGATACCAGAAGCCGATGGTGAACGCCTGCACGCTGTCCAGAAGGCCGGCCGGGTAATCGAGCTTGAAGGCGCCCAGCGCGGCCGAGCCGCGCTCGTTCCTGAAGCTCTTGCCATACACGCCCGGGTCGGCGTAGGCCGGCGCCTGCGTGCCGTCATAAGGCGTGATCGCGCCGCCGCCCGCGGCCACGTCGGTCACGTTGCCGTCGAAGGGGAAGAACATCGTCAGGCCGGTGCGCAGCGAGGGCAGCAGCACCACGGGCTTGGCATAGACCACGCTGGCGCGCGCGGCGCTGAGCGCCCGGCCCGCCGATACGCTGTAGTTCAGCGCATGCACGCCCTCGGTGTCGAACGTAAAGCCCGTGTCGACATACTCCGTGGCGGTGCCCGGCAGGCGCGCGACTTCCACGCCGTCGCGGCTGACCACGATTTCGCCGTCGGGCTCTCCGACGCGCACCCAGCTCACCGTCACGCTCTTGTTATCCATGGACGTGCGGGTGGCGACGCGGCGCAGGGCCAGCGCCTGCGTCAACGACGTGCCCGCCATGTCGTAGGCGGCCGGACCGGGCAGCGCCTTCAGGTGCGCCAGCAGCGTCGGCGCCACGTCGGCGGCGCCGGGCAGCGCGTACCAGTTGTTGTCCCACAGGCCGTCGAACGAGGCGTCGTCCGCGCTGCCGCCCAGCAGCGCCGGCTGGTTGGCGGCCAGCAGGATGGTCTTGTTGGAAGAAAACGGCAGGCCGTCGCTGGCGCCTGTCTTGCCCAGGCCGTGGCTGGACGCCACCAGGATCAGCCAGTTCTCGCCGGGATGGGCGGCGCGGCGGTCGGCGATCTGCCGGGCCAGCTCGCCGATGGCGGCGTCGGTCTGGTGGATGACGGCGTCATAGGTCGAGCCGAAGCCGCTTTCGGCGGCGGCGCGCTGCGGCGCGCCAAACTGCGCCACCACCATGTCGTAGCCTTCCGTGATGCGGTCGCGAGCCTGCGCCGCGACGCAATCGTCCACCCCGGCGCAGTCCGTCAGGGATTGCAGATAGCCCGCGTCGCGGTCGCTGCCGGCCAGGCTGGCCAGCAAGGTCGAGCTGAAGGCGCCGGCGCTGCGGGCCTGGGGCTGCGCGGCCTTGATGCGCTGGAACATGCTGGGCGCCTTCATCGCCTGGCCCGGCGCGTTGGACCGCACGCCATGCGTATCGGCCCACTGGCCCGTCAGCAAGGTGGCCCATCCCGGCACGATCAGCGTGGGCTGCTGCGTGGCTTCGCCGGTCACGCCGCCCGTCCAGGCGCGGGTGGCGGTCAACTGCGCGATGTTCGGCAGCGACTTGTCAGCCACGCCACGGCGCAGCGCGTCATAGGTCAGGCCGTCGACGCCCACGAACAACACCTTGCCGACGGCGGCCTGGCCGGGTTCGGTCACCGGGGGCGGCGGCGGGCCGGCGTCCGCGTCGTCATCGTCGCTGCCTCCACAGCCGGCCAATGCGCTGGCAGCCAGCAACATGGCGCACCACCTTCTCCAGTTCAGTGTTTGCATTGCTTCTCTTCTCTTGTCATGTACAGGGTCTTACGCTGGCCGACATGGTGGCCGCCCAAGGTGAAAGACCCGTGAAGCAAAGAAGAGAAACCTTGATCGACGGATCAGGATTCTTTTGCGCACGATTCGGCGAATGAAAGGGGCAAAGGCCCCGAGCCCCGCGCGCTGCGCGTGCTTTCCGTCCCGAGCGGGGTGCATTTTTTTCTGGGGTAAGCGAAATGCAGGCCTGTCATGAAAGGCCGCTATAGTCGGGCGCGTCGTCCTGTTCCACTACGGTTTGCGCCCATGCCCCTGTCCTTGCGTTTCACCCTGCTTTCGGCGCCCGCCGCGCTGCGCGTTCTTGCCGTGCTGGCGCTTGCCGCGGGCCTGGGCGTGTGGGCGTCGATCCTGCTTGCCCCCCGCCCCGGCCCCCTGCCCCCCGCCGTCTCGGCCGGCGCGCCGCGCGCGGCCGACAACACGCCGGTGGCGTTGTGGTTCGGGAAGGACGAGGTGATGCGCACGCAGATCAGCGTGCTGGGCGTGATTGCCGCCGGCCCCGATGGCGCGGCGGTGCTGAGCGTGGACGGCGGACCGCCGCTGGCGTGGCGCGCCGGCGCCGAAGTGGCGCCGGGCATCGTGTTGCGGGATATCGCCGCGGATGGGGTTACGGTCGAGCAGTCGGGGCGGGTGAGCCGCCTGGCAACGCCGGCGTCGCAAGCCGCGCCCCCGGGGATATCGCTAGCGAAGTGAGGCGGCGCGCGGCAAGCCTGATGGGTGTGGCGCCGCGCCCTTTCGCCGGGCAGGCGCCGGCGGTTGCAATGCCGGCGGCGCCCGTCTTGTTCAAGCGCCTGGGATCAGCGCTTGCGTCCCGCGGGGCGGCCCATCTGCTTGCGGCCAGCCGCGTTGCCCAACGCCGCGCCCACCGGCTTCTTGTTGGCGGCAGCCAGCTTCTTTTGCTGGAGCGCCTTTTCCACCAATGCGGCCATCCCCGTCGAAGACTTCTCTTTTGTAGCCATTACCGCTCCTTGTAGAAGGCCCATGGTAGCAGGAGCGGCCATTCTCCCCGCGCGGCGCGCGTTCCGGCCGGCGGACAGGCTTGCCGCGTTTGTCCGCGCGTGTGCATTACTGTCATATTTCATGTCCACAATCCCGGGCTTCTACTGAAAGACCGGAGTTGTAAAGTGCGCCAGTTACCGCGGGGACTCGCCCGCCAGCAAGGCTTCACCCTGATCGAGATCATGGTGGTGATTGTGATCATGGGGATTCTGGCCGCGCTGATCGTGCCGCGCGTGCTGGACCGTCCCGACCAGGCCCGCCAGGTCGCCGCGCGCCAGGACATCGCCGGCATCATGCAGGCGCTCAAGCTGTACCGCCTGGACAACGGCCGCTATCCCAGCACAGCGCAGGGCCTGCGCGCGCTGGCGCAAAAGCCCGATGGCGCGGCCAACTGGCGCGGCTACCTGGACAAGCTGCCGAACGACCCCTGGGGCCATCCCTACCAATACCTGAGCCCCGGCGTCAAAGGTGACGTCGATGTCTTCTCATTCGGCGCGGACAACAAGCCCGGTGGAGAAAACGGCGATGCCGACATCGGTTCGTGGGAACTCTGAACGCGGCTTCACGCTGGTCGAAGTCCTGGTGGTGCTGGTGATCGTGGCCATCGCGGCCAGCATGGTGAGCCTGTCCGTCGGCCGCGGCGAAAACCGCCTGCGCGGCGATGCCCAGCGTCTGGCCGACGCGTTCACCGTGGCGCAAAGCGAGGCCCGCAGCGACGGCCGGCCGATACGCTGGCTTGCCGGCGCCCAGGGCTGGTCGTTCGAACGCCGCGGACGCCCGCCGGGCCCCAGTGCAGAAGAAGATGTGCCGGTGCCCGCCGACCGCCTGGAGCGCGACGACGTGCTGCGTCCGCAAACCTGGTCGGACGGCCCGGTCGAACTGCGGCTGAATCCGGACCGCCCCCTGATCTTCAATACGGAATGGGTCGCGGCGCCGCTCACGCTCACCCTGCGCGCGGGGGACACCCGCGTCGTTCTTGAGCGCGACGCGTCCGGACGCTATGAAATACGCTGAACCGCCGCGCCGCAAGGGCCGCGAACGCGGCTTCACGCTGATCGAAGTGCTGGTGGCACTGGCCATCATCGCAGTGGCGATGGGCGCCGCCCTGCGCGCCACCGGCGTGATGGCGGCAAACAACCGCGCCCTGCAGGACAAGGCGCTGGCCTTGCTGGCCGCGCAGAATGCGTTGACGCAGCTCCGCCTTGAGCCAACGCTGCCACGCGCGGGGTCGCGCAGCGTGCCCTGTCCGCAAGGAGGCCTGGCGCTGGAGTGCGAACTGGTCTTCACCAATTCCATGAACCGCAGCTTCCGGCAGGTCTCCGTCAAGGTCCACGACGGCGCCGCCCCGCGCGGCGCCATCCTGCTGCAACTGGACGGCCTGCTGTCCAGCCTGCGATGACGATGCGCCGCCTTCCCCGGCCGCGGGCCCAAGCCGGCTTCACCCTGATCGAAGTGCTCGTGGCGCTGGCGCTGATGGCGCTGGTCAGCCTGATGGCGTGGCGCGGCCTGGCCGGTGTGTCCGGCGCGCGCGACCGGATCGAGGCGCAGGCCGAAGACACCGACGCCATCGTCCGCACGCTGGGGCAGATGGCGCGCGACGTCGAACTTTCCTATTCGGGCCCTCCATTCGACTCCGCCGGCCAGGATGCCCTGGCCTTGACCAGCGGCCTGCGCCTGCTGCGCCGGGCGGCCGGCGGCCAGACCCTGGAAGTCCTGCGCCCCGACCCGGACGGCAATGGGCTGTGGCAGCGTGTGCAATGGCAGATCCGGCCGGACGGGCTATGGCGCGCCGGCGGTCCGTCCGCGCCGCGCAGCCCTCTGCCCAGCGTGGATAGCGGTGTTCTGCTGCTGCCGGACGTGCGCACGCTGACGCTGCGCGCATGGGTTCCCGGCGTGGGCTGGGCCAACACGGACACATCCTTCGCCGCCGCGCCGACGGGCCTGGAAATCACGCTGGAACGCGGCCCCGCCGACAGCGGGCAGCGCTACACCCGCGTCCTGGAACTGCCATGAACCGCGCCGGCCAGCCCCGCAACACGTCGCGCGAACGCGGCGCGGCCGTCGTGAGCGCGCTGATCGTCGTCGCCATCGTGGCGGCGCTGACGACCAGCCTGTTCCAGCGCCAGACCGCCAGCACCCGCCGGGTGGAAAACGAAATGTCCCGCGTGCAGGCGCGCGCCATGCTGGCGGGCGGCATCGACTGGGCGCGGCTGGTGGTGCGCGACCACGCGCGGCGCGAACCCACCACCCGCGGCGACCAGATCTGGGCCACGCCCGTGCTCGATACCCGCATCGAACGTCCGGACGATGACCGGGTCGCCGTGTTTTCCGGACGAGTGCAGGACGAACAAGGCAAGTACAACCTGTACAACCTGGCGCGCAACGGCGTGCCGCTGCCGGAACAGGAAGCCGTGTTGCGCCGGCTGCTCAACACGCTGCAGTTGCCTGACACCGTGGCGCCCCGCCTCATCGACATCATGGCCGCCGCCCAGCCTCCGGTGGCCGTTGCCGCCCCGTCTTCCGAGCCCCCCGGCCAACCCCGCGCCACGCCCGATGCGCGGGCGCCGCTGCCGCGCGGCGTCGACGAAGTGGCCGCGCTGCTGGGTTTGGAGCCGCCCGCGCGCGACGCCCTGCGCCGCACGATGACGGTGCTGCCCGCGGCCACCAGCGTCAATGTCAACACCGCGCCCGCCGAGGTCCTGGCCGCGCTGGTGCCAGGCCTGTCTCTGGGGCAGGCGCGCGCCATGGCCGGCGAGCGCGACCGCGGCAACTGGTTCAACAATAGCGGCGATTTCGCCAACCGCCTGGCGGGCACGGGCGTCAAGACGGCGGCGCCCGCCGTGGCCACCTCCAGCGGCTGGTTCCTGGCCAGCGGCACCGTGGTCTACGAACGGGCCCGCGTCTCCATGCAAGCCCTGCTGCGCAGCGCGCCGCCGGCCGCGCCCGACACGATCTGGACAAGAGAGATTCCTTGAAAAACACACTGCGCATCGCGCTGCCCGCCCTGGCCGAATTCAGCGCCGACTCGCCCCTGCGCTACGCCTGGTTCGACGGGCGCGGGCGCTGCGCGCGGCAAGGCGAACTGGCTCTGCAGGCCATGGGCCATGCCTACCCGCACGCGGCCTGCGAGGCGGTCCTGCATCCGTCGGACGTCATCGCCACCACCGTGCAGATTCCGGGGGTGGCGCGCGCACGCTTTGCCGCCGCCGTTTACAGCGCGCTGGAACCGCTGGTGCTGAGCGACCTGGACGCGCTGGCCATCGGCCATGGCCCGCGCGCCGCGGACGGCTCCGTGCCGCTGGCATGGTCGCCGCGCGAGCCCGTCCGGCGCGCCTGGGGCCTGCTCAACGCGCATGGATTGCGCGCCCGCGCCCTCATCGCGCCGCAAACGCTGGCGCCGGAAACGTCCGCGCCCCTGCGCGACCCCGCCGATCCGCGCTGGCTTGCGCCCTCGCCGTCATGGTCGCTGGCCATGCCCCAGTTGGCGCCGGCGCGCGTGTCGCGCTGGCGTCCCGCATGGCGCTGGAGCGCCGCCGCGGCCGTCGTATGGATTGCCGGGCTGAACATCCATGCGGCGCGCCTGCAAGACGAAGCGGACGCCCTGCGCAATGGCATGCGCGAGCAGGTGCTGGCCGCGTTTCCCGACCTGCCCGTCGTGCTGGACCCAGCCCGCCAGGCGCAGCAGGGCCTGGATGCGCTGCAGGCCAATCGCGGCGCCGCCAGCGCCGGCGACTTCCTGCCGCTGGCCCGCGCCGCCGCCCAGGCGCTGCCGTTCGCCGCCGACAAGGTGGCCCGCCTGAGCTATGCGGACCAGGCCCTGACGCTGCAGCTTGCCGACGCGGGCGAACCGTCCCAGCGCGTCGCCGAAACGCCCGCGCTGATCCAGCAGGCGGCCGCCCTGGGCCTCAAGCTGGAACGCGCCGACACCGACAACACCTGGCGCATCGTGCGCAATCAACCATGACTTTCCCGCTTCGCCTGCAAACCGTGTGGCCGTCCGTCCGCAAATCCCTGGAGCCCGCGCTGGCGCGGGCCCATCGGCGCTACCAGGCGCTGGCCCCGCGCGAACGGCGTCTGGTCGCCGGCGCCGCCCTGCTGCTGGGCGCGGCGACGGTCTACGTCGGCCTGATCGAGCCGCCGCTGAACGCCTTGCGCAAGGCGCAGGCCGAATTGCCCGCGCTACGCGCCCAGGCCGCCGCCGTGGCCGACCTGACGGCCCGGGCGGCCGCGTTGCGGCAGCGGTCCGCCACGCCCGCCGGCGCCCTGCCCGGCGCGGACGAGCTGTCGGGCAGCCTGGAACGCGCGGGGCTGCCCAGTGGCCTATGGGCCCTGGGCAAGCCGGAGTCGGGCGAAGGCGTCGAACTGACGCTGAGCCAGGCGCCTTCATCCGCGCTGCTGCGCTGGCTGGACGGGGCCGGCCGCGACTGGGGCCTTGCGGTCACGCAAGTGGATCTGACCCGGGCCGCCAATGCCAACGGCCGGCCTCTGCCGGGCCTGGTCAACGGCAAGGTCACGCTTGCACTTCCACAATCCGGGGGCCGCCGCTGATGCGCGCGCGCCTTCCTTCCGGCCGCGCCGCCGCGTTGCTGCTGGCTGGCGCGGCCTGCGCCGCGGCCGCGGGCGCCGCCGTCCTTCCGGCTCGCTGGCTGCTGGCCATACTGCCGGCCGATACGCCCGTCACGCTGGCCGACGCCAGCGGAACGCTGTGGCGCGGCAGCGCCTGGGTCGCACTCGGCGCCCCCGGCGCGCGGCGCGTGCTGCCGCAGCCCGTCCAATGGCAATGGCGCTGGGATCCGATCAGCCTGGAGATCGTGCACCCCTGGCTGCAAGGCCCGCTGCGGGCGCGCGTGGGCTGGAATGGCGTGTCGGTGCCGGCGCAGTCCTTGCGCGTGCCCGCGTCCGTGCTGCCCGCGCTGGGCGCCCCGTGGAATACGCTTGCCCCGCAAGGCATGCTGGAAATCGATTGGCAGCCGCTGCGCCTGGGCGCGCCGTTGCCGCCGGGCACCATCGCAGACCTGCGCTGGCGCAATGCCGCCACCGCGCTGACGCCGCTGACACCCATCGGCACCTATCTGCTGCGCGTGCAAGGCGCCAAGAACGGCGCCACGCTGGCCCTGACCACGGAAAGCGGCCTGCTGAGCGTCACGGGCCAGGGCAGCGCGACCGGCCGCGGCGTGCGCTTCCAGGGCCAGGCGACCTTTGCCCCGTCGGCCAGCGAGGCGGACCGCGCCGCGCTGGACGGCCTGCTGTCCACGCTGGGCCGCCGGTCGGACGACATCACGACATTCGGGACCTGAAGCTAAGGCCGATCCGGGCGCCGCGAGCGCCTGGATCGGCGTCGATGACGCGCCGGAAGCGCCAGGCCGTCCGGAATGAACGCGCCCTAGGCGTCCCGCGTCACGCGCAGGATTTCCTCGGGCGATGTCTGCCCGCCGTCGACCCAGCGCTGCCCGTCTTCGCGCATGGTCCGCATGCCCGACGCGGCCGCCGCGCGCCGCAGTTCGCGTTCTCCGCTGCCTTCATGGATCAGCCTGCGGGCCTCGTCGTCGACCGTGAACAGTTCGTGGATGCCTGAACGTCCGCTGTAGCCCGTGTGATTGCACGCCTCGCACCCGACCGGATGAAACACCTGCGCGCCGTCCAGCATCGACGGCGCCTTGCAGGCCGGGCACAGCTTGCGCACCAGGCGCTGCGCCAACACGCCCAGCAGGGACGAGGCCAGCAAAAAGGGTTCTACCCCCATGTCCGTCAGCCGCGTCACGGCGGACACGGAATCGTTGGTGTGCAGCGTGGCGAGCACCAGGTGGCCGGTCAGGGAGGCCTGCACGGCGATCTGGGCGGTTTCCAGGTCCCGGATCTCGCCGATCATGATGACGTCCGGGTCCTGGCGCAGGATCGCGCGCAGCGCCAGCGCGAAGCTCATGTCGATCTTGGCGTTGACCTGCGTCTGGCTGATGCCGGCAAGGTCGTATTCGATGGGGTCTTCCACCGTCAGGATGTTGCTGGTGGAGGCGTCCAGCCGGCTCAGCGCGGCGTACAGCGTGGTGGTCTTGCCGCTGCCGGTGGGCCCGGTCACCAGGACGATGCCGTGCGGCTGCCGGATCAAGCGGTCGAGCTGCCCGAGCACGCCCGGGCTCATGCCCAGCCGCTCCAGTTGCAGGCGGCCGGCTTCCTTGTCCAGCAGGCGCAGCACCGCGCGCTCGCCATGGCCGGTCGGCAAGGTGGACACCCGCACGTCGATAGGCCGCCCGCCCACGCGCAGCGCGATGCGGCCGTCCTGCGGCAGGCGCTTTTCGGCGATGTCCAGGTGCGCCATGATCTTGATGCGCGAGATCAGCGCGGCATGCAGGGCCTTGCGCGGCGACACCACATCGCGCAAGGTGCCGTCCACGCGGTAGCGCACCACGGAGTGGGTTTCGAACGGTTCGATGTGGATATCGCTGGCGCCGTCGCGCGCGGCCTGCGCGAACAGCGCATTGATCATGCGGATGACGGGCGCGTCGTCCTGCGCCTCCAGCAAGTCCGCCACCTCGGGCATGTCCTGCAACAGGCGGTCCAGGTCGATCTCGTTTTCCGCCACGCCCATGACGGACGCGGCGTCCTCCGAATGACTGTAGGCCGCCGTCAGCAGCGTCTCCAAAGCCTCGTCATCGACTTGCGCGAGCGCGATGTCGCCATGGCAGCGGCGGATCTCGCGCACGGCCCAATCGGGCGTGCGCGGGCTGACGGTCAATTGCGCCTGCCCCCCGCGCAGCGACAGGACCGCGCGTTGCGCGCGGGCCCAGGCATAGGGCAAGGGATGCCCGCTCATAGGAGCGTCTCGGGGTCCACCGCCACGGTCATCATGAGCGGCCGGCTTACCCGGATCGGCGACGCGGCAGGTGCGGGCGGCATGCCGGGATACTGGCGCACGGCGAAGCTTTCCACCGTCACCGGGGCCGGGCGGCGCATGGTCGCCGCTTGTTCATCCGGCCGCAGGTCATAGGCATTGTTCGACACCGACGGCGCCGACCCCGGCAGCGGCAGCATCGGCGCCTCCATGTCAGGCAATGCCCAATGGTGGCGCGGCTGCACCGTGCCCTGCGCGCGGCGCATATAGTCGTAGCGGTCCATGGTGACGCTGGCGCTGCGGTTCGCGTCGCGCACCACGTAGGGGCGCAGGAACACCATCAGGTTCGTCTTGGTGCGTTTGCGCGTGTCGTAGCGGAACAGCGATCCGATCACCGGCAGCGACCCCAGGCCGGGCACGCTATTGGACGTAAGCGTCACGTTTTCTTCCAGCAGGCCGCCCAGCACGATGATCTGTCCGTCGTCGATCAGCACGCTGGTGTCGATGGCGCGCTTGTTGGTGACGATGCCGGTGGTGGAATTGGAGCGGCTTTCGTCGATGCTGCTGACCTCTTGATAGATGTCCAGCTTCACCGCGCCGCCCTCCGAGATCTGCGGACGGATGTTCAGCTTCAGGCCGACGTCTTCGCGTTCGATCGTCTGGAACGGATTGGAGCTGCTGTCGCTGCCGGAAGTCACGTACTGCCCCGTCACAAACGGCACCGTCTTGCCCACCAGGATGCTGGCAGACTGGTTATCCAAGGTCAGCAGGTTGGGCGTGGACAGGATGTTGGCTTCGCCCGTGTTCTGCATGGCGCGGGCCAGCACGCCCAGATTGATGACCTGGTTGCCCAGTACGTCGACAGTGCCCTTGACCACGCCCAGGCTCAGGCCGCCGCCCAGCGCGTCGATCGAGGTCGGGCCATTGCCGGTGATGCCGCTGCCGCCCAGGTTCGTGCCGCCGACGAAGCTGGTGCCGTTGCTGTTGATGTTGCCTGCGCCGGTCATCCACTGGATGCCGAACTCGGCGGCCTTTTCCTCGCTCACCTCCACGATCAGGCTTTCCACCAGCACCTGCGCGCGGCGCTGGTCTAGCTGGTCGATCACCTCCCGCAGGCTGCGATACAGCGGTTCGGGCGCCGAGATGATCAGCGAATTGGTCGCCGGATCCGCCTGGATGGTGGCCCCGCCCGCCGAATACGACACCGCCTGCGAAGAATTGTCTTCGCGCGCGATGCGTTCCTGCTCGCCCGACAGGCCGCCCTTGGCGGAGCCCGACTGGCTGGACATGCCCTGCCCGGCCTGGCTCGACGTGTTGCTGGAGGTGTTCTGCGCGCGCGCGCCGCCCTGCGCCGCGCCGCCGCTGCTGCTGCTTGCGCCCGGGGCCGCGCCGGGCGCGGAATTGGCCTGGCCCGTCAGCAGCCCGCCCAGAACCTCGGCGATGCGCGTGGCTTGCGCGTTGCGCATGTAGACCACGTGCAGGTTGCCCGCGCGGTTCTGCTGCGCATCCAGCTTCAGGATCAGGTCGCGGGCCAGGCGCGTGCGCGCCGGGCTGCCCGAACGCACCAGCACGCTGTTGCTGCGCGGGTCGGCCACGATCGCGATGCGCTGGGTCGGATCGCTGCTTTGCGTGTCGAGCAATTGCGAGGCCAGGATGGCGATGTCGGTCGCAATGCCAGACCGCACCGGCACCACATCCGTGTCGATCGAGCTGGGTACGTCGATGCGGGCGATGACGGCCGCGATCCGTTCGAGGTTGTCGGCATAGTCGGTGACGACCAGCGTGTTGTTGCCCGGGTACGCGTTGATCGGATTGTTCGGAGGCACCATGGGGCGCAGCACCGGCACAAGATTCGCGGCATTCTCGTACTTCAGCGGGAACACGCGCGTCAGCATTTCGCCGCTGCTGCCGCCCGCCCCCTTCGCGAAGGCGGCCACGGGAACGGGCCCTCTGCCGCCGCCCGCCGGCGCGCCGGACGCGGGCTTGGGGCCGCCCACCACCGCGCTGCCTTGCAGCTTGGCATCGGCCTCCGGCACCACACGCGTCACGCCGTCCACGTCGACAATGGCGAAGCCTTGCAGGCGCAAGGCGCCCGTCAGCATGGCCAGCGCCTGCCCGCTATCCACCGGACGGTCCGATACCAGCGTGAGCTTGCCCTTGACCCGCGGGTCCACCAGGAAGTTGCGGTGCGTGAACAAGGACAGCGCGCGCAACACGGCGGGGATGTCGGTGTCGACGAAATTCAGGCTGACGCGATTGTCCGCCTGTTGAGCGTGGGCCGTGCTGGCGACCGGTCCGAGTTGGCTTGCCGCAAGCAAGACCGCAAGGCTGAATTGCGCGATGTGACGCATGACGAGATAGGAGCCCAAGACGTGAAGTCGTGTGAAAAATCGTGAAAGCGCGTCGGAGTATACGGGGTGTGACTGCAACACTACGGTCATATTCGGAAGGCAAGGTGACGGGCTGGAAACCCTTTAAATTCGGGGCTCTTGGCGGTTCAAACCGGCGCGCGCCTCTTTATTACAACCATGCCTTCCTTCCGCTACGAAGCCACAGACGCGCTCGGAAAAATCGTGCGCGGCACGATCGATGCCGACACGGAACGCGGCGCCCGCAACCAGTTGCGCGGGCGCGGCCTGCTGCCGCTGTCGACCTCGCTGGCAGCGCGCGCCGAAGGCCTGGGCGCGGCGTTGCGCACGCGCCTGTCGGATGCCGACCTCGCGTGGCTGACGCGTCAGCTTGCCAGCCTGCTGGCGGCGCGCCTGCCGCTGGACGCCGCCCTGAGCGCCACGCTCGAACAGGCCGAGAAGAAACACATCGCCGCCACCTTGGGCGGCGTGCGCGACGATGTGCGCGCCGGCCATCGCCTGTCGGCCGCGCTGGCCGCGCGGCCCCGCGATTTCCCCGAAATCTATCGCGCCCTGATCGGCGCGGGCGAAGAGTCCGGAGACCTGGCGCAGGTGATGGAGAAGCTGGCGGATTACATCGAGGAACGCAACGCCTTGCGCAGCAAAGTCATGACGGCGTTCATCTATCCGGCGGTGGTGGCCTGCGTGTCGGTGATCATCGTGATTTTCCTGCTGGGCTATGTGGTGCCGCAGGTGGTGTCCGCCTTCAGCCAGGCCAAGCAGCAGCTTCCGCTGCTGACCCGCATGATGCTGGCGCTATCGGACTACGTCCGCGAATGGGGCGCCGTGACCGGGGTTGCGATCGCGCTGGCGATCGTGCTGTGGCGCTACACGCTGCGGGCGCCGGCGGCGCGGCGCGCGTGGCACGCGCGCGTGCTGCGCCTGCCGCTGGCCGGGCGCTTTGTTCTGGGCGTCAACGCGGCGCGGTTCGCGTCGACGCTGGCCATATTGTGCGGCAGCGGCGTGGCGTTGCTCACGGCGCTGGAGGCGGCCCGCCGCACGCTGGGCAACGACGTGCTGCGGCTGGCGGTGGACGAGGCCTCGGCGCGCGTGCGTGAAGGCGCATCGCTATCCGCGTCGCTGGGCGCGCAAAAGGCGTTCCCTTCCCTGCTGGTGCACCTGATCGCCAGCGGCGAGAAAACGGGCCGCTTGCCCGAACTGCTGGACCGGGGCGCGCAGAACCTGTCGCGCGACCTGGAGCGGCGCGCGATGGCGATGACGGCCCTGCTGGAGCCGGCGCTGATACTGCTGATGGGGGGATTCGTCCTGCTGATCGTGCTGGCGGTGATGATGCCGATCCTGGAGATGAACCAGTTGATCAGGTAGGGAAGATGGCGGTGGCGCGAATGAATCGGGCCACAATGAATCGGGCCACGTCAGAACGCGGCCCGGGAAGCATCGGAAGCTTGAGAGATCGAGCGCTCGGGACCTCGGGAGATCAATGGTTCAAGAGCCCCGAGGGCTCGTGATCAGAGCGCCTCTTCGTCGCTCTCGCCGGTGCGGATGCGGATGGCTTGCTCGACCGGCGTCACGAAGATCTTGCCGTCGCCGATCTTGCCGGTGCGGGCGGCCTTGACCACGGCTTCGATGGCGGCTTCGACCTGTTCGTCCGGCAGCACCACTTCAACGCGGATCTTGGGCAGGAAGTCCACCACGTACTCGGCGCCGCGATAGAGTTCGGTATGGCCTTTCTGGCGGCCGAAACCCTTGACTTCAGTGACCGTCAGGCCGCTGACGCCGACTTCCGCCAGCGCTTCGCGGACCTCGTCGAGCTTGAAGGGTTTGATGATGGCGGTGACTTGTTTCACGTTGGTCGTCCTGGGTTTTTGATCTGTGCGGCGCCCTGCCGCGCCGCCTGTGCGGGCGCGGGGCGCGATGAATAGGAGAATACCACCGGAGGGCGTGCAGGCCCCACGGCAAGGCGCGGGTCTTCCTTAGCCCCCCGGCGTTTCGTCCGGAATCCGGTCGGCGTCGCGCATCCACACCACCGACTCCGAGTCGCTGGGCGCGCGCCAGTCGCCACGCGGGGACAGCGAGCCGCCGGAACCGACCTTCGGGGCGTTGGGGACGCAGGTGCGCTTGAACTGGCTCAGGCGGAAGAACCGGTCCAGGAACAGCTTCAGGTTGCGCTTGATGGCGGGCAGGTCGTACTGGTTGCGCGCGACATGCCCGGCCTCGGGCCAGGCGCCGGCCTCGCGGTCGCGCCAGGCCGCCAGCGCCAGGAAGGCGACCTTGGTCGGCGCGAAGCCGTAGCGCAGCGTGTAATACAGGTTGAAGTCCTGCAGTTCGTAGGGGCCGATCGACGCTTCGCTTTTCTGGACCGGCTTGTCGTCCGCGCCGCCCGGCACCAGTTCGGGACTGACATCCGTCCCCAGCACGTCCAGCAGCACCTGCGCGCCGTCCTCGCCCAGACGGCCGGATTCGGCCACCCAGCGCACCAGGTGCGTGATGAGCGTCTTGGGCACGCTGGCATTGACGCTGTAGTGCGACATGTGGTCGCCCACGCCGTACGTGCACCATCCCAGTGCAAGCTCGCTCAGGTCGCCCGTGCCGATGACGATGGCGTTGCTGAAGTTGGCGATGCGGAACAGGTGGTTGGTGCGCTCGCCGGCCTGCACGTTCTCGAAGGTGATGTCGTATACCGGCTGGCCGTCCGCGTAGGGATGGCCCAGGTCCTTGAGCATCTGCAGGCAACTGGGCCGGATGTCGATCTCGGACGCCGTGCAGCCCACGACGGCCATCAGCCGGCGCGCCTGCTGCAGCGTGCGGGTGCTGGTGGCGAAGCCCGGCATGGTGACGGCCAGGATGTTCGAGCGCGGCAGGTCCAGCGTATCCATGGCCTTGGCGCAGACCAGCAGCGCGTGGGTGGAGTCCAGCCCGCCCGAAATGCCGATGACGACCTTGGACATGCCGCTGGCCGACAGCCGCTGGGCCAGCGCCTGCACCTGGATGTTGTAGACCTCTTTGCAGCGGGCGTCGCGGCGCTGCGGGTCGGCCGGCACATAGGGAAAGCGCGCCACGCGCCGGTCCAGCGGCAGTTCGGCGTCTTCCAGCGGCGGATTCACGGGGACCGCCACCTGGCGGAACTTGCGGACCTCGTCCTGGTGGCGGCGGACGGACTGGCCAAAGGTGCTCTGGCGCATGCGTTCGCGCGACAGGCGTTCCAGGTCCACGTCCGAAAACAGCAGGTGCGAATGGCTCAGGAAGCGCTCGGACTCGGCCAGCAGTTCGCCGTTTTCGTAGATGAGCGCCTGGCCGTCCCAGGCCATGTCCGTCGAGGACTCGCCCCGGCCGGCCGAGGTGTACATATAGGCCGACAGGCAGCGCGCCGACTGCTGCGAAACAAGCTGGTGGCGGTATTCGGCCTTGCCGACGACGATGTTGGAAGCGGACAGATTGACCAGCACCGTGGCCCCGGCCAGCGCCGCGAACGAAGACGGCGGGATCGGCACCCAGACGTCTTCGCAGATTTCGACGTGGAACTGGAACAGCGGCAGCTTTTCCATCCGGAACAGCAGCTCGGACCCGAACGGCACGGTCTGGCCCAGCAGGCGGATGTCGGCCGCGGCCGCGCAATCGGCGGCGCTGAACTGGCGGGCTTCGTAGAATTCGCCGTAGTTGGGCAGGTAGCTCTTGGGCACCACGCCCAACACGCGGCCGCCGGCCGCCACCACGGCGCAATTGAATAGCTGGTGGTCCACGCGCAGCGGCGCGCCCACGATGATGGCGATATCCAGATCGGCCGTGGCTTGGACCACCTGGGCCAGCGCCGCTTCGCAGGCGTCCAGCAGGGCCTTCTGGTGAAAGAGATCGTCGCAGGTGTAGGCCGACAGGCCCAGCTCGGGAAACGCCGCGAGCACCGCGCCGCCCTGGGCGGCCTGCTGGGCCAGCGCGATGGTCTGCGCCGCATTGAAGGCGGGGTCGGCGACCCGGCATTCGGGCACGCCGACCGCGACCCGGGCGAAGCCGTGGGAATACAGGTTGAAGAACGGGTTCGACATCGGGTCTATCGCCTAGGAAGCAACCGCCGGATTATCTCACGGCCTCCGGCCCGCCGCGCCTTGGGCGGGCACCGGCCAAAAGCCGGTCCGCGCTGGCCTAGCGGGGCATCTTGCCGTCGGTCAGGCCACGCTGGAACGGCGCGGCCGGGTCGGCATCCAGGATGCCCCCCTGCCGGTCGCGCTCCCCGGCCAGGGCGGCCTGGAAGGCGTTTTCGCGCAGGGACCCGCCCATGGCGCCGAAGTCGGCGCCGGACGGCTGCTGGTACAGGCGCAGGCCCAGTTCCGGCAGGATGGCCAGCAGATGGTCGAAGACGTCGCCCTGGATCCGTTCGTATTCCACCCAGGCGGTCACGGCGGTAAAGCAATAGACCTCGACCGGGATGCCCTCGGAGGTGGGCTCCATCATGCGCACCATCATCGCCATGTCCTGGCGGATTTCCGGGTTCTGCTTCAGGAAGGCCAGCGCATAGGCGCGCAAGGTGCCGATGTTGGTCAGGCGGCGGCGGTTGGCCGGCACACTGGCCAGTTCGCCCATGGTCTGGTTGGCCTGGGCGATGTCGTGGGTCTTGGCCTGCAGATAATCGTGCAGCAGCCGGAAGCGCATCAGCCGCTGGGCTTCCTCGTCGGTCAAAAAGCGCACGCTGGCCGCGTCGATGCGCAGAGTGCGCTTGATGCGGCGGCCGCCAGACTCGAACATGTGGCGGTAGTTGCGGTAGCTTTCCGAAAACAGCTTGTACGTGGGCACCGTGGTGACCGTGTTGTCCCAGTTCTGCACCTTGACCGTATGCAGCGCGATGTCCTTGACGAAGCCATCCGCGTTGGACTGCGGCATTTCGATCCAGTCGCCGATGCGCAGCATGTCGTTGCTGGTGAGCTGGGTGCTGGCCACCAGCGACAGCAGGGTGTCTTTGAACACCAGCAGCAGCACCGCCGACAGCGCGCCCAGGCCGGAGATCATCCACAGCGGCGACCGGTCGATCAGGATGGACAGCACCAGGACGGTGCATACCGCCATCAGGATCAGCTTGCCGATCTGGATATAGCCCTTGATGGAGCGGGTCTGCGCCCGCGTGGTGGCCGAATAGGTGTCCTGCCAGGCGCTCAGCACCCCCGAAAACGCCACGAACACGCAGATCCATGCGCCCGCGTGCGCCAACCGGCCCACGATCGTGACGGCCCGCTCGGCGTGGGGCACAAGGTCAATGCCGATCGACACCACCGCGAACGGCACCGCGTACCAGAGGTTCTGGTACGCCCGGCGGCGCTGCAGGGCCTTGTCCCAGTCCCCGTGCCCGCTCACCACCAGCAGCCGGTGCGCCACAAGCAGCACGACCCGCGCGACCACCCACTGCACGAACAGCGCCGTCAGGATCAGGACGCCGATTCCGATGAGTGTCTGCGCCCAGGCTTCCCGCGGCAGGTGGGTATCAAGTTGGGTGACTAGCTCTTCCCATTCCAGGGGCATAAGGTCTCTGCTTTCTCTAAGTTCTTGAAACTAACCGTGGATTATCCGACAAGAGCCGCGCCCGCGGGAGGTTCCGCCCCCGGAAAACCGGGGCCGGCGTCGCCCCCGTGGCGCGAGGCCCTATAATTCCGCCCATCATGGCAAACACTCCCTCCCCCGATCAAAACCAGTTCGCCAACAAGGCGCAGGCCTGGTCCGCCCGGTTCTCCGAGCCGGTTTCCGAACTCGTCAAACGCTACACGGCGTCCGTGGATTTCGACAAGCGCCTGGCGCGCCACGACATCCAGGGCTCGCTCGCGCATGCGGACATGCTGGCCGCCCAGGGCATCATCGGCGCCCAGGATCTGGCCGACATCCAGCGCGGCATGACGCAAATCCTGTCCGAAATCGATGCCGGCAGCTTCCAGTGGCTGCTGGATCTGGAAGACGTCCACCTGAATATCGAAAAGCGCCTGGTGGAACTGGTGGGCGACGCGGGCAAGCGCCTGCACACCGGCCGTTCGCGCAACGACCAGGTCGCCACCGACATCCGCCTGTGGCTGCGCGACGAAATCGACAACCTGCAGCACCTGCTGCGCCAGCTGCGCCACGCGCTGGCCACCGTCGCGCTGGAAAACGCCGGCACCATCATGCCGGGCTTCACGCACCTGCAGGTCGCCCAGCCCGTCACGTTCGGCCACCACCTGCTGGCCTACGCCGAAATGTTCGGCCGCGACGCCGAGCGCCTGGCCGACTGCCGCCGCCGCGTGAACCGCCTGCCGCTGGGCGCCGCCGCGCTGGCCGGCACGTCCTTCCCGATCGACCGCGAACGCGTGGCCAAGACGCTGGGCTTTGACGGCGTGTGCCGCAACTCGCTGGACGCCGTGTCCGACCGCGACTTCGCCATCGAATTCTGCGCCGCCGGCGCACTGATCATGACGCACGTCTCGCGCCTGTCCGAAGAGCTGGTGCTCTGGATGAGCCCGCGCGTGGGATTCATCGACCTGGCCGACCGCTTCTGCACCGGCAGCTCGATCATGCCGCAAAAGAAGAACCCCGACGTGCCCGAGCTTGCCCGCGGCAAGACCGGCCGCGTCAACGGCAACCTGGTCGCCCTGCTGACCCTGATGAAAGGCCAGCCCCTGGCCTACAACAAGGACAACCAGGAAGACAAGGAAGGCCTGTTCGACACCGTGGACACGGTGCGCGACACGCTGACGATCTTCGCGGACATGGCCGGCGGCATCAAGGTGAAGGCGGACAACATGCGCGCCGCCGCCCTGCAGGGCTTCGCCACCGCCACCGACCTGGCCGACTACCTGGTCAAGAAGGGCGTGCCCTTCCGCGACGCCCACGAAGTGGTGGCCCACGCCGTGCGCGACTGCGAACAGCGCGGCTGCGACCTGGCTGACCTGTCCACCAGCGACCTGAAGGCCTATCACGCCAGCATCGGTGAAGACGTGCACCAGGTCCTGACCCTGGAAGGCTCGGTCGCCGCGCGCAAGCACGTGGGCGGCACCGCCCCCGAGCGCGTGGCCGAAGAGGCCCGCCGCGTCCTGGCGGAAACGGCCGAAGGCTGATTCCGGCTGGATTGAAGATGTCCGCGCAAGGCCCCCTCCCCGGGGGCCTTGTTGCATCCGGCGGCAAGGTTCGTGCCATCGGCATGACGGGCCGCTTACGCCAAAACGCCCAGGCCGAGGCGCGAGCCGCCCGCCGCACATCCGGCGTTCCGGGGCCAGTCCCCAATAACGTCCGATATGATTGCGGCTTTCCCGCAGCCTTCCCGGTCCCATGCATCCCTCGTGCGCGCCGCTCAAGCCGTCCGCTCCGCCTCGCGTGTTCCTGGCCGTCCTGGGCACGATCTGCCTGCTGAGCGCCGTGGTCAGCCCCGCCGTCCAGGCGCAAACTGCCCGCAAGCCGTCTCCCTATGAAAACGCCCGCCCGCTGCGGCCCGATGAACGGGAAGCGCGCAAGGAAGAAGACGCGCGCTGGGGCGGTCCGGCCTTCCTGAACCAGGTCCGCACCGAGGACGAATTCCGGCAACTCGCGCGCGTCTACAACGCTGGTACGCCGCTGGAGATCCCGCATGTGCTGTTCGTGATCGACCGGCAGCGCGCCAACCGCATCTATTTCGTGCACACGCCCCGCTACGCGCTGCACGAGACCTTTGCGCGCGAGCGGCGCCTGCTGTCCGGGGACAAGGCCGCGCTGATCGCGCAATACAAGGACCCCAACCGGCGCCTGCTGTTCGGCACGCTGAGCTGGCAGCGCGACCTGCCCGGCTACACCTATGAATTCTGGGAGGGCGACCTGCTGACGCCGGAACTGCTGGCCTTGACCGGGGAAAGACTCGGCGCCACCTTCTACGCCCCCGTGCGCTTCAAAAGCAATTCCACCCGGCAGGAGCAGACCGCGCAAGGCGTGGGGCTGAGCTTCGTGACGCAAGAGGCGCTGCTGCGCGAGCAGACCTTTCTTCCGCTGAACACCGGGCGCGCGCAGGGGCGGCTGCGCATCGTCAAATCGGTGGACGACACGCCCGACCTGTCGCCCACCGACATCCTGGTGCTGGACGAAGTGCCCGTGGCGCTGCCGCCCGTGGCCGGGCTGATCACGCAGCGGCCGTCCACCCTGCTGTCGCATGTGAACCTGCTGGCCAAGGGCTGGCGCATTCCCAACGCCTACGTGCGCGACGCCGTCGAGGCGCTGCGTGAGCACGACGGCCAATGGGTCGAGCTGACGGTGTCCAGCAACGGGTATCAGGTGCAACGCATCGCCCAACCCGCCGCGCCCGCCGTCAAGCCGGCCAATGCGGCGCTGCCCAAGCCCGACTTGAGCGTACGCGACATCAAACCGTTGTCCGGCATGACGGCGCGCGACAGCCGCCATTGCGGCGTGAAGGCGGCCAACCTGGGCGCCCTGAAAGCCGTGCTTCCCCCAACGGCCAGCGTGCCGGATGGCTTTTGCATTCCGTTTGCCCAGTACGCGGCGTTCATGCGGCAACTGCGGGTGCCAGAGCGTGTGGCGGCGCTGGAGCAGCGGCCCGACTTCGCCGGCGACGCCAACGTGCGCCGCGCCGAACTGGCCGCGCTGCGCCAGGCCATCATCCAGGCGCCCGCCGGCCCGGCCCAGGCAAGCGCGTGGACCGATCGCTGGCAAAAGCAGCTAGGTAGCCGCGGCGTCTTCGTGCGCAGCTCGTCCAATTCCGAAGACCTGCCGGGCTTCAGCGGCGCGGGGCTGTACACCACCGTGCCCAACGTGACGCAGGCCGACGCGCTGGCGCGGGCCGTGCGGACGGTATGGGCCTCGGTCTACAACTTCGAAGCCTATGAAGCGCGCCGCGCCGCCGGCATCGGTCAGGAAGGCGTCGTCATGGGCGTGCTGGTGCAGCTTGCCGCCGCGTCGGACAGTTCGGGCGTCATGATCACGCGCGATCCCTTCGACGCCTCCCGCCGCTACGTGACGTACCTATCGGCCAAGCGCGGCCTGGGCATCAAGGTGGTGGAAGGCAAGCGGCAGGCCGAGCAACTCATGTACTCAAGCTGGTCCAAGGCCGTGCAGGTGCTGAGCCGCTCCGCCGAGGACACGCAACTGGTGGCGGACGCCGCCGGCGGCGTGCGGGAAGTGCCCATCGAAGGCGCGCGGCAGGTGCTGAACGACGCGCTGGTCGCGCGCCTGGCCGCCGTGGGGCGGCAGGTCAAGCAGCGCCTGGGGAATGTGGACCAGGACATTGAATGGGCCGTGCAGGGAGACAGCATCCTGATCCTGCAGGCACGGCCGTATATCGACGGGAGCCGGTAGCCAGGCCTCACGCGGACAGATCGATACCCAATTCGGCCAGGATCGCCCCGGTGTGCTGGCCCAGCGCCGGCACATCGCCCATTGCCGCTTCCGTACCCGATAGCGTGGCGGGCGGCAGCAGCGCCCGGATCGGTCCCGCAGGCGTCGCCACATCGCGCCAGCGGCCGCGCGCGGCCAATTGCGGATGGTCCCAGACGTCGTGCATGGAATTCAGCGCGGAATTGGCGATGCCTCCCTCATCCAGCCTGTTCAGCACGTCTTCTCGCGTGAGCGACGCAAAGCACTCCGCGATCCGCGCATCGAGCGCCTGACGATTGATGACACGCAAAACGTTGGATGAAAACCGCTCGTCGTGCGCGACGGCCGGATCCCGCAACACGTCGACGCAGAAGCGCACCCATTCGCGTTCGTTCTGCAGCCCGAAAATGACGTCTTTGCCATCCCCTGCCTGATACTGGCCGTAAGGCGCGATGGCCGGATGCGCCACCCCGTTGCGGGCTGGCGGCGAACCGCCATAGTGCGCAAAGTTCAATGGATAGGCCATCCATTCGGTCAGCGCCTCCAGCATGGTGACCTCAACGCGCAAGCCGGCGCCCGTGCGCCCGCGCTGCAGCAGCGCCGTCAGAATGCCCGAATACGCATACATGCCAGCCGAGATATCGGCAATGGATATGCCGGTACGCGCCGGCGCGTCAGGCGTGCCGGTCACCGAGATCAAGCCGGCCGCGGCCTGGATCAGCAGGTCGTAGGCCTTCTTCCGATGAAATGGGCCGCTGTCGCCATAGCCCGAGATATCGCACACGATCAGTTTGGGGAACTGCGCATGCAAGGTGGAGAAGTCCAGCCCCTTGCGCTGCGCCGCTCCAGGGGCCAGGTTCTGGATGAAGACGTCGGCCTGCCCCAGCAGCCGCTGTAACGCGGCGCGCTCGTCGGGACGTTCCAGATCCAGGCACAGGCTTTCCTTGCCCCGGTTGGCCCACACGAAAAATGAAGACAAGCCATGCACCGTGCCGTCGTAGCCCCGCGCGAAGTCGCCCACGCCAGGACGCTCGATCTTGATCACGCGAGCGCCCAGATCCGCCAACTGGCGGCTGGCGAAGGGCGCGGCAACGGCATGTTCAAGCGCGACGACGGTGATGCCGTCCAGGGGTTTCAATGCTGCGGTCATATCGTCCTGTCAGTCGGAGGTGGCGGCGGGCCAATCAGGCGGCCGGCCATGGAAAAAAATTATAGGAATGCCACCCCGGCACGGCCAGTCGATAATTTTTAATCGCGCTTCAAGATTCTCTAATCGCTGTGTTCCACCGGCGTCAGCTGCGTAACGTAGCCGACGAAGTCGCGCGCATACACCGGCAGCGCTTCCATGCCGCGCATCACCACGCGCTGCTCACGCACCGCCCAGGCTTCCTCGATTTCCACGCACTCGACCTTGCCCTGGGCAAGGGCGACAGCGGCCACCGAGCGCGGCACCAGGGATATGCCCGCGCCCTCCTGGACGCAACGCAATACCGCGTCGAAATTGGGTGCATGCACGCGAACGCGCGGCTTGATACCCAGTTGCTCGGCCATCTGCTGCAGATACAGAAAATTGCTGCTCTTGCGGCCGATCGCCACGACATCGTGCGCCAGCGCGGCCTCCAGCGATACGCGCCGATGCAAGCCCAGCGGGTGGCGCGGCGGAATGATGAACAACAGTTCGTCCTTGCCATAGGTGATGAACTCCAGTCCGCGCATCTCGATGGCCCCTGCCACCAATCCCACGTCCGCATGCCCGTCCAGCACCGCCTTGACCGTTTCGGCGCTGAGGCGTTCCTCAAGATCGACGTTGACGTTGGGATAGGCCGCCAGAAACCGGCTCAACGCGGCCGGCAGGCTGCTCATGGTGCTGCTGTTGGCGAAAACGCGGATGTGCCCCTCGATGCCGTCGGTATGGCGCCGCATCTCGCCCTGCAGGCGCTCGACATTGCCAAGAATGGTCTGGGCGTAGCGCAGCACGGTCATGCCCGCCGGTGTCAGCGACATGCCCTTCTGCGTGCGCACGAACAGCGGAACGCCCATCGCCTGCTCCAGATTCTTCAGGCGGTAGCTGGCGGATGGCGCGGTCAGATGCAGGTCGGACGCGCCGCCCGTCAGACTCTTGGCCTCGGCGATGGCCATGAAAACACGCAGGTCGGTCAATTCGTAGCGCAATGCAATCACCTCGCAGACCCCGCCATACGGCCAGGGCAAGCCATTGTTAGAAAGGTTCTAAGTCGGGCAAGAAACATTCGACTGTTCGCCCCGGATCATCGTCTTTATATTTTGCCGATGCCAGGGAACAAACCCCAAGCCGCCCGCAACGCGCCGACACAGCCTGACGGCATCCGGCGGGAAAAAACAAGGAACGGAGACAACACATGAACCCACGATTTTCCTGGGCCGCGCTGGCCCGCAAGCTGACCGCCGCGCTGGGCCTGCTGGCCGCCGCGCCGTTGGCCGGGGCCCAGCCAGCCTACCCGGAACGGCCGGTGAAATTGGTCGTGCCGTATGCGGCCGGCGGTCCCACGGACACCTTCGCGCGCGCGCTGGCCGAAAGCTGGGCCCGCCAGACTGGCGCCACGTTCATCGTGGAAAACCGTACCGGCGCGGGCACGATGGTGGGTACGGAAGTGGTCGCCAAGGCGCCGGCCGACGGCTATACGCTGCTGCTCACCACGGTGGCGCATGCGGTCAATCCCAGCATTCACGCGACCCTGCCCTATCGCACCGTCGAAGATTTCGCGCCCGTAGGCCTGGCCGCCAAGGCGCCATTGGTGCTCGTCGTCAACAAGTCCATTGCGGCAAAGACCTTGCCGGAATTCCTGGCCTACCTGAAATCGCATCCGGGCAAGGTCAACTATGGTTCGGCCGGCATCGGCAGCGCGCCGCACCTGGCCGCCGAGCTGGTCAACTATCTGGCCGGGACGCGAGCCATGCACGTGCCGTATCGCGGCAGCGCTCCCGCGATGGCCGACGTGATCGGCGGGCATCTGGATTTCATGATCGACAGCGCACCCACCGGCCTGGCCCAGGTGCATGCCGGCACGGTCCGCTTGCTGGCGACGTCGATGGGGCAGCGCTTGCCGCAGACCCCGGACGCCCCCGCCATCGCCGAAGCCATTCCGGGCTACGAGGCCTACACCTGGAACGCCGTGTTCGCGCCGGCCGGCACGCCTGCCCCGGTGATCGAGAAGCTCACGTCATCCCTGCGGGCCGCGCTTCAGGACGACGGGCTGAAACGCCGAGCCTATGACATGGGGCTGGTACTGGAAACGGCCCCCTCGCCCGCGGCGCTGGCCAGCTTCCTGGACAGTGAACTGGCGAAGTGGAGCAAAGTCGCCAAGGCCACCAACATGAGCGCGAACTGAAGTCTGGCCACGCGGACCGGATTTGACCCATCGCCACCCCATCAACAACAGGACCCTTGCATGATCAAGCATCAACTGTGCGCGCAGCGCTATTTCGAAGACTTCCAGATTGGCGAGATTTTCAATCTGCCGTCCCGCACCATGACCGATGCGTTGTTCGCCGCCTTTCAACTGGCCAGCGGCGACAACCACCCGGTGCACTACGACGTGGAATATTGCCGCGCCCATGGCATGCCGCACATGCTGGCGCACGGATTTCAGGTCGCCATCCAGACCGCGGCCGGCGCCGGCCTGTTCCCGCACATGGTGGAAGATTCGCTCAAGGCCTTCCTGGAGCAGAGCAGCCGGTTTCTGAAGCCGGTTTATGTGGGCGATACCTTGTATGCGTCGCTGCGCGTGACGGCGCTGACACCTGGGCGCAGCACGGGCGTCCTCGTCATGGGCAGCGAAGTGCGCAACCAGCAAGACGTGCTGGTGATGGACGGCGAGCAAAAGTACCTGTTGCGCAAACGCCCTGCCTGAACGACATCGCGCCGCGCCCCGGCGAACCGGAGGCGCGGCGCTCTAGCGGCTGGAAGCGATCCCGGCCGGATCAGATATGCAGCGCGTGCCCCAGCGCCTTGAGCGCCGCTTCCTGCACGGCCTCGCCCAAGGTGGGATGCGCGTGGATGGTGCCGGCCACGTCTTCCAGCGTGGCGCCCATCTCCAGCGACTGGCCGAACGCCGTGGACAGCTCCGAGACGCCCCGCCCCACCGCCTGCCAGCCGACGATCAGATGGTTGTCGCGGCGGGCCACGACGCGCACGAACCCGTCGGTGGATTCCAGCGTCATGGCGCGGCCGTTCGCGGCGAAGGGGAAGGACGCCGTCAGGCAATCCAGTCCCGCGCTTTCGGCGTCGACGGGCGACAGCCCCGCCACCACGACCTCGGGGTCGGTGAAGCACACGGCGGGAATGGAGGCCGGCTGGAAATGGCGGCGCTTGCCCGCCACCAGTTCGGCCACCATCTCGCCCTGCGCCATCGCGCGATGCGCCAGCATGGGTTCCCCGGCGATGTCGCCGATGGCCCAGACATCGCGCATGGACGTGCGGCACTGGTCGTCGATGCGCAGCGCGTTGCCCTGGCGATCGAGCTGCAGGCTTTCCAGCCCCCAGCCCTGCGTGCGCGGACGGCGCCCCACAGAGATCAGCACGCGGTCGGCCGGCAGCAGGGTCTCGGCGCCGCTGGCATCCTGCACCCGTACGGCATCGCCCGCGCCGTTCAGGCCCAGCACCTTGCGGCCCAGGTGCAGCGCCACGCCCATTCTGGCCAGGGCGGCGGCCACGGGCTTGGTGAGTTCGGCGTCGTAGGTGGGCAGGATGCGGTCCTGCGCTTCCACCACGGCCACTTCCGCGCCCAGCTTGCGGTACACGGTGCCCAGCTCCAGGCCGATGTACCCGCCGCCGACCACCACGAGCTGCTTCGGGATGCTGGCGGGCGACAGCGCTTCGGTGGACGACACCACCATCCCGCCAAAGGGCATGGACACAAGCGGCGTGGGCTCGGAGCCGGCCGCCAGCAGCAGGTGCTCGCACTGGATGCGGACCCGGCCCGCGTCGGTGGTTTCCACTTCGACGGTCTTGCCGTCCAGCAGCGTGGCCCAGCCCTGCACCACCTCCACGCCGTTCTTCTTGAGCAGCGCGCCCACGCCGCCCGTCAGCTTGCCGACGATGCCGTCCTTCCAGGCCACGGTTTGGGCGATATCGATGCGGGGCGCGTCCACGGCAATGCCCAGCGCGGACTTGTCCGCGTAGTGCCGCGCCTTGTCGAACTCCTCGGCCGCGTGGATCAGGGCCTTGGACGGAATGCAGCCGATGTTCAGGCAGGTGCCGCCCAGTTGGGCGCCTTCGACCAGGATGGCCGGCACGCCCAGTTGCCCGGCGCGGATGGCGGCCACGTAGCCGCCGGGGCCGCCGCCGATCACCAGCAAGGTCGTAGTCTTTGTGATCTGGCTCA
>RCUK01000667.1_pt1 | contig 27166 bp, 24 predicted proteins | sample 2166381 | NCBI WGS metagenome assembly RCUK01 (sample SAMN09932809, study PRJNA488358) | compost metagenome | isolation source: compost soil in an enriched community | place: Germany: Experimental Botanical Garden | reverse complement strand
CTGTCTTCGTTCGCGGCCTGACCGTGCTGGCCGCGCTGCTGGAAAAAGCCGCCGCCCATGCCCAGGCGGCGGGTATCGACCCGTCCCAGCTCGTCAACGCCCGCCTTGCCCCCGACATGTATCCCTTGTCGGGCCAGATCCAGCGCGCAAGCGACGCGTCCAAGTTTGCCGTGCAGCGCCTTACCCAAGGCGACGCCCCGAAATTCCCGGACGACGAAACCACGCTTGCGCAATTGCAGCAGCGCATCGCCGGCACCATCGCCTATCTGCAAAGCGTGACGCCTGAACAGATCGATGGCGCGGAAGGCCGCAAGGTCACCTTGAACTGGGGGGAATTCAAGCCCGAATTTCAGGGCGACAGCTATCTGCTGACATTCGCGTTGCCCAACTTCTACTTCCACGTCACCACCGCCTACGGCATCCTGCGCCAGGCGGGCGTGCCCATCGGCAAGCTGGATTTCCTGGGGCCGTACCCTCAATAGGACGGCTCAGGCGCGCAATCGGGGCCGTCGCCGTGCGGCCCCCGGCCTGGTCATGTTTTCGCGGCGTCGCCGCAGCCTTCCAGGTTGCCCATCTTCGCCATGTTCTGCTGGATCTCTTCCGGCGTCAGGTCCTGCTTGTGCGTCGCGATGGACCAGCGGTGGCCAAACGGATCCACCACCTGGCCATAGCGGTCGCCCCAGAACATGTCGGCCGCCGGCATCGTCACCTGCGCGCCCGCGGCCACTGCCTGCTGCATCGCGGCGTCGACATCGTTCATGTACAGGTGCAGGGTGACCGGGGTGCCCTTCAGCGCCCGGGGTCCCAGTGTGCCCCAGTCCGGAAAGTCGTCCATCAGCATCAGGACGGAATCGCCGATGCGTATGGCCGCGTGCATGATCTTGCCGCCGGGGCCCGGCAGGCGCGTGATTTCCTGGGCGTTGAACGCTTTTTTGTAGAAGTCGATGGCATCGGAAGCTCCTTCGCACACGATGTGCGCGGTCAGCGTATGCATGCCTTCGGGTATGGGTTTGACTGCGGTGGTGGCCATGGTTTGTCTCCTGGTTAGTCTGATTGGCTGCGTTCGCGGCGCAGCCCGGGCGAGGGTGCGCGCTACTTGCCGATCAGGGAGGTGAATCCGCCCCAGCACATGCGCTTGACATCGAATACTCCGTCGCAGCACATGTCCGCGAGCCGTGGATCCGCCATGACTTTCGCATTGATCCGGTCGCGTTCGGCTTTGCTGGCGTACAGGATCCAGGCAAAGACCACGGTCTCGCCGTCGCGCGCGCCAGCCGCCGCGCTGAACGATGCGAAGCCCTCGCCGTCGATGTCGTCGGCGACGCCTTCCCGGTAATCGAGCGCGCCATGCTCCAGCCAGATGCCTTGGGCATGCTGCGCCATTTCCTTGTACTTCTCCAAGTTCTCCTTGGGGACGGTAAGCAAGAAACCATCTATGTACTTTTCCATCGATCACTCCTTTTGTCCGTGTTGTTCTGCCTTCTGCCTGGGCGCCCGCAAGCCGCCTTGGCCGCCGTCCGGATTCGGGATCGGCAGGTGTCACTTTATCGGGATATTTCCGCGTTTCAGATAGGCAATTGCGACAATCTTGCGGGTGGATTGCGTCAGCTTGCAGGCGTATGCTTGGCAACATGAAAAACGTCGCGTTCCTTCTGCCTCAGGCGGCCAATATCGCGTCCCTGGAAACCGCGCGCCATGGCTTCCTGGTGGCCAACGAATACCTTGCCGCGCATGGCCGCGAGCCGCGTTTCCACGTGCGCACCCTGGGCCTGACGCGCGAGGTCAGCCTGGACGACGGACGCATCAAGGTGCAGGCCGACATGGTGCTGGCGGACGCGCACGACATCCACATCTGCATCGCGCCTCCGCTACTCGGTTCGGTGTCCGACGCCGTGCTGTCCAACCGCGAGCTCATCGAATGGCTGTCGCGGCACCACCGCGAAGGCGGCGAGGTCGCCAGCCTGTGCATGGGCGCCGCGCTGCTCGCGGCGGGCGGCGTGCTGGACGGGCAGCAGGCGGTCGTCCATTGGGTGGCGCAGAACCTGTACGCCAGCCTGTTTCCCAATGTGCGGTGGATCAGCGACCGCGTGGTCATGGCGGAGAACGGGGTCTACACCAGCGGCGGCGCATTTTCGGCGGCGCATCTGGTCCTGCACCTGATCGAGAAATACACCGACCGCGACACCGCCATCTGGTGCGCCAAGTATTTCCAGCTTGACTGGAGCCGTCAAAGCCAGTTGCCGTTCTCTGTCTTCATGGGCCAGAAATCGCACGCCGACGACATCGTGCGCGCGGTGCAGGACTACATCGAAGGCCGCTACACAGAGAAGATCACCGTCGAGGATCTGGCCGGGCGCCACGCGCTGGGCCGCCGCACGCTGGAGCGTCGTTTCCGCCAGGCCACCGGCAACAGCATCGTCGAGTACGTGCAGCGCGTGCGCGTGGAAGCGGCCAAGCAGCGCCTCGAAACCTCGCGCAAGAGCGTCGCCGAGGTCATGTACGAGGTCGGCTACAACGACACCAAGGCGTTTCGCGACATCTTCAACAAATACTGCGGCATGTCGCCGGTGGGGTATCGCGAGCGCTATCAATAGCGCGGCCCGCGATCAGCCCTGGTAGCGGTACACCCGCGTGTCGCGCATGACGAAGCCCGCCGATTCATACAGGTGATGCGCCGACAGGCGGCTGGGGTTGGACGTCAGGTCCAGCGTCCGCGTCTTCAGTTCACGGCTCTTCACGATGGCGGCATGGGTGAGCGCCAGGCCCACCTTCAGGCCGCGCGCCTGTTCATCCACCACCACGTCCTCGATCCATGCGCGCACGCCGGTCGGAATGCGGAAATGCACCAGCGTGAGCGTGCCCACGATCCGCTCGTCGGGACCCATGGTGGCGATGAACACATGATTGCAGGGCGCGCGGATGATCTCGTCCAGGTCGGCTTCCGATAGCGGCGGGGCGGTCTTCGAGAGCTGGGGCAGCAGCCGCGCAAAGGCCTGCGCCAGGCGTGCGTCGGCGTGGGACGCCAGGGTCACGGTCACGCCATTGTCCAAGGGTTTCATGGTTGTCTCCGCAAGGGGGATGCTGTGTCGATCTTAGCAACGCCGCGCGGCGATATCTCGGCTGTCTTTGCAGAATCGCAAACAAGTCTCACGTAAATCTTGCAAATTGTGTCAATGAAATTAGACTGGGGTTTTCCCTGGTTCGATGTTCTGTGTAATTTCCGTGTGGTAATGCCCGACAGCATGGCGATGGCGGAGATCGACGCCCCTGACCGTAGACGACAATGACGATTCTCCGCATCAATTCCGGCAGTTTTTCCATCGGTGCCCGCCTGGCGCTGGGCTTTGGCGCGGTGCTCGCCCTGCTGCTGGCGCTGGCCGGCCTGTCGCAGTACGAACTCACGCACATCGGCGGCATCAACCGCGCGATCACCCAGGAAACCTGGACCAAGGCCAGCGCCATATCGGTCGTGGACGTGACGACGCGCGCCAACGCGCGCGTCAACCTGGAACTGATCGTCAACGCCAACCCCGCGGCTGCCGACAAGCTGTTTCTGCAGATCGACGCGAACCGCAAGGCCATCGATCAGGCGCTGGCGACGCTGCGGCCCTTGTTCAAGGCCGAGGATGCGCGCGCAAGGCTGCGCACGCTCGAGGACTTGCGCGGCCGCTACGTCAAATCCTTCCAGTCCGTGGGCGCGATGCTGAAAAGCGGTGAGCGCGACGCGGCGCGCCAGCGCATGCTGGCAGAGACCCTGCCGCTGCTCGACAGCCTGCAGGACCACATCATCGAGCTGTCCAGGCTGCAGTCCGTCGAAATGAACGAGGCCGCCGTCGCCAGCCAGGAAGTCATCCTGGAGGCGGAGCGATTGAACCTTGCCCTGGCGGGCCTGGCCCTGGTGCTGGGCGCGCTTTTCGCCTGGCGGGTCACCCGCTCCATCACCCACCCGCTCGCGCGTGCGGTCAAGGCGGCCGAAACCGTCGCGGGCGGCGACCTGGGCCAGCGCATCGAAGCCGGCGCCAAGGACGAAACCGGGCGTCTGCTGCACGCCTTGCAGGACATGCAGGAAAAGCTGGCTGGCGCCGTTCGCGTCATCCGGCACGGATCGGAAACGATATCCAGCGCTTCCGGCCAGATCGCCGCGGGCAACGCGGACCTGTCCAGCCGCACCGAAGAGCAGGCCGCTTCGTTGGAACAGACCGCCGCGTCGATGGAAGAGCTTGCATCGACCGTGAAGCAGAATGCCGACAACGCGCGCAAGGCCAACGGCCTTGCCGCCAACGCCTCTGAAATCGCCCATCGCGGCGGCGCGGCCGTGTCCGCCGTGGTCGGCACCATGCACGACATCTCCGCCAGTTCGCGCAAGATATCCGAGATCGTGTCCGTCATCGACGGCATCGCGTTCCAGACCAATATCCTGGCGCTCAACGCGGCGGTCGAGGCCGCCCGCGCGGGCGAACAGGGCAAGGGCTTCGCGGTCGTGGCGGGCGAAGTGCGCTCGCTGGCGCAACGCAGCGCGCAGGCCGCCAGGGAGGTCAAAGCCCTGATCGAGGAATCCGTCGGCAAGGTCGGCGAGGGATCGCGGCAAGTCCAGGAGGCGGGCGCCACCATGGAAGAAGTGGTGACGTCCGTGAAGCACGTGACCGGCATCATGGGCGAAATCGCCGCGGCCTCGCAAGAGCAGGCCAGCGGCATCGATCAGGTGAATCGCGCCGTGGCCCAAATGGACGAGGCAACCCAGCAGAACGCGGCCCTGGTCGAAGAGGCCGCCGCCGCCGCGGGGTCCATGCAGGATCAGGCGCGTGAACTGGTCAGGGCGGTGGGCGTGTTCCGGCTGGCGGAAGATGCCGTGCGCCGCGGCCAGGGCGAGGCCGCGGGGCAGGGGCATGCCAAGCTGTTGCTGGCTTGACGGGCCGGGCGCTCAGCGCGCCAGGTGCGCCACCGGGATCGGACGGTCTCCCGATATCGTGGTCCGGTGCATCTCGCGGTCGAAGCCGTCATAGTCGTTCATCGCAAGATGCTGGGTGCAACGGTTATCCCACAGCGCCAGCGATCCGGGCGTCCAGCGGAAACGGCAGGTGAATTCGGGCCGGGCCGCATGGCGGTACAGGAACTGCAGCAGCGGCTCGCTTTCCTCCTGCGTCATGCCGTCGAACCGCAGCGTATAGGTGCCGTTCACATACAGGGCCTTCCTGCCGGTTGCCGGGTGCACGCGCACCACCGGGTGGATCACCTCGCTGATGGCGCGATTGTCGGTACGCACGTCCATCTTGTGCGCCGGGTCTCCGTTGTTCACCACGGCGCCGCCCGCGCCGTACGATCGGACCGCGCTGTGCACCGCGCCCAGCCCGTCGAGAATCTCCTTCAGGCGCTCCGACAGGCCCTCGTAGGCGCGGTACATGTTCGCCCACATCGTGTCGCCGCCATACGGCGGAATGATCCGGCCATACAAGGCCGAGCCCAGCGGAGGTTCTTCGGCATAGCTCATGTCCGTGTGCCACAGGCCGCCGAACAGGCGGCGGGTGCTTTCCGCCTTGCCCTTCATCACGGGAAGGATGGTCGGATGACCTTCCAGCGCGCGCACGAACGGCACCTCCAGCAGCTCTCCGAAGCGCGAGCTGAAATCGATGTGTTGTTGCGGCGTTAATTGCTGGTCCCGGAAAAACACCACCAGGTGTTCATGCAGGGCGGTGCGTACCTCTTCGAACTGATCGTCGGACAGCGGCCGGGACAGGTCGATGCCCCGGATCTCGGCGCCCAGGGCGCCGGCGATGGGATACGTTTCCAGATGGCGATACAGGGTCATGCTTGTCTCCTGGCTTATTGGATCTTGATCTGGGCGCTGCGCACGAGCGCGCCCCACTTGTCCGTTTCCGCGGCGATATACCGCCCAAAATCCGCCGGGCCTCCGGCGGCGATGATTCCGCCCATGGCCGCGATCTGCTCGCGCACATCGGGCAGGGCCAGCACTGCCAGCAACTCCTTGTGCAAACGCTCCACGACGGGCTTGGGCGTTGCCGCCGGCGCCAGCACGCCGAACCATCCGGCGATTTCATAGCCCGGCAAACCCGCCTCTGCCATCGTCGGCACGTCCGGCAGTTGCGGCGAACGCGCGGCGCTGGTGATGGCCAGCGCCCGCAACTTTCCTGCCTTCACCAACTGCAGCGCGGAGGGCATGTTGTCGAACATCATGGGCACATGTCCGGCCACCGTGTCATTCAATCCTGGCGCGCTGCCCCGATAGGGAACCTGCGTCAGCCGCAGGCCCGCCGTCGACGCGAACAGCTCGCCCGCCAGATGCAGCGACGTTCCCGTGCCCGGCGTTGCATAGCCCAATGGCTCGGGCGCCTTGCGGGCGTAGGCGATCAGCTCCTGCACCGAGCGCACCGGCAAGGACGGATTCACCACCAGCAGATTCGGCACGCTCATCAGCATCGCCACGGGCGCCAGATCACGCTGCGGCTTGTAGGGCAGGTCCGGGTACAGGGCGGGGTTGATGGCGATGGGGCCGATATTGCCCATCACGATGGTGTAGCCATCGGCGGGCTGCTTCACCGCGTAATCGGTGCCGACGTTGCCGCCGGCGCCGGCCTTGTTCTCGACGATGACGGGCTGCCCCAGGCGTTCTCCCAGCTTATGGCTGACCAGCCGGGCAAGCATGTCGGTCGATCCGCCGGGCGGATACGGCACGATCCATTTGATGGGTTGCGACGGCCATGGCGCTTGCGCCAGGACCGGCCCCGTACAGAGGGCAAGGCCTGCCGCAAGCGCGAGTGCGATGCGTTTCATGTTTGTCTCCTTCCCTGGCTCGCCGGTCTTGCCGGGAGCATCATTAGTGTGTAATGTTCACCTAGTGATCAATATGTTTATCAGGTGAACGTGTGAAGAATAATAGATCGATCCAGAGGTGTCTATCCATCATTCGGGCCTTCCGTGGCAACGGCCGGCCCACGCTGGCCGAACTGGCGCGCGCGGTGGAACTGCCGCACGCCACCGTGCTTCGCTTCCTGCAAACGCTGGAAGAAGAGGGCTACGCCGCGCGTGAAGGCAGCCGCTGGCGGCTGACTCCGCAGGTCTTCGAACTGGGATTCGCGGCCATGGAAAGCCTGGGCGTGACGGATGCGGTGCAGGAGATCCTGCAAAACCTGGCCGACACCTACTCGGGCACCTCCAACCTGGGCGAGGCCAATCCGGAAGGCGTCATCATCATCGGCCGCGCCATGGCGCCGGCCGAACGGCGCCGGCTCGTAGTGATGAACCTGCGCGTCGGCAGCATATTGCCGCCGGCCAGCGCCCTGGCCGGCGGGCTGCGCCTGCCGGCCGGGCAATGGAGCCGATTCGACTACCCCGACAGCAATCAGGTGTCCGTGGCGGTGCCCGTGCCCCAGGCCGGAACGCGTGCGCTGTCCGTCGGCATTTCAGTGGCGGCGACGGAGGCGGCCGGAGACCGGCTGGAATCCGAGATGGTGCCGGCCTTGCAGCGGGCGGCCGAGAGCATCGGGGGAGTGATACGGGTGGGCGTGGTGTAGCGGGCTGCGTTGGCTATAATCCAGACATGCTTCGCACCTTGCCGAGAGGGCATTTTTCGTGCAAAAAATCAGCCTGCAAGCCAAGCTTGCCTACTACGCCAAAATCCGCCGTTCCAACTTCGTTGCCAGCTTGCGTCTTGAAGGCTTCGAGGTCACTCGTGAGGATTCGAAGCGCGAATTGCCATCGCGCGAAGAGACATTGCGCGGCTACCGGAAGCAGGACTGAAATTGGACAAGTACGGCACCGGTCAGGATCCGTACTGCTACCGCGACAGCCGAACGTTGCGCAATAGACTGGACATCCAGAATGATGCTGGGCTTGCGCAAGCCGAGCGCAATCTTTCCGAAATCGCTGCCAGCCAGATTGAGTTTGCGCTCCCTCCCTACGATCTTGCCCATCTCAAACGTATTCATCGTGGTCTTTTCTCCGACCTTTACGACTGGGCGGGCGAACTTCGTACTATCGATATCTCGAAGGGCGATACACGGTTTTGCAACGTCAGCCGCATAGAACCCGAGAGCGAAAAGATCTTCAGCGCCATGGCGCGATGTGGCTGGTTTGAAGACTGGGAGCGTTCGGCGCTGGTGAGCGCAGTGGCCGAGCAATATGGTGACCTGAACATGATCCATCCTTTTCGGGAAGGGAACGGACGCGCCCAGCGCATTCTGTTCGAGCACCTGATCGTCAATGCGGGCTACGAGATAAGTTGGTGGCCGATCGAAGACGCAGAGTGGCTCAGCGCCAACGTGGCCGCAGTGCTCTGCAACTACCAGCCGCTGGAAACAGTCTTTGAAAAGTGCATCGGGCAGCGGATCGAGCCCTGATCGGGAAAGCGTTCGGATCTGCTGATGCTTGTCCGCCTCTTGTCTCGGCCACGTTGCGCCACCGCCCAGCACATGCGACAAACCTGACGGCCGCGCCATCGGCGCGGCCCAGTCGGCATTACCGCAACGCGACTCCTTCGCTTACGCTTGCCGCCAGCAACTGCGCCGTCGCCGCCGACAGGGTCCAACCCAGGTGGCCATGGCCGGTGTTGTAGAACACCCCCGGGCGTTTGCCCGGGCCGACGCGCGGCATCATGTCCGGTGTCATCGGGCGCAGGCCGCACCACGGCACCACCCGCGACGTCCTGATGCCGGGGAAGTGCTTGCGCGTCCAGTCCACCAGCGGCTGCACGCGTTCGGCGCGGATGTCCATGTTGAAGCCGTTGAATTCCGCCGTCCCCGCAACGCGGAACCGGTCGCCCAGCCGGCTGGTGACGATCTTGGCGGCTTCGTCCAGCAGGCTGACGCTGGGCGCGCTGGCTAGGCTCTGCGCGTCGTCCAGATGCACGCTGATCGAATAGCCCTTGACCGGATAGATGTTCAGCGCGTCTCCGAGCTGCCTGGCGAACTGGCGGCTGGCGGCGCCGGCGCAGACGACGATGGCGTCGGCTTCGTGCTGCTCCCGTTCGCGGCCGTCGTCGCGCAGCATGTCCAGCACGTAGGGGCGGCTGTCGCGGCTGATGTGGCGGATGTCGGCGTCCTGCACGAACCTCACGCCGCGCCGCTCGCACGCCTGCGCCAGTCCGCGGGTGAACTTGTGGATGTCGCCGGTGGCGTCCGACGGGGTGTAGAAGCCGCCGTGGCAGCCCGTCCGCAGGGCGGGTTCGATGGCGAGCGCTTCCTGGCTGGATACGGCGTAGCGGTCCAGCCCGCCTTCCCGCAGCAGGGCATTCGCGCGGCGGGCCGTTTCGAAGCTGGCGGCGTCGTGATAGATGTGCAGGATGCCCCGGCGCTCCAGATCGAAGTCGATGCCTTCTGCTTCGGCCATGTCGAACAGGTGCTGGCGGGCCTGGATGGCCAGGCGCGTGGTCGCGATGGTGTTTTTTCTGTAGTGGGGAATTTGTGCCACGAACTGCGCCAGCCACGAGTACTTGTGCCAGCCCGGCCTGGGATTCAGCAGCAGCGGCGCATTGCGGCGCCACATCCAGCGCAGGCCCTTCATGAGGGTGGCGGCGCTGTTCCAGACCTCGGCGTTGCTGGCCGATAGCTGGCCGCCGTTGGCATAGGAAGTTTCCATGGCGGGGTAGCGCTGGCGGTCGTAGACCGTGACCGTGTAGCCCAGCTTGCAGAGGGCGTAGGCGGACGTGACGCCGGTGATACCGGCGCCGATGATGGCGATGCGGGGCATGATGGCTCCAGAAAGGGTGGCCGCGGCCGTGGTTGGCCGCCGCACCCCATCTGTCTCGGTACCTGAGAGCTTCACCCGTGGCGCGCTAGGCGGCGGGATCCCCTTCGGTGGGCGCGCACGGCGCCTCTCTCCAGATTGTCTAGACCGCGCAGTCCTGTTGCCTGAGAGTTTCCGGGGCGGTTGCTCCGTCGGCGCCCGCCACGGGGGCGAGTCTCTTCTGCGGGGTTTTAAATCGACCCGCAGAGCATAGCCAAAAACCTGAGCGGCGAGCTTAGGGGTTAGTACCAGGAGCGCCCGGCGCCACGGTACGATGCACGCAGTGCCGCGCGCCGCGTCTGTGGCCCAGCGCGCGCCGGCCGGATTCCGACACCTAGAGGACGATGCATGCGTATCCGAAGACTGCTCCGCGCAGGCTTGGTTTTCATCAGTGTTTTCACCGGCGCGGCCGGCCCGGCCTGCGCGCGCTCGGAGCTGCCGTACATCGACAGCGTGGTGAACGAGGCCGCGCGCGCCGCCATGCGGCAGCATGACATCGCGGGGATGGTGATCGGCATCACGCATCAAGGCCGGCAGCGGTTCTACACCTACGGCGTGGAATCGCTGCAGACGCGGCGAGCCGTCACGCGCGACACGCTGTTTGAACTGGGGTCGATCAGCAAGACCTTCACGGCGACGCTGGCGGCCTACGCGCAGGCCAAGGGCCAGCTCGCGCTGAGCGACAGCCCCGCCCGATTCCTGCCTGAACTGGCCGGCAGCGAGTTCGCGAAACTGACGCTGCTCAACCTGGCCACGCACACCACGGGCGGCTTTCCCTTGCAGGTGCCCGACGCGGTGCGCAACGAGGCGCAACTGATGGATTACCTGAAGGCCTGGAAGCCCGAACATGCGCCCGGCACCTACCGCAGCTATGCCAACCCCGGCATCGGCATGCTGGGCGTCGTCGCGGCCGCAAGCATGAAGCAGTCCTTCGCGCAGGCGATGGAAAAAGAGCTGTTTCCGAAGCTGGGCCTGTCCAGCACGTACGTCGATGTTCCCGCCGCCAAGGCATCGCGCTATGCGCAGGGCTACAACAAGCAGGGCGCGCCCGTGCGTGTGAATCCCGGCGTGCTCGCGGCCGAGGCCTACGGGGTCAAGTCCAGCGCGCGCGACATGCTGCGGTTCGTGGAGGCCAACATGGGCATGGACGTCCTGGATCGCGACATCCGGCGCGCCATTGCGGATACGCACGTGGGCTATTACCAGGTGGGCGGGATGACACAGGACATGGTCTGGGAACAGTTTCCGTACCCGGTGACGCTGGACACGCTGCTGACGGCCAATGCGGGCACGCTGAACAGCCAGAGCCACGCGGCCTCGGCCCTGATCCCGCCGCTGGCGCCGGAGGACGCGGCCTGGATCAACAAGACGGGGTCGACTAACGGCTTCGGCGCCTATGTGGCGTTCGTGCCCGCCAGGAAACTGGGGATCGTGATCCTGGCCAACCGCAATTATCCCAACGAGGCGCGGGTCCGGCTGGCGGCCGGCATCCTGGGCGAACTCGACAACAAGGCGCCGTCGGGATGGGCGCCGCCCTGATGTCAGTGGGGTCTATTTAGATACCAATTACAACCCCGGCCAGCGCGGCCGCGTGAGGGCAATCGACGGCTTCCTCTCCAAACTGTTTCAACCTATCACCACTAACACCCGTCCCCAATAACGGCTCCGGTTTCTTGGCCGATAATGCAGGTTCGTTGCCCCAAGCCGGACCCCCTATGCCCTGCGTCACCCGCCGTATCGCTTTTCCTCTGCTCGCCACGTTGACGGCTGTTCTGGCCGGATGTTCCTCCCCCAAGCCCGCCTACGAAAAAGAGGACTTCGCGCAGAGCGACACGTTCTCGCGGACGTTTCCCGCCGGTAGCAACGCGACGTGCGACGCCGGCCGCCGGGCCTTGCTGAGCCAGGGATACAACATCGACAAGTTCGAGCCGTCGCGCGTGACCGGCCACAAGAATTTCCAGGGCGAGGACGGTCAGCACACCCAGATCAGCTTCAATATCGAATGCGCATCGGACGCCAGTTCGAACGAGCGCGCGACGGTGTTTGCGAACGCGGTGCAGGATCGCTATTCGATCAAGCGCACCAGCAACTCCGCCAGCGTGGGCGTGAGTGTGCTGGGCCAGGTCTCCATGCCCTTCGGCGCCAGCGACGACTCGCTGGTGAAGACGGGCAGCCAGACCGTGACGCGGCCAAAGTTCTACGACGGTTTCTTCCAATTGCTGCAGCGTTTCCTGCCGGATGCGCAGGCGGCCGCGGCGCCGCACGTGCCGCCGCCCAGCCACGGCAAGGCCGCGCCGGCCAAGGCGCCGCCCGTGCCCGCCGATCCCGTGGTCTCGCCCGAGGCGCCCGCCGACACCTTGAATCCGGCGGCTGCCAATGGCGGCGCGTCGAACGGGGGCGGCAAGCCGGCGCCTGCCGTGACGGCGCCGGCATCGGCCGCGCCCGCCGCGGCTTCGCCGGCTTCGGGCAATTCCGAAGCCGGCGCGGCGCCGGACGCAACGCCCGCGCCGACCCCGCCCGCCTCGGGCAGTTCCGAAGCTGCCGCATCGCCAGAAAAGCCGGCCGCGCCGAAAACGGACAACTGAGGCGCGGCGGGCAGGGCGAACGATGCGCTGTTTGCCGTAGCGCAAATCCCGGATGCCGCCCGGCGGTTCCACGCCGCGCGCGAACGGCGATAATGCCGGCCATGACCTACCAACTCCTGAAAATGGCCCACGTCGCGGCCGCCGTGGCCTGGCTTGCGGGCTCGCTCTTCGTTTCCCTGTTTCTCCTGTCCTCGCAGCCGCAGGACGGCGACGAAGCGCCCAAGGAGCGCAAGATGCTGAAGGCGCTGCGCCGCTGGACGCTGTTCGTCACCACGCCCGCCATGGTCATCACATGGCTGATCGGCCTGCACCTGGCCATGACGTTCGGCTGGTTCGCCATGAACTGGATCTGGATCAAGGTGGCTTGCGCGCTGGCGCTGTCCGGCCTGCTGGGCCTGCAGAGCGCCTCGTTGCGCCGCATGGCCAACGGCAGCGCGCACCGTCCGCCCATGGTGGACCTGTACGCGCCGTTCACGGTCCTGGCCTCCGCGGCCATCGTGACGCTGGTGGTGGTCAAGCCGTTCTAGCGGTGCGGCATATTCTGTCGGGGCATATCCAAACGCCCCGGTAATAAGGACGCAACCAACGCGTCGTTCGTGTCAGCGAAGCTGCTCCCTAGAATCGTCTCCTTGATCACTGCGTTGACCTGGAGGCGATTCCATCATGACAGTCCATACGTCTGTCGCCGCGCCATGCCGGGAAGCGGGCCTGGCACTTGTTCCGCAGCAGGCGAACGCGTCACGCGCGCCATTTTTCAAGCGTCTGGTGTACGCGGTGCTGGCGTCGGCGTCCATGTTCCATGGTCCGGGCTTCGGGCCCGACCCCGATCCGCCGGAAGGCCGCTAGCGCGCCGCCACGCCACCCATTCACCCTCGCCGTCGTAATGGTGGGGGCCGCGCCTGGCCGTAGCCAGCCCTGCCCGCAACACCTGCATGTCCAACCCCGGCAGATTGCGCAACAGGGCCGGGGGCAGGCGGTCAAGGTCCAGCTTCGATTGGTCGAAGTCCAGCAGCAGCAGTCCGCCGCCATCGCTGGGCACCCGGAAGAACCACAGGCTTTCCATGTAATGGCCGAACCAGGGGTCCGGGAAGATGGCCTCCGTGAACAGGAAGCCGAACTCATGGATGTCGCTCCAGGGCCAGAATTCCCGAAAACCCATGGCGCGCGACAACGCGTTGGTCCGCGTAAAGCCGGCGTCGTCGAAGGACACGATCTGCTGCAAGGGGTCGGGCGGCGCGGGCGGCCGCGCAACCCAGCGTTTGATGTATGACCACATGGCGTTTGTTTCAGTAGGGTGGAAGCTCGAAAGGCCGCGCGCTGAATGCCCCATCCCCGAGCCGCGCTGCATTGGGCCCGGCGTACGCCGGATCGCGGGAATCCATGTCCAGGTTCACTGGCCGGCCTGGCCGTGGCGGCGATGCTCGGAAAACAGGCGGCGCGGCAAGCGGCATATTCTGCCTGACGAGCGCAAGGCGTTCCTTGATGGCGATGTCCGTCAATAAAAAATTCCAGGCGACATGATAGGGGCTGCTGGCCGCGCTCAAATAGTCCGTCGAGACGGGCGTGGCGCGGATGCCCAGCCGTGAAAACCGCAACATCGCCCTGCGTGAGAATACCGCGGGCGAAACCAGATATACCTTGTCGGCCTGCCAGTCATTGATCGCCAGATGCGCGCCATCGTCGATTTCCGCTTCGGCTGAAAACAGATCGGTATCGGGAATCATGTCGCCGTCGTCGACGCCCAGCGCGCTCAGCCTTTTGCGGTATGCCTCGAAATCCGGGGTTTTTATATAGCGCGACGTGGTGCCCGCAACAAAAATCCTGCAAGCCGCCGATTGCTCCATGCAGTGGCGGTAAAGCTGGGCGGCGGCAATCACGCTCTCTGAAATGAAAATATCGGATTCCGCGCGCATGCCCGACGCCGGCAGCCCGGGCCCGGGGTCCAGCAGCACAATCGCATTGACCGATCCAAAGGCGGCATCAGAGCCATGGGCAGGCTGCAGATCATCCAACAGCCACGACGCCAGCCTGCCGTCCCCGACCAGCGCACCCGCGGCAATCGCGGATGCATAAAAGAGCGAGCTGATCCGCCGGCGCTTCAGTATGTTGAACAGCATGCCCAGCAGCATCAGCAGAAAAACAGATCCTGCAGCCATGCTTGATTCCTCGTGCTGCCTACACTGGGTTAATGGAAAATCAGGCCTTCATGTTAATGCGCGGTGGCCGTGCAAGATATGGGTATAAATGCTCAATCTGGCCCGGATGGTCCGCCGGACGTGCGAGCAAGGGCCAAAATAAGTAATTCATCTCTGGATAAACGCGTCCGCGTTTAGCAAGCTGGGTGGAGTCCGGCAGAAAACAGGCAGAATCGTGAAATTCAAAAGGCGCAGAAAAGACTGGCTGGGTAAAGCCGATGTCGTGGTACTGATATGCTTGCTCTTCGCCATATATTGGGCGCTTTCCACCAATACCCGGCCGCCCCTCTATCCGGTCGAGGCCTTCTTTGCGCTGTCGCCCCGAACGGATTTCCAGATTTCCCGGGACGGAAAACACCTGGGCTATATCGAGAGCGGCGTGGACACCGACGGAACGCCGTTGCGGGGGCTGTTCGTGCAGTCGGTCATTGCCGGAACGCCTGATGCGGCGGCCAGGCGAATATCGGACGAGCGCGACGGGGCCATCAAGGGCTATGCCTGGAAAGATTCCTCGACGTTATTGGTATACAAGGAGATGCGCGAAAACCGGCTTGCGCGCATCATCGCCATCGATGCCGATACCGGGCGTTCGACAAGCCTGGCCACGCCCCAAGACGGTTCGGTGCGCCTTGAAGACATCCTGCTGCACGACCCGCATCGGGTCTTGATCAGCCGCGATGGCGCCGATGGCGTCAGCACGCTGATGCAAGTGGACGTCCGCGACGGACAACAGACGGAAATCGCGGCGCTGCCTGAAAATGTGATCGCCTGGATCGAAGGCGATACCGGCCTTGCGCGCACCGCCATATCCAGAATCGGTTCCGATATCTGGATCTACGCGCAGCAAGACGCAGAATCCGGGTTGCGCGCGGTATTGACCGTGGATTTTCGGACGGTATTTCAGCCAATCCGGTACGCGCCCGGCAGCGGCTCGCTTTATGTGCTGTCGAACCGAAACCGGGACAAGGTCGCATTGGTTAAATGGAACCCCGGCTCGCCCGACGCGGAGGAACTGTTATTCGCTTCCGATTCGTCCGACGTGACCGGGATGGATTATTCGGACGTCCGCGCCCAGGTGGACAGCGCGTCGTATCGGGATTCCAGGCTCGCCTACCATTTCTTCGCGGCAAGATCCGAACTGCTGCACCGGAAACTGAGGCAAAGGCTGGACGACCGCGAACTGGTGTTGTCGGGGTCAAATGCCGACGAGACGCTTTATATCGTGCGGACATCCGGTGACCGCGACCCGGGCGGCGAATACCTGTATTACGCCCCGACGGACACCTTGACCAAACTGACGCTGGACACGGAATTGATTCCGCCGGCAGCCCTGGCCGGCATGCAACCGGTAGCGTATGCGGCGCGCGACGGCAGGGATATCGAAGGCTATTTGACGCTGCCCGTCGGCCTGGAGGCAAAAAGCCTTCCGTGCATCGTGATGCCTCACCGGAACCCCTGGGGCCGGGACCGCTGGGAATACAACCCGATCGTGCAACTGTTCGCCAACCGGGGCTACTGCGTCATGCAAATGAACTACCGCGGTTCCGCCGGGTACGGCCGCGCATTCCGGGAGGCGGGATTCGGCCAGTGGGGGCTGGAAATGCAGGACGACATTACCGACGCGGCGAACTGGCTGATCGCCACGGGGGTGGCGGACGCCAACAGAATTGGCATCTTCGGCATGAACTACGGCGGCTATGCGGCGATCGCGGGCGCGGCGTTTACACCGGGCATGTATGGCGCGGCGGTAAGCTACGGCGGAATGGCCAATCTGTTCACGACGTATGCCACGGTGCCCCACGAGTGGGACGGAATCCTGCCCATGATCGGGGAAGTGCTGGGCGACCCCATCAGGGATAAGGGAAGGCTCGTGGCCACGTCGCCGATTTTCCATCTGGACAGGATCAGAACGCCATTGTTCATCGCGCACGGGCAATCCGATGCGCGCGTGCCGCGAGCGGAGATCGCCAGCATGGTCAGATTGCTGCGCCAGAGCGGCGCGCAGGTGAAGTACATGACCAAGCCCGGCGACCACGGCGGCTTCTCAAGCGCGTCGGATAAATTGCAGTTCTATCATTCGATGGTCCAGTTCTTCGACAGCAAACTGGCATTTGTTCAAGAATGAGCGTGCGCGTATCGAAAGGTAAATTGGACTGACTTGAGTACAAATACTCTGGCTCCGGTTTTGTTTTGAATCAAAAATTTGCCAAAAGAAACCTGGGCGCGCATGCGTCCACGTTGAGATCGTGCCTCTTTTCTTGAAATCAGAACAAATGAGCAATCCCCAGCAGTTGTTTCGTCTTCCTTTTGACGAGTTGGCAATTCCGGCCCCGATAGGCCCCGTACCGCAAAACAAGGCCGCCACATTCCGCCGGGCCAATTATCTTCGAGCCGCCGCCAAGGTATATGTCGTGGACGACGACGACCTTGTGGTCTGGATAATAAAGCAGCAGCTCAGGGACCTGCGCGTCGAGATCGTGGCCTATTCGTCAGCGGAGGCATTCATGGCGCAATATTCGCCCGCCGAATGCGAATGCCTGATCCTTGATTTGAGAATGCCGGCATTGGATGGGCTGAGCCTGCAGCGCTACCTTCTGGAAAAGGGCGTGGCGCCACCCATCATCTTCATCACGGCGAATCCCGACTTCGACGATGCAGTCGAGGCCATGAAGCATGGCGCGTTCGATTTTCTATCCAAGCCGCTTCAAGCCGACCGATTATGCGACGTGGTGCATGCCGCCCTGGAGACAAGCCGGAAAATGCATGTGAAACGGCTTCAGGAAGAAGAAGAAAACGCAAGAAAGGCGCTACTTACATCGCGCGAACTTTCCATCGTCGAAGGAGTGATCGCCGGGTATTCCAGTAAAGAGATCGCAGAGCGGCTGCATCTGTCCGTGCGCACCGTCGAAAACCACAAGGCGCACATCTATTCCAAACTGGGTATCCATTCGTCCCTAGGCCTGGCCCGCCTGTTCATCGGGCTGGTGAACCCGGGGCACGGCCAGTAGCGGCTGGCGTATTGGGAAAGGGTGCGCTTGCCTGCGGCTCGGACGCCGTCCTTCGGCACGAGCGGGCTATTTCAAGAAAAATGAGTAATTTTGCTCTGTGGGTCCCCGTCCAAGTATTGAAATAATGCGACGCATCATGTTGCCAAGGTGCTGCTATCAGCCATTTCGACAGCATTTGACGCATGGAATTCTCAATGACCAAGGATCACGCTATGGGAAATCGAATTATTCATTCTGCTGCTACGTTTGGGGTGGCGCTGGGAGTATTGGCGCTGGCGCTGGCGCCGGCCCATGTCGCGCACGCGGCGGAAGACAGGGGACCCGTCGGGAAAATCACGGAACGGGTCGTGCCTGCCCGGAACGGGCCGTCCACCGCGCCGGGCGCGGCGCCCAGCAATGGCGCGGCGACGCCAGCCCGGGCCCCGGAATCCAATCAGCCCGCGGATCGCGGCTTGTCCATTACCTCGGGCGCCGCGCTGAATTCCCAACTGGTGAAGGTACGCACGTCGGGCGGCACCGGATCCTTGTCTTTCCGGCTGCTGGATCCCAGCGGCAAGCCCGCCGAATTGCCGCCCGGACTGGTATTCGGCTCGGATGGCTCGCTGTCGGGCGAGGCGCCTTCGGTGTCCAGCCCCAAGACGATCACGTACCTGATCCAGGTGCAGGACAGCGGCGGCGGCAAGGCGAGCAGGACGGTGCGGCTGACCATCAATCCCCCCTTGAGCGTGCAGGGCGGCGCCATCCAGGCTACCGCCGGCGGCAAGATCAAGAGCCCCGTGAAATTCCTTAATGTGTCGGGCGGCACCGGCAAGTACACGGTCGCGTATTCGAACGCCGAAGGCGGAGCCATGCGGATGCCCTCCGGGCTGATACTGGACGGCGCGGGCAATGTCAGCGGGTCGGTGCCCGCGTCGGCGGAGAAGATGGCGGGACTCACCGCCACGATCACCGACGAAGGCGGGGCGCGTGTGTCGATGCCGGTCGAGTTCAACCTGGCTCCCGCGCTGGAAATCGCGACGAACCCCGTGGAACTGACCGCCGGCGCGGCCATTCCGGCTCCGATCCCGGTGGTCTCGTCCATGGGCGGAAGCGGCGCTGTCCGCTATACCTTGCTCGACAAAGACGGGTCCACGCCGGCCCGGCTACCGGAGGGATTGCGGTTCGATTCGACCGTGGGCGCGCTTACCGGCCTGGTGCCCTCGACCCCGCAGGAAGGCAGGTACGTCGTGCTGGCGCAGGACGCCGGGGGCGGCGAGGCCAACGCAAGATTCGAATGGAAGGTCAACCCGCAGCTGCAAATCTCCCTCGAATAATCTGGCGAAGCGCAGGCCGGCGCGCATCTGACAGCAGCGTGCGTGCCGGCGCGTGGCGCGGGAGGTGAAGAAAATGGGGAAGCTACAGGCGCTTGCATTCGATCCCGGCGGACAGCAGGCCGAGCCCGGCCGCATCCAGTCGAATGTGGCGCCGATCTCTGCAATCCGCAGCTTGCGTGGCAGAAGCGGGCTGGTGATTCCGGTGCGCAACCTGCGAGTCAGCCTGTCGGAGACTTTTGTAACCCGGTATCAGGCAAGGCGCGTATTGAATACGGTGCCGCCGGGCACCCTGCGCGTGTGTTTTGATTTCTCTGGCATCGGCAGCTTAGGCCCTGCGTTCGCGGACGAAATATTCTTTATTTACGCGCGGCAAAACGCAAGCACGGAAATCGCCTGGGAAGGCGCCGAAATGCATGTGAAAAACCACATCCTGTGGGCGGTATCGCGCGCGAAGCAATACCAGCCGGCGCCGGTCTGACATCGCATAACACCACACCCGAATAACGCCTCGTCGCTTTAGTGCGACGAGGCGTAGCCGTATTCGGATTGGAAACGAAACGGCTGCGGTGAATCAGCAATATGGAGTAATCGTACTCTCGGCGCGGTGGCGGCGGGTGGGGAAAATTGCGCCTTGAAACGATCAGGGTTCAGTTTTTTTAAACCAAAGATATTACAAAGCCCAGGCTTTTCGGTGCGGTGTTTTACGCCGCGACCGCTGCTTTGTGTGTCTTCCAATATGCCGAGAGAAATAATGAGTATTGATTCCCGCCATTTTTTGCCGTGGGCGGCCAGCCGCAGGAATATTTTCAAGGCCAGGCATTCGGGACTGAAGTTGTGCTGCAGCCTGGCAATACTGTCCGCCGGCGTGCTGGCTTCGACGGAAGCGATGGGCGTGATTATCGGGGAGGCGGGAACCGGGGGCGTGGGTGGAGCCCGGAACGGCGGAGATGGGGGCGATGGCGGAGACGGCGGCGCCGCGCTGACCCTGACGGATTCGTACACGACCATAGACGACGTGGAAGGTGCGCCCGGCGGAGGTGGAGGCGGAGGAGGCGGCGGCGGGGTCGGCGGAGTTAGTTTCAATGGCGGCGCGGGCGGCAACGGCGGTGGCGGCGGGCACGGCATCGTTTTGTCCGGCGATGGCATCGTCTTGAAAAACGATGGCTGGTCGATCAGCGGAGGAAAGGGCGGCGGCGGCGGTGGCGGCGGCGGTGGAACATACAGCGACGAGGTTGAGAGCGACGGAGGGGCCGGGGGGAATGGGGGCGGCGGCGCAGGGGGAGGCGGCGGCGGCGGCGGTGGAGGCGGGGCCGACATCAACGAATCATACTTTGGAGGCCTTCCTGGAACCGGCTACGGCGGTGACGGCGGCAATGGCGGGGAAGATGGGCAGGCCGCCGGCGGAGACGACAACGTACATGGTGTTTATGCGGGCGGTGGCGGCGGCGGCGGCGGCACCTACACGCACGGCGGGGAAGGAGGTGGGTCCGTGCTGACGACCGATATCGACGGTCTCGGCTCGCCGGGCGGTCGCGCGGGGGTGGCTCCTGGTGCCGACGGCCTCGCGGGCACTCATGCAGACACCCCAGGCGGAGGATGGGCTGGCGGAGGCGGTGGTGGCGGCGCGGCTGGCGGAGCCGGCGGGGCTGGCGCTAATGGTGATGGCTTTGCAGGCGGCCCTCCCGGCGGCGCGGGCGGGGCGAGCGGCTATGGGATCTACGTACTGAGCGCCAACACCCTCATCATCAACGCCGGACAAGTCCACATGGGCCCGGTCAACCAGAACACGGCGATCAAGTATGCCGCCAGCGCCAGCAATTCCACCCTGGCGCTCCAGGAGGGCAGCCAGATATTCGGCATCGTGGACGCGACCGAATCCACCGGTGTGAACACCTTCGTCCTGGACGGCGGATCGGCGCTGGCCTTCGACGCCAGCAAAATCGGAGGCGGCAGCGCGCCAGACCAGTATCTGGGCTTCACGGCATTTGAAAAGACGTCCGCGGGAACCTGGTCGCTGACCGGGACGCCCGCGCAAGCGCTTACGCCCTGGACGCTTTCCGGCGGCTGGCTGGCGATCCAGCACGACGCGAGCCTGGGAGATTCCGCTGGCGCCCTCGCGTTCAATGGCGGCGGGCTGCAACTTGACGCCAATATCGATTCGCAGCGGGAAATGCATCTGGCGGGCGATGGCACGATCCGAACGCCGGAGGGAACCGTTTCCGTGTGGCGTGGCCAGATCAGCGGCGCGGGCACCCTGACCAAGACGGCGCCCGGCGTGCTGATCATCGGGGGCGGCAACGTTTCGTCGGGCGCCACCGTGGTCGACCAGGGCACCTTGCAGGTGGGCGCGGGCGGGACCGCCGGCTCGCTTGGCACCGGTGCGGTGTTGAACAACGCCGTCCTGGCGTTCGACCGCGCCGACACGCTCAGGGTGTCCAACGCGATATCGGGGACCGGCGAGCTGTGGCAGGCCGGTTCGGGGACGACGATCTTGTCCGGGCGGCTTGCCTACACCGGGATTACGCGGATCAACAACGGCACGCTGGTCATCGACGGCACGACGCTGGGCGTGCCTGAACAAGGCCGCGCCCGGGTGGTCGGCGCGGGCAATGCGCAACTCGGGCTGAGCGGCGGCGCGGCGCTGAACGGCTGGGTGGACGGCCCCAGCGTCGAGATCGATTCGGCCAGCCAATGGAACGTGCTGACGGATCCCGCGAACCCGGCTCAGGGGAACAACCTCAGCACGGCGTACACCATCAAGCTGGCCGGGCGCATCCAGTTCGCCGAACCGGCGGTCTGGACCAACGACGCCATCGAACGCACGCTCACGGCAGACAATCTGGTGGGAGAGGGCGGCGAGATTCAATTGCACATGATTCCGTTTGCCTCGGGAACCAGCGATTACCTGACGCTGAACAACGGGGCGACTGGCCTCAGCAATATCGCGCTCAACGCTCGCGGAAAACTGGGTGATCCCTTGCCGGGCAATGGTTTCCTGGCCGTGAAAGCCGGGGCCAGCACGGACAATGCGTTTCAGCGTAGTCCAGGCGCGCCGCTGCGCGGCGGCGCGTTCAACTACACGCTCATGCATGGCGCGAAAGACGGCGCTGCGGCGTTCGCGAACAATTGGTACATCCGCAGCGAAATCCGCCCCGAGGTCTCCATCTACTCACAGCTTGGAAGCCAGTCCATCCGGCAATCGGAGCTTGCGGTCGGAACGCTCAACGAGCGCATGGGCGCGACGGAGACCCTGTCTGGAAAGGTATATCCGTATGCCTGGGCAAGAACGCTGGGCGCGCTGGAACGCCGCGATGGCGCCGCGAGGGGCATCATGCAATCGCACGTGGCCGCGGACACCCGGCTGGGCGGCTTTCAGATGGGCACCGACCTGCTGGTGGTGAACAAGGGCATCAGCCGCCGAAGCGCCGGCGTGTTCGGGACCGTGATGGCTTCCCGCAACGACGTGGACCACTATCGCGAGTCAAGCCATTCCACGGTACGCGCGGGCCGCAGCGACCAGACCACTTACGGCCTTGGCGGCTATTACACCCTGCTGGACGGCACCGGCGGCTACGCCGATTTCGTGACGCACCTGAACCGATATGGCGTAAAGACCCAATCCGGGGGCGCCGATGGCGTATCGATGCGGACTTCGGGATGGGGCGGCGCGTTGTCCGCGGAGGCCGGGAAGGCCTTCCTCATGGGCAGTGGAGAGGGCAATTTCAGGATAGAGCCCCAAGCGCAACTCATGTACCAGCACGTCAAGCTGCGCGATGGCGACGACGGCGTAAGCACCGTGTCGCTTCCCGCCGTGAACAGCCTGCATTCCCGGGTGAGCCTCAAGGTATCGAAGTCCTGGGGCGAGGGGGCCGCGCCGGTCAGCAACGGCTGGCTGATGCTCAGCTACCTCCATACCTTGGGAACGTCGTCCAGCACGTATCCCACGGCGACGCAAGGAACGGTCTCGTTCGACAACGAGCTGGACGGTTCCCGGCTGGGTCTGAAGGCGGGCTATGACCGCAGCGTTGGCAAGAACACTTACGTCAATCTTCAGGGGAGTCTGGAGCATGGCCTGGGCGGCGATTCGACAATGCGGAGCGCGGGCGCGATCGTGGGGATAAAGCACCTCTTCTGATCCGGCTTTTCCACGCGTGCGTATCGCACTTTCGAAAGGGGATTCGCTCCCCTTTCCCGCCTTGTCCTTTTGAGTAATTCGACTCTTGTTGCCCGGCCGCCAGGCGTCTTTAATAGCGCTGTTCAACTGAAGCCTTGGTGGTCATGCCCGACACGGAAAACGGCTATTTTGACGATATTCTGTCGTCGGGTCTGTCTGCCTATGCCGGGGTAAGAAGTTCGACGGCAACGTCGATCCCGGATTCCATATCGCATCTCGTCCGCGAAGAGCGGATGAGCACCTTGCGCGCGTGGCGTATCCATCTGGAAATATCCGTCCGGGAGTTGTCATCGAGCTCCGGAATTTCCGTGCCGGCGATTGAACTGCTGGACCGCGGCGAACTGTCTCTGTGCCTGTGGATGGCGATACGGATAGCCGCGGCCCTGCAGGTGGTGAGCGTGCAGAGCATCCTGGCTACTGAATGTCTTGTGTCGTGCCGTACCTATAACGACAAGGAATAGCCGTGCTCGCCATTTGCCACGGAGGTGTGCTCTTATCGCAGCAGAAAATTCGGGCATGCGCGGGCCGGATCCGCACGGCGTTGCACGAATACGGGATCGAATCCACGAGGCAAGAGATCGGTAGATATGGGCGCGACGATGTCGGAGTACCGCCGGAAAATATTCCTCATACTGTTTTTTTTGTTGGCGCTGGTGATTGGCGGTTCGGTTGCTTCCATCGCTTTCTTGAAGGAAATGGCGGAGCAGGAAATATTGGTTCAGTTGTTGGCGCGGCTGCGGCTCATGCAGCCTGCCGGCGACCGGGCTGACAGCCAGGATCTGGCCAGCATGGCTTACCTGCTTGTCGGCGCCAGTCTTGGGAACACGCCAAGCCATTCCGTGGGGCCGTCCGGCGAAGCGCGGCAAGGGTCAACGGACGCGGCGCTCGGCGGGGCGAGCCAGGCCCCTGCAACGGAGTTGATGAACTACGTCAATCCACTCGGCGTGCGGGTCTATGCGGTCAGGGGCAACAGCGCCGCGGGCGGCGTGACGCTCTATGCCGAACAAGAGGCAGGCCAGGTATTGGCCACCTTTCACGCGGCAAGACGGATCGTGCTGGGATTCGCGTTGTTGTTTGCCGTTGTGGCCGCCACATTCGCGGCGTTTCATATCCGGTGGCAACGCCTGTCCAGGCTGAGCGAACGCGGACGGAAGGCGTTTGGCGACTGTACGCCGGCGGCGTGGTCGATGCCGGATCCGCGCGGCTGCCGCACCCATGGCAATGCGCCGGTCGGCGAATCCAGACTGCTGGGTGAAACGCTGGAACTGCTGTGGGAACAGGGAACACACGCGTTGCCCGCATCCGCCGCAAAGGCCAGGGCGGAAGCCGCCGAGAAGCTGGATATCCTGTCGATGATCGCGCACGAGATCCAGACGCCGATCAGCGCCATTGCGGGCATCGCCTTTCTGATGAAACGTGCGCGTGCCGAGGAAATGCCGGGGCACGTGTCCCGCTTGATCGAGACAAGCCATTACCTGTCCGCGGTGGTGCGCAATGCGCTGGATCTATCCAGGCTCGAATCGGGCAGGATGGATATACAGCTCAGAAAGTTCTCGCTGCGTGGCCTTGTCCAGCACGTCTTCGAGCTGGTGTGGGACAGCGCCATGGAGAATGGCGTGAACCTGTTCACGAACTTGCCGCCGGATGTTCCGGATCTGCTGGTGGGCGACGACGTGCGCATCAAGCAGATTCTGCTGAATTACATCCAGAACGCGATCAGGCATGGCGGGCCGGGCCTGGTCGTGCTCGATATAGCGGCGGACGACGATAACCCCTGCGTAATGCGCAACTTCACCTTCGTGGTGCGGGACCGCGGGCCAGGCATCGAACGGGAGGAACTGGACAGGCTGTTCAAGCCTTTGCCGTGGATCGCCGGAAGATCCCGCGCACAGGGCAACGGGCTGGGCCTGAACATCACCAGGCGTATCGCGGAATTGATCGGCGGTCAGACATGGATCGACAGCCGCCCCGGCCAGGGCGCGGCCTGCATCGCGAAACTGCCCTTGGCGGTGGACGTGTCGCAGGATGCCGGATTCAGCGTGTCGCAATTCGCGGGCAAGCGCATCTGGGTGGTGGATCCATCGGGTGAATTGACGGCGGCCATTCACGCGGGGCTTGCCGCGCGCGGCGCGCGGGTGGATGAGGCCGGCGGCCAGCGGCTGCTGTGCCCCGGCGCGATTGCAAACGGTTCGGGTGATTCGGGCGAGGCGGCGCCTGACTACGTCATTGTCGACTGGCGGTGCTTTTCGCAAGCGCTGATGGACCGCTGCGATGCGATGTTCAAGGACAATCGCGCGCGCTTTATTGTGCTGGGTCCCCCCTTGGGCTCCTGGACCCCGGATACGTCCAGGCCGGATAGGGTGCATGTGCGGTTCAAGCCCACGCTGCTGTCCGAAACCGGCGCAAGACCGTTCAACCCCAGTGCTACGCTCAAGGGAAATATGTCAGGCCAGGATTGCTGCATCGACAAGAATTGGCTGGCCCGCTATGTGGTGCTGCTGGTCGAAGACGACGATATCGTCCGCTCCGTTTTTCGGGAAATCCTGGTCCTGGCGGGCGCGGAGGTTCTTGTCGCGGGCGACGGATTCGAGGCATTGACCATCTTGGGGCATTCCCACATCGATATCGTTCTGATGGACCTGCAAATGCCGGGCCTGAGCGGTTTTGAAACCGCGCGGAAAATCCGGGCCATGCCAGGGATGCGCGAGCTTCCGATCATTGTGATCACCGCGAACCCGACAGAGATGGATCGCGCCACGGCCTCATGGTATGGCGTGACGTGTTCCCTGACCAAGCCGGCAAACCCTTCCCAGCTGCTGGAACTGATGCGCGGCTTGCTTGAGCGGCGTGAAGGCGGAGGATTCGGGTTGGCGGATCGCGAGATGCTGGCGGACAGTCCGGCGAGCGGCGCGGATGCATGCCGCGCGATATCCGCCGGCATCGCGGCGCTGGATGAAATCAGGATCGACAACGCGCTGGCGCGGCTTGGCGGCCGCCACGAGATATTCGTGAATATCGTTCGGCGTGTGCTGGAGCGCGCGGACTCCGCGAAGTCGCCCCTTGCTCCCTTGGTCGAGTCCGAGGACCTGGGTTCGGCCACCGCGGCGTTTCACAAACTGGTTTCGGAGCTTGGCATCATCGGCGCGGAACCCTTGCAGGCGTGGGCCGCGGAACTGGAATCGGCTGCCCGCCGGTCCATGCTTGAACGCAGCGCTGTCGACGCGTTTGTCAGGCGCTATCGAAAATTGATCGCGGACCTGCGCCGCGTCGCGTAATCCGTTCGTCCACACGAAGACCCGCCGCCGCAAAAATGTTACAAGCCTTGATTCACATCAATTCCCCGCGGCGCGGGGCAAGTTAGGGTTGCGCTTTTGCCTGACGGGTCGCCGGCGACTGGCCGGCCGGCGCGGACTGGCGCCCAGCGCAGCAAGGATAGGATCAATGACCGACAAGACATCGAAGATTTCGGAACAAGAAATTGCCGCTGCGCCGAAAAAGCGCGCCAGCGGTTCGCAGGGGGCCGCCGCCAAGCGCACCGCCCGCGCGCGCCGCGCCCCGGCCGGTGATGCCGCCAAGTCCGCTGCGGGGATTTCCGCGGACGCCGCCGCGGGTGCCGCCGCCAAGCCTGTCGCGGCAGCGGCGGCCGCGCCCGCCATCGAGCCCGCCATCGAACCCGCCGTCGAGCCCGCCGCCGAAATCCGCAAGCGCGTGGCCGCTCGCCAGGATGCGGCCCGGCAAGAGACCGCCGCGGTGCTGGCCGATATCGCCCGGCGCTATACCGTCGGCGCGCCCGGCGAGGCGCATGATGCCTTGCGTTCCGTCATCGATGAGCTTTCTGCGGACGATGCGCGCGCGGTGCATCGCGCGCTGCTGGAAGCCAACACGCAGGCGCCGGCCTCCCGCCGCAATCCCGACGATGAGCTGGCCGTGGATTGGCGCGAGGGCATCTACCCGTACCGCCATCGCATGCTGCGCCGCAATTACGAAAAGCAGAAGTACCAGCTGCAGGTCGAACTGCTGAAGCTGCAGGCCTGGGTCAAGGCCACGGGCCAGCGCGTCGTGATCCTGTTCGAAGGGCGTGACGCGGCAGGCAAGGGCGGCACCATCAAGCGCATGATGGAACACCTGAATCCGCGCGGCGCGCGCGTGGTCG
>RCUK01000666.1_pt1 | contig 27174 bp, 22 predicted proteins | sample 2166381 | NCBI WGS metagenome assembly RCUK01 (sample SAMN09932809, study PRJNA488358) | compost metagenome | isolation source: compost soil in an enriched community | place: Germany: Experimental Botanical Garden | reverse complement strand
AATTATATGATTTTTCTTCATTATTAACTTACTTTGTAGTTATTCTAAAAATTGTAATCCTATGAAAAAAATTTATTTACTGGCAGTTACATTGTTTGCTGCCTTTACAGTTCAGGCACAAGAAGTGGTGAAATTTGCTCCATTAGACAACAGCCCTGTTGATATTTCTTATTTTCCAAACAAGGCAGTTAAATTCAAAAAAACAGATAGCCCAAATCCGGTTATCAAAGTTACTTACGCAAGACCTTCTGCAAAAGGAAGAACTATTTTTGGCGATGTGGTAAAGTTTGGAGAAATCTGGAGAGTTGGTGCTAATGAAAATACAGAGATTAAATTCTACAAAGATGTAACTATTGGCGGTAAAAAAGTTCCTGCAGGATATTACAGTTTATTTGCTATTCCAGAAAAAGATAAATGGACTATCATTATTAATAAAGAATTGGATTTATGGGGCGGTTATGCTTATGATGAAAGTAAAGACGTTGTAAGAGTTTCAGTTCCTGTTAAACCTGTTTCTACTGTTATCGAAGCTTTATCTATTGCATTTACAACTCAAGGTAATGTAGCAAATCTTGTTATTGGTTGGGATAAAACAACTGTTGAATTACCAATTACGATTAAATAAGTTTTACTAATATATGCCACGAAGGCACAAAGTCGCAAAGTTTTTTTAAGCTTTGCGATTTTTTTAAATCTCGCAAAGTCGCAGAGACGCAAAGTTTAATGCAAAAAAATCAACTACATAAATCATATAAGAAATTCTAAGTTTCCTCTTAATTGAACTTATATCACTTATATGTTTTAAAAAACTTTGCGTCTCTGCGACTTCGCGAGATTTTTCATAACACAAAAAAATCCCTTTAAGATCGCGCTCTCAAAGGGACTATTGCAATTCTTTTTTAATTTTAAACCTTAACGGTTTCTATAATTTTATCCAATGTAATTGGTAAATCTCTAACACGTTTTCCGGTTGCATTGAAAACGGCATTTGCAATTGCAGGCGCCATTCCAACTAAAGCTGTTTCTCCTAAACCTTTTGTTCCCATTGGGTTACTGATTGGGTCTTTTTTATTGACGAAGAAAACTTCTTGTTTTTCAATATCTGCGTTTACAGGAACATGATAATCAGCGAAATTATTGTTGATTGGACGGCCAAAACGATGATCGATTTCCAATGCTTCCATCAATCCCATTCCGATTCCTCCTACTGCTCCACCGAACATTTGTCCCGCAGAAGTTTTCTGGCTAATTACGGTTCCAATATCGGCACAAGACACAACATGAGCCAATCTTATCTTACCCAAATTCGGATTCACTAATACTTTTACAAAATGAACCGAAAACGAATAAATGGAATATTTCTTCGCTTCTTCTGCAGCTTTAGAAAGATTTTCTACTTCAAAATCTTCCAATTTATTACTGCTTAAAAGTGCTGCTAACGTAACCGACTTCGATTTGTCCTTTTTAGAAGAAACTGCACCATTTTCAAAAGTTAAATCTGTGAGAGCGATTCCCTTTAAAGCAGAATTTTTACTTCCCAATTCAATTACTTTATTCAGCAATAAATTGCAAGCATCATGAACTGCAGAACCAACAGACGAAGTCGTTGCCGAACCACCTTGCGTTGGACCTTTTGGCAAACCGCTTTTTCCCATTTCGATAACTACATTTTCAGCTGGCAAACCAATTACTTCAGCTCCAATAGCAGTCATCATCGTTGCTGTTCCAGGTCCCATATCATTTACACTGCATTGCAGTACTAAATCTCCATTGGCCAAAAATTTTGCTTTTACAGAAGTTGGGCTTCGATAACAGCCGAAAGTTCCTGTACCCATTCCGTAACCCACAAGCCAGTTTCCTTCTTTAACAGAACCAGGTTCATTTTTACGGTTTTTCCAGCCTATGCGTTCCATTCCAGCTTCGTAACATTCTAAAAGAAATTTACTGCTCCAAGGTTTATTTTGTTCCTGATCTTTTTCAGCATAATTGCGTTTTCTGAATTCAATCGGATCTAGGTTTAATTTATAAGCCAATTCGTCCATTGCGCTTTCTAAGGCAAAAGAGCCTGTCGCCTCACCCGGTCCACGCATCCAGATTGGTGTGCACGTATCTAAAGGCACAATTCTGTAACGTGTCGAAACATTGGCACAATCATAAATAAATCGGGACATGTTTACGGTACCCTCCATAAAATCCTCATAGCTTGAAGTCATTGCAACCGCTTCATGAGTTAATCCAGTCAGTTTTCCATCTTTAGTTGCCCCAAGCCCCATTTTCTGAATCGTGTAAGGTCTGAAACCAACATTGGTAAACATCTGTTCGCGATGCAGTACTAATTTAACTGGACGATTTAGTTTTTTGGCTCCAATTAAAGCCGCTATTTCATACGGCCAAGTATGCAATCCCATTCCGAATGCACCGCCAAGATATTCAGCATGAACTTCAACATCTTCAACAGGCACTCCAAAAACTCCGGCAACACTTCTGCGCGTTCCCTCGACACCTTGACTTTTTGTATATAAAATGGGTTTGTTTCCCTCCCATTTGGCTATGATATTCGCCAACTCCATCGGGTTATGCACCTCGGTTGGAATCGTATATTCGGTTTCCAGAATAACCTCAGCATTTTTATAACCGTCATGTTCACCGCGATGGTAATCATTTCCTTTATCGGTTTCGACTTTCTTTTCTTTTTCAGCTGCTTTTTTAAGTTCTGTCGAATGTTCTTCTTTAAAATAATCGGCTTTAATTAAACTCGCCGCATATCGCATACGTTCAAAAGTATCGGCAATCACCAAAGCAATGGGCTGATCGTAATACAAAACCGAATCATCCTTGAAAATCTGCAACGGCTGACCAAAATTATGCTTGTCTTTTGCTTTTTCGTAGCCAGCAGGTTTATCTACATTTAAATGCGTAATAACCGCCAAAACTCCTGGTGCCCATTCCGCTTTTTTAGTATCAATGGTTTTAATTCTTCCTTTCGCAATCGTACTTCCTACCAAACAGGCATAAACAACACCTGCTGTTTTATATTCTGCCGAATAAGTTGCTGATCCCGTTACTTTAGCAAATCCGTCAACTCTATTAATATTACTTGTCTTGCTCATAATTTAATTATTTTGATGCTGCTATTGTAAGTGCTTCTGCTACTGCATTCTCTCCAAGCGTTATTTTAAAATTATTATCCCCGAATCCTTTTGCACCTTTCATAGACAAATGGCCTGCTTGTTTAAATAGATCTTCAGAAACTGTTTTTCCTTTCAGGAATTTTTCTGTTTCAATCAGTCTCCATGGCTTATGTGCCACACCTCCCATAGCCAATCTGACATCGTTTATGGTATTATTTTTTATATCTAAAGCCACAGCAACAGACACTAATGCAAAAGCATAACTCGTCCTGTCACGAACTTTTAGATAATGCACATTTTTAGTGAAATTATTATCAGGAATTTCAACCGAAGTAATCAATTCTCTGCTGTCAAGCGTATTGTCTTTTTCTGGTGTATTTCCTGGAAGTCTATGAAAATCGGTGAAATTAATTTCGCGCTTTCCTTTCGGACCTTCTACCAAAACTTTCGCGTCAAGCGCAGCCAAAGCCACACACATATCACTAGGATGAACCGCAATACAACTGTCCGAAGTTCCAAAAACAGCCGCCATTCGGTTAGAACCGCCAATCGCACCGCATCCGCTTTTTGGAACGCGTTTGTTGCAAGGCATATCGGTATTGTAATAATAAGAACATCTCGTTTTCTGCAGCATATTCCCTCCAACCGTCGCCATGTGACGAATTTGCTGAGAAGCGCCAGCTGCTAATGCTAATGCTAACAAAGGGTGTTTTTCTTTAATAGAAGCATCTTCGGCAACCTGACTGTTTTTTGCCAATGCGCCAATCGAAACTTTTCCTTTTAAAAACTCTATTTTCTTTAAGTCTAATCCGTTAATGTCAACCAATTTATCTGGAGATACGACATTCTTCTTCATTAAATCAACCAGATTAGTTCCTCCCGCAATAAACATAGAAGAATCATCTTTGGCTTTTCCTGTAATTGCCGAAGAAGACGACAAAGCTTTAGTTATCTGAAAGTTTTTCATATTTCCTTCCCTCCTTCCTTCACTTCAGTTATCGCGTCAACGATATTATGATAAGCGCCACATCTACAGATGTTACCACTCATATATTCACTGATTTCTTCCCTGCTATTAGCATGGCCTTCTTTGATACAAGCAATTCCCGACATGATTTGCCCTGGCGTACAATAGCCACACTGAAAACCATCATGTTTGATAAAAGCTTCCTGCATTGGATGCAGTTTTTTTCCTTTCGAAAGTCCTTCAATCGTTGTGATATGTGCGTTTTGCTGCATCGTTGCCAAAGACAGACACGACAAAATTCTTGTTCCATTTACGTGAACAGTACACGCACCGCATTGTCCGTGGTCGCAACCTTTTTTGGTTCCGGTAAGCTGTAATTGTTCGCGAAGCAAATCCAATAAAGTCGTTCTTGGTTCGATATTGAGATTATGTTTTGTGCCATTTACTTCAATAGAAAGCGGTACTGTTTCTAAATATTCCGCTATTTTTTCATCCCATTTCTTTTCTGTAGCCATTACCAACGAGGGCGGCGTCAGGGCAAGAGCGGTAAAAAGTCCTGATTTCTTTATAAAGTCACGACGGGAACTAGTATCTTCCGGTGTTACTTTATCCTGATTTGTTTTTTTAGAAGCCATTCAATCTATTTGTTAAATTAGCAAATTTGCTTTTGTCTTTCTAACAAAATTAACGATCTTATGTAAGAAAAAATTATAAAATTCAAACATTACTCTTATTTAGAATAATTACAATTTTGTTTGTTCTTAACACAAAGTGCGCAAAGGCTCAAAAAGAAGAAATCTCGCAAAGTCGCAGAGACGCAAAGTTTTTTAAACCATATAAGTATTATAAGTTCAATTAAGAGAAAACTTAAAATTCTTACATCACTTATATGGTTATTTTTTGAATTAAACTTTGCGTCTCTGCGACTTTGCGAGATTATAAAATTGTATTTTTACCATATTAAGTCTAAGCTATGCCACAACAAGAAATCATTTATCTCGATAATAACTCCACAACACGTGTCTATTTTTTTTTAACGCAAAGTGCGCAAAGGTTTTTGTTCTAGAGTATTTTATAAAAACGCTAAGATCGCAAAGCTGGAATTCATAAAGCTTTGCGAACTTTGCATTCGCTTAAGATGAAGTGATATAAAAAAACTTTGCGCACTTTGCGTTAAAAAACACACCTTAAACCGATTTATTCTTTACTTTGAAAATTGTACTTTTACGAGAATTAAGTTTTTACTATGCCAACTCAGCAACTTATTTATCTTGATAACAATGCCACAACCCGTGTTGATGAACGAGTTTTGAATGCAATGCTTCCGTATTTTACTGATTTTTATGCGAATTCAACAGGAACACATTTAGCAGGATTAACGGTAAATGAAGCTATTGAAAACGCTACATGGCAAACGGCGGATTTAATAAATGCTGATGCAGGTGAAATCGTATTTACTTCGGGCGCAACTGAAGCTATAAATCTGGCAATAAAAGGTCTCGTCGATCAAGACCGAAAACATATCGTTACCATTCAAACCGAACATAAAGCGGTTCTGGAAACTTGTCGCTTTATGGAAAGTATTGGTTTTGAAGTAACTTATCTTCCTACTGATTCTGACGGACTTTTAAGTCTTCAACTTTTAGAAGAAATAATTACAGATAAAACACTGGTTTTCATTGCAATGATCTCTAATAACGAAACGGGTATCATACAAAATATCAGTGCAATTTCTAAAATATTGAAAGCAAAAAATGTACTTTTTATGTGTGATGCTACGCAGGCGGTTGGAAAAATTCCTGTTGATGTAAAAAAACTCGGAATTGATCTTTTAACCTTATCAGCACATAAATTTTATGGTCCAAAAGGAATTGGCGCTTTGTATGTTTCGGCAAAAGCCAAAATAAAACTGTCTCCTCAAATTCTTGGAGGAGGACAACAAAGAAAATTACGAAGCGGAACGCTAAATGTTCCCGGAATTATAGGTTTAGGAAAAGCATCGGAAATAACTGTAAATGAACTAGAAAAAGATCAAAATAGAGTTTCTCTATTACGAGACAAACTTGAAAAAGGTTTGTTGCAATTTGAAGGTTCTTTTGTAAATGGAAATACAGAAAACCGAATTTACAATACTTCTAATATTTGTTTCCCTGGCATAAATTCAGAACAGCTGATTTTGGCTTTGGGGAATATTTCTGTTTCGAATGGCGCTTCTTGTTCGGCGGTGACTTCTGAGCCTTCGCATGTTTTAAAAGCAATGGGCTTGTCTGACGAAGAGGCTTTGAGTTCGATTCGTTTTAGTTTGGGAAGATTTACTACTTCTGAGGAAATTGATATTGCGATTGAGCGTGTTTTGAGTTTAGCTAGGCAGTTTGCCACGAAGACGCTAAGGCACTAAGTTTTTTTCTTTTTTTTATATTTTTAATCTCGCAATCCCGATAGCTATCGGGAGCGGAGACGCAAAGTTTTTATGAATTGCTTCTTGTTAGTTTGCCATTAAGGCGCTAAGACTCTAAGTTTTTTTCTTTTTGTACGTTTTAATCTCGCAAAGTCGCAGAGACGCAAAGGTTATTTTTTGTCAATCCTGACGAAGGAAGGATCACACTAGAAACTCCATAAAAGTAAATCCTCAATCTTTGTCGACTCCCGCGTGTGATCGTTCCTTCGTCAGGATGACAAACTGGCTCTAGAAAATCTGTGTAAAAAAAAACTTTGTCACTCTGTAACTTTGAACCTTTGTCCCTTTATCTCAAGAAATCAACTTAAAATAATCTTCCTCCGTATCAATATCAATATTTCCTTTTTCGAAAGGAACTGAGACAACATCTTCAACATATTTTTTAATGAGTTTTTTTGCTCCTTCCTGTCCTTTTAATTCCAGAAGTTCTTGAAAGTATTTTTTGTGAAATAAAACTGGTGTTCCTAAAGTTTCAGAATAAGATGAAGCTGCAATTCCTTTTTTAGTTTTGTTGGCTTCAGTAATTAAATTTTCAAAAACAGTATGCGTTACAAAAGGCTGATCGCAAACTGCTAAAACACATTGTTCGCATTTTGGATTTAAAAGCAATAATTCCTTTATTCCTTTTGCAATTGAAGAAGACATTCCGTTTTCCCAGTCAGAATTAAAAGAAAATGTTATTTCGGGCAAATTAAGCCCTTTTTCAATTAAATCATGATTTGAACCTGTCACCACTATTACAAACGAATTTTCAACCTTTAAAGCTTCTGAAACGGTGTTTTTCAATAAAGTTGATTCTTTATACTCCAGCAATTGTTTGGGTCTGCCTAATCTGGATGAATTACCTGCAGCCAAAATAATAATGCCTGTTTTATTTTGAAATCTATTCACCATAATGAATTTTATCATGAATTTTGCCTTCTTTATATTTCAACGAAGTTCCAATTCTTCCTGAAGCCACAGCTTTTATTTCGGAAACAATCGATAAAGCGATTTCTTCTGATGTTTCTGCACCAATATCGAGCCCAATTGGAGTATGAATTCTTTTTATCTGTTCTTCGCTTACTGTAATTCCTTCGATCAAAAAATCATCCAACATTCGGTTAAATTTTGACTTCGGACCTAGAATTCCGATATAATGAAAATCGGTTTTTAGCAGCTCTTTTAAAACCACTAAATCGTATTTGTAATTGTGCGTCATCAAAGCAAAATAGGTTTGATCGTCAATTACTATATTCTCTAAAAATTGTTCGGGTTTTACAACCGAAACTTGATTCGCTTTAGGAAAACGTTTTGCAGTTGCATGAGTTGCACGTCCTTCGCCAATAGTAATTTTCCAACCTAAAATTGAAGCCATTTTTACTAAAGGCTGAATATCGTTTCCTGCGCCAGCAATTACAAGCGAAATAGAAGGTTTTATGTATTCGATTAAAGCTTCGCTGTCGTTTTCTTCCTGAAGCTTTTTCACTACCGAAGTTTTAGTTTTCAGTACTTCTTTTACATCAAAAATTAAACTTAAAGCTTCGTTATTATGGCTTAAAATAGGGCTATCTTTTCTAAAAAACAAAGTAGTACCCATCTGAAAAGCATTTCTTTTCAAAGAAAAAACGGTTACAATTACAGCTTCTTTTCTTTCTAATTCCAATTGCTGCAAAAACTGAATTGGGTTATTTGAAACCTCTTCATCAATATATTCAAAAAGAATATGAACGATTCCGTTGCATCCGAGCTGTAAACCAACTTCCGCATCATCTTCGTTATTCGTATTGTAAGTAACTAATTTATTTTGCTTTTGATGAATTGATAGAAGTGCTTTTCGCAGTGCATCGCCTTCTAAACAGCCGCCGCTTATTGCGCCAGTCAATTCTCCATCTTCTGTAACCAGCATACGTGCGCCAGGCTGTCGATATGACGAACCTTCAACTTTAACTACTGTAGCCAAAGCTGTTTTTTTTCCTTCGGATTTTGCTTGCGAATAGGCTTTAAGAATTTCTTCGATTTCTTTCATAGGTAATCTTCATCAATAGAAATTAGAATTGATGATACTTTTATCAAGCCTAAAAGTAAAAAAATATTACAAACTTAATCGCTCGAAGGCCATTAAAGTTTGTAATATCCTTTTTGAAAAGTGTTATTTAAACTACCTAAATTATTTTATTCATTTAATTCTAAAAAATAATCCAGCTTAGACTTTATTATTTTTTTGTTTCTGTCTAGCAGATATAATTTTTCAGGATTTTTACTGTAATACCCGTAATAAACCTGATCTTTTTCTGGCTTATCCCAATTTAAGATTAAAATAGTGCCGTTTATATCATTTTCTAATCCTCTTTCAGTATTAAAATTGCCTTTCTCTTTAAATTGCTTCTCAGGTGATTTTCCTTTGTAAATATTAGACAATTCAAATTTATTATCGATCTGATTAATTTTAAGAACTGTTACGATACCGCTGCAGTCTGCACAAGGCAATGTTCCTTCATAAACCATAGTACTATCGACTTCATCTTTTTCGATCGAAATTTCTGTTGAATCTGATTCAATTGCTTTATTAGTATCTTCTTGTTTTTTTAAGTTACATGAAGTGAGGTGAATCAAAATAGCTGTTGCAAGAATTAATAGTTTTTTCATTTTTTCAGCAAAGCTAAAGAATATTCTTACTTGTTTAAAAACTTTAACTTATATATTAATAATTCATCCTTGTTTTGATAATCATTTTTTCAAATTGATGTATGATTTGTATTACTAAGTTTTGTATTTTTATCAATAGCAAAATTTTATATTACCTAACTTTAAAAGTAAACTACATGGGAAAATTTGTAATCACCACTAGAGCCAACGGAGAGTTCCAGTTCAATCTAAAAGCTGGGAATGGTCAAACCATTCTAACGAGTGAAGGCTACACAACAAAAGCTGCCTGCAATAATGGTATTGAATCTGTAAAAACCAACGCTGGAGATGATAATCGTTATGATAGAAAAGAATCTAGCAACGGAAAACCTTACTTCAATCTGAAAGCTGGAAACGGTCAAATTATTGGTTCAAGCGAAATGTACGAAAGTGTATCTGCTAGAGAAAATGGAATCGAATCGGTAAAGAAAAATGCTCCTGATGCAACTATAGATGATCAAACTGCTTAACAGCTATTTATAATTATAAAAAAAAGCTGTTTCTACTTATTTAGAAACAGCTTTTTTTATTTACGATATTCTTTAATCAATTAGAACATCTGTCTGATGTTGATTTATTTTATAGTTTTTAATTGATATAAAACTGAACTATGAGGTTTTAAATCGGCTGTTATTTCTTTTGAAGTTACTTTTGATTTCTCTCCTGTCCACATATTCAAAACTTCGGCTGAAGCAGAAATTCCTAAATCGGAAAGATTTACTGAAACTTTTTGCGAAGCATTATCGGAGATATTGAACAAAGCCAAATAAACACTGCCACCTTTTACATTTTTTGATGTCACGGCAATTCTTCCTTCTTTCTGAAAAAGCTGTTTTACATCACTGCTTTCGTTATGCATTTTTACAACCTCTTTATTCGTTAATAATGATAAAGTAAAAGCATCATTACTGGGCAAATCTCCACCAAAAAACAATGGCGATTTGAAGATATTGAAAAATGTAATCAAAGTATATTGTTCGTCTTTGGTTAAACGCGTCATTCTATCTTCACCTCTTTCGCCTCTAATCGAAATGCGTCCCAACGGAATCATATCGCAGTCCGGCCAAGTTCCTGGCGCGATATACGGATACCATTTTTGTGCTACATCCATTAAATGCGTAATATGCGGCCAAGTATCCCAAACATCATCAACCATGCGCCACATATTAGCGTGAGTGCTTACGTGAGCTGCGGCTGAAATTGGCGTTTCTCCTGGCGATGTGCTTAATACAATTTTACGACCGCATTTGTCAATCGCGTTTCTAATTAAGTTGATTTCGCCTTCGTGATACGGTCTTGACAAATCATCTATTTTAATAAAATCTACTCCCCATTGTGCATATAATTCAAAAATAGAATCATAATATTCCTGCGCTCCAGATTTTTCAGCCACAACAGTATAATTGTCTCTCAACCATTCACATTGCAAGGCAGTGCTATAAACCTGATCTGCTGTAATTCCGTTTGCTCCTTTTATGGGCAGTTTATCTTCAACTGCTTTTTTAGGAATACCACGCATGATATGGATACCGAATTTTAATCCTTTCTTATGAATGTAATCTGCTAAAGGCTTAAAACCTTGACCGTCTTTTGCCGAAGGAAATCGATTAACTGCTGGCAGATATCTTCCGTATTGATCGATTACGTAACGCGGATCGGTCTGGTTATAGCCTCCTGCTTTGTCGTTTTCAACAAACCAGCGAATGTCGACTACGATATATTCCCAACCAAATTTCTTCAGTTCTTTTGCCATATAATCGGCGTTGGCTTTTACTTCGTGTTCTTCAACTGTTGGTCCGTAACAATCCCAGCTATTCCAGCCCATTGGAGGAATTTGGGCCCATTGTTTGAATTCTTCTTTTTGAAATGCTTTGGTTTGAGCATTTGATACTGTCGACAGAAAAAATACTCCTATCGCCATTGTACATAAGTTTGTAATTTTCATTGCAAGTGTGGTTAAGTGTAAGTTATACACTTTAAAAATAATAAAAAAAACGTACCAAGCTGATTTTTTTTATTTCTCGTATGATCAATAACTTACAAATGAAAATAAAAAATGCAGAAAAGTTACCCTTTCTGCATTCACTATTATATATTTTTTATTTGTTTTCTTAATCCAATAAAAACACAATCAACCCTCTTGCTCCATGTGCACCCAGAACTAAAGACTGCTCAATATCGGCTGTTTTTGACGGACCTGCAATAAAAGTTCCGAAACCATATTCCATGTTTCCAATTCTCTGATACGCTTGCTGCATTGTTGGCACAAGATCTTTTTTATGAACGATAATCGCCAAATACTGCGCGATAAAAGGCGCAACACGCTGTCCTAAAATGTCATCAGTTACCCAAAGTCCGCTGTTTTCTGCTACTCCAAAATGCGCTTTTACAACCGTTAATTCCACATCTTGAAGCGAATGCGGATCAACTGTTTTCCAATCTAAAGAAGCGATCTCAGAAAGTTCCGGTAGCGTTGTAATTAATCGTTTCTCGAGATTGTAATTCGATTTAATATAATTGATAATTTCATTATAATCAGCAACTTCAACAGGATCGCCTCCAATTCCTTTTAAAACTGTTTTGTAGGTTTCTAATACATCAAATTGTTCTGAACCTAAAAGATTTAAATCTGGCAGTTCTGAAACCAATTGCGGCTGATTTGCTTTTATTCTTTTTAAAATTTCGCCTTTACTACTCATTTCCTTTTTCTTTAGATTCTCGCGAATTTTTCTTGTACCATTCTCTAAAAGATTCTTCAGGAACGTCAGGCATTTCGCGCTGATCGTACCATTTATTCATTTTATTATTAACCATTCCTGGAATATTCTTCATTACAAATCGTCCTGATTTACCAGCAATATTAAAAACTGTAGGATTCGCCAATACTGTTGCCATCGTTTTCATAGCAACCGTTTTGGCAGTTGGCGTATGCCCTTCTTTTACCAAAACCTGACGCCATTTGTATAACTGATCGTGAATATCAATTTTTACTGGACAAACGTTGGTACAAGAACCACAAAGCGTACTTGCAAAAGGAAGATCGGCATTTTTGCTCATATCTAAATTTGGCGCCAAAATAGAACCAATTGGTCCCGCTACCGCATTATGATAACTGTGTCCGCCGCTTCGTCTGTAAACTGGGCAGGTATTCATACACGCACCACAGCGTATACATTTTAGCGAATTTCTAAAATCTTCTCTTCCTAATTGTGTGCTTCTTCCGTTGTCTACAATTACGATATGCATTTCTTTTCCGTCTCTTGGCTTCTTGAAATGACTTGAAAAAGTAGTAATTGGCTGTCCTGTTGCACTTCTAGCTAATAATCTTAAGAAAACACCTAAATGTTCTCTTTTCGGAATCAGTTTTTCGAATCCCATACAAGCGATGTGTACATCTGCTAAATGCGCGCCCATATCAGCATTTCCTTCGTTTGTACAAACTACAAATTCACCCGTTTCTGCAACAGCAAAATTAACTCCGGTTAAGGCCACTTTTCTAGTCAAGAAAGTATTTCTCAAACTATGGCGAGCAGATTCTGTTAAATATTGCGGATTAAAATTTCCTTTTTCTGTTCCTAAATGTTCGTGGAAAGTTTCGCTTACATCTTCTTTTTTCAGGTGAATCGCTGGAAGTACAATATGACTTGGCGGTTCTTTTCGAAGCTGTACAATATATTCACCTAGATCAGAATCGATTACTTCAATTCCTTTTTCGGCTAAATAATCATTTAAATGGCATTCTTCTGTAAGCATCGATTTGGATTTCACCATTTGCTTTACATCGTGTTTAGCCATGATAGAATGCACAATTTCGTTGTGCTCTTTGGCATCGGCTGCCCAATGTACAATTATGCCGTTTCGTTGCGCATTTGCTTCAAATTCAACTAAATAATCGTGAATATTAGAAAGTACATTGAATTTTATCTGAGAAGCAGTTTCACGAAGCAATTCCCAATCTGCTATTTGATGTGCTGATTTATCTCTTTTAGCACGAACAAACCAAAGCGTTTCATCGTGCCAATTGACACGCTCTACATCTTTATTGAACTTTGCGGCGGCTTCGCTGTGCGGTATTGTTTTTTCTGATGACATTTTTAATTATTTAAAAGTCAATTTTGAAATGTTTATAATGATTTATTTAACCGCAAAGTGCGCAAAGAAAAAAAACGCAAAGTGCGCAAGGATAAAAATTAGCTTTGCGAATATTGCGTAAAACTTTGCGCACTTTGCGGTTAAATTTTATACTCAACATTTATTTTTAGTTTTCGAGTGAATTTAATATTTCGGCAATGTGAATGGTTTTGATTCTGCTTTTTTGCCTTTTTAGAATTCCATCCAAATGCATTAAACAAGACATATCTCCACCTGTAATATAATCCACATCATGGCTTTCGTGATCTTTGATACGATCTTGTCCCATTTTTACAGAAACTGCTTCTTCAGTAACGCAGAACGTTCCTCCAAAACCACAGCATTCATCTTTTCTGGTCAAAGCAACCAAATCAAGATCTTTAATACCGTGCAATAATTGTTCGGGTTTAGAGAAAAATGGCGCGTTTAATTCAGACATTTGCGAAAGCTTTAACCCACGCTGACCGTGACAGCTCACGTGCATTCCCACTTTAAACGGAAATCTTCCGTCGATGTGGTCAATTTTTAAAACGTCGGTAATAAACTCGGTAAGTTCGTAAACCGTATTTCGAATTGCTGTTGCCTTCTCTTCTTGTTTTTCGTCATGCAAATGGTCTTTTACATGCAAAACACAACTTCCAGAAGGGCAAACTATGTAATCAAATCCAGAAAAATTGGCAATAAAATTGGCGTCGCATCCTTTTGTTAAATGCGCATAACCGCTATTAGCCATTGGCTGTCCGCAGCAAGTTTGCCCCATCGGAAATTCGACGTCACAACCTAATTTTTGTAGTAATTCGTAGGTTGCGATTCCTACTTTTGGATAAAATTGGTCGACATAACAAGGTATAAAAAGTCCAATTTTCATGTTGTAGTATTTAGTGTGTTGTTCTTTTTGGCGTGTACTGTAAAAATGTAAAAAATACGTTTCTCAGCAAATTTACAACATACAGACCGTTTTTACCTAATGTTTATAGAATTTCAAGTCAATTAAATCGTTCTGAATTGGTTTTGGATTCCAATTATCGTGAATAGCCAAAGCTGCACCCAAAGCACTCGCCTGTGCCATCGAAGCGGCGTAAACTTCAATATCCGGAAAAGCTTCTGCCAATAAATTCATATAAATGGAATTTTTACTAAAACCTCCATCTACAAAAATCTTTTTTACGGGACTGTTATGAATTACCAAATTGGTAGAAAAAACCTGCTGTTCTACCAAATCCAACATCAATTGATGATAAGCTGTTTCGTAATCTTTGTAATGTGAAAGATCTCTTTCTTGAAAAGGACATTCTTTCAGGATATCAAAATTGTATTTCTTAGGATAAATAATTTGATAATTAAGTGCTCTCAGATTAGCAACTATTTTTTTATCAAAATAAACTTCTTTGTACGTATCAACAGGAACATTAAAATGTTGAGCCAAACGTTTGGTTTGCACTTCGTGCTCGTTTCCTGCAAATAAACGAGCCGCCTTTACGGGTTTCTCTGTGTACTGCATATAACACAGACAATCGTTTTGCGATTCGTCAAAAGTCAAAGGTTTGTTGTTGAATGGATTTAGAGAAATACTCCAAGTTCCCGTAGACAACAATACGAAAGGTTCTGTAAAGTTGATTGTATAAGGTATGATCGCCGATGAACTATCATGTAAACCAACTCCAATGGCCAGATTATCGCGAGTCATAATAACGTCTTTGCCAAAATGAATTGGCGGTATTTTTTCTGAAATACCTTCTTCTTTCAGCCATTTATGATATTTCATTTTTTTGAAATTCCACATATTAGTATGGCAGCCAATACTGGTAATATCAGCGTATGCTTCATTCGTTAAAAGAAAACTTAAAAACTGCGGTAAGTGCAAGCAGTATTTTACATTTTCAAAAATTTCGGGTTTTTCTTCTTTCAATCGGTAAATCTGCATTCCCGAATTTAAACTGCCCAAAACTGGAGAAGCTGTTTTTACAGCAAACTTTTTTTCTCCTTTGTATTTTTCGTAGAAATCAGCTTTTAAATCCTCTGGATAATCTTTTAGATAATTATACAGAGGAGTTAAAACTTTTCCATTTTCGTCTATATAAACAAAACTAGCGCCGTAAGTGCTAAAATTGATAGCTTTTAAAACATAGTCTTTAAGCTCTTTTATTTCAGATAATCGATCTAAAATCCAATTTTTAAGTACTTCGATATCTTCGCACGGAAATCCGTCTTCATCTTTGGTTTCTTCCAGATTAACCGATTTCTCCCAGACAATTTTATAATTTTCGTTAAATAAAAAAACCTTTTTGTTTGTTTTACCAATGTCAAAAATCGCAACTACATTCATTTTTTTAATTAGAAGTTAGGAGTTATGGGTTATTCGTTAAGAGTTATTCGTTAGGTATGCTAAAAAGTTCAATATTCTGTACTTAAAACTCCTAACGAATAACCCATAACTAATAACTTAATATCTCAAATTATAATCCCGTTGCCATTGTTTTTAAACCTCTTTCTTCAATCAGATTTTGTCTTACTTGAATCGAACGGTATAATGCTACAGGATTTAAAGCCGCTCCAGAACGAAGACGAGCTTCGGCAACTAACGCGCGAACATCTGTACGGAATGCGTTTTGAAGAATTTCCTGTGCTTTTACTACGTCATTTTCTTCTTGTGCTTGTTCCAATGCTTTTCTATCTACAGAAAGTGCTTGTGCGTAAGCAATCATAATCGCTTCAACAGATTGCAATAAATCTTCCAATGGATCTTTGATGTTATGAGAAGCGTCAATCATCCAACCTAAATCTTTGGCGTGATTCATTCCTCTGGCATCCATTCCTTCAACCAATTCATTGAAAATCAAGAATAATTGATATGGTTTTAAAGCTCCAGCCGTTAAATCGTCATCACCATATTTTGAATCATTAAAGTGGAAACCTCCTAATTTGTTTTCCATTAATAATATAGAAACAATCTGCTCAATATTAGCGTTTGGAAGATGGTGACCTAAATCGACTAAAGTCTGCGCTTTGTCGCCTAACTTTTTAACATACGAATAAGACTGCCCCCAATCTGCTACAGTCGTAGAATAAAAGTTAGGCTCAGCACATTTGTATTCTAAAAATAATTTCCAGTTTGAAGGCAATGCATCGTAGATTTCTTCTAAACTTTCTAATGTATTTTGATATGCTTTTCTAAAGTTTAATTGTCCAGGAAAATTAGAACCATCTGCCAGCCAAACTGTTAAAGACTCCGATCCTAATTCGATTCCATGTTTAATTACTTCTATGTTGTGTGCAATTGCCTGTTTACGAACGGCTTTGTTCACGTTTTGTAAAGACCCGTATTTGTAAGTATGTTCAGCACTTGCTTGATCTTGAAAGGTATTCGAATTCATTGCATCAAACTTCAAACCGTGCTGATTTGCAAGCGTTTTAATCGCTTTATAATCAGTCGGGATATCCCACGGAATATGAAGTGAAATGGCTCCTGAAGCATTGTTTAATTTATGAAGCAAACCAACATCTTCGATTTTTTCTTCTAAAGAACGAGGTTCTCCTCCTCCAGCGAAACGTCCAAATCGTGTTCCTCCTGTGCCTAAAGCCCAAGATGGAATTGCAATTTGAAAATCGATTAATTTTTGAATAATCGCTTCTGTATCATTAATTTCTGATGCTGTAAAAACTAATTTATTCTGGTGTTTTTTGATTAAATCTTCGTTATGAGATTCGATGTGGTTTGATCCGATTAACATAGTTATTGATATTTTAATAGAGTTACAATATATAAAATTATATGTCTGGTATATTTATTTTAACACATAGTTCCGCCATTTTAATGCCGAAATTTTAGACCCTGATTTTACGGATTCGCTATTGCGAAAACGCTGATTGACGCAGATTTTATTTTCTGGTTTCACGCAGATTTAAAAAGGATTTTAGCAGATAACGCAAATCTTTTTTTAATCATCTAAAAATTAAAATCTGTTAGATCTGCTTGAATCTATCAAAATCTGCGTGAAACAAAAAATCCGTTTTTTTTTCCGCGTCTTCGCGATAGCGAATCCGTTTTATCCGCGTTCTATATTTCCATGTGTTTACTATTTTTCAACTTAAAAATTTTATAGCAACTAAACTCTGGTTGTACTTCACTTTTTTGTTACGTTTTCTTTGTTAAAGCGAATTGTTATATGCTAAAAAAATCTAACGTTCGAAAGAATCGAACGCTAGACCACAAAAAACCACTTTTGCTTAAACAAACTTATATAAAAACCTAAACAATCTTTATCTATAAAAGCCCATGGCAACGCCGCCGTCTACGTTTAAGGCGTTTCCTGTAGATTTACCCAGTAAGCCTCCAACAAAAGCATAACAAGCGTTAGCAATATCATCTGGCAATATGATTTCATTTAATAACGTACGTTTTGCATAGTAAGCCGGAAGTTCTTCAACTGTAATTCCGTATGCTTTTGCACGACCTTCTGCCCATCCTCCAGACCAAATGTTTGAATCTGAAATTACAGCATCAGGATTTACTGTATTTACACGAATTTTATCAGCTCCAAGCTCTGCAGCCATTAAACGTGTTAAGTGCGCCTGAGCAGCTTTTGCCGAACCATAACCTGGGTTATTTGGACCTGCTACAACAGCATTTTTAGAAACGATATTTACGATATCTCCTCCAAAACCTTGTTTTCGCATCACTTCGATTCCGGCTTTAGAAACAATAAATTGTCCTTTAACCAAGATATCGTACAATCTATCCCACTCTTCAAGAGTGTGTTCTGCAATAGATTTTGAAATACTGATTCCAGCATTGTTTACAATAATATCTACACCTCCAAAAGCTAAAGAAGCTTCATCTAATGCTTTTTCTGTACTTGCTTCGTCTGTAACATTCAATAAAGTGCTAGAAACGGCATCTTTACCAAAAGCTTTAATAAACTCAGCAGATGCACCTTGCAAACGCTCTTCGTTGATATCATTAATTACAACACAAGCACCTTCTTGAGCGAATTTTTTAGCGATAGCTTTACCAATTCCACCCGCAGAACCAGTGATAAGAGCTACTCTTCCAGATAATGCTTTTGGTTTTGGCATACGCTGTAGTTTTGCTTCTTCCAATAACCAATATTCAATATCAAAAGCTTCTTGGTGCGGTAAAGAAGTATATTCTGAAACTGCTTCAGCGCCTTTCATTACGTTTACTGCATTGATGTAATATTCAGATGCCAAACGTGCCATTGTTTTATCTTTAGCAAAAGTGAACATACCAATTCCTGGATATAAAATCACAACTGGATTTGGATCACGCATTGCTGGCGAATTTGATTTTTTACACGCGTTGTAATATTCTTTATACATCGCACGGTAAGCTTCAAAAGCTGGAGCTAATTTTGCTTTAACAGCGGCAACATCAGATAAGTCTTCGTTTGGATCTAATTCTAAAACCAAAGGACTGATTTTAGTTCTTAAAAAGTGATCTGGACAAGAAGTTCCTAATGGAGCTAATTTCGATAAATCATTAGAATTAATGAATTCCAAAACTCTTGCATCATCTGTATAATGACCAATCATTTGGCGTTCTGACGAACAGAAACCTCTTAAGATTGGAGCTACTTTTGCCGCTTTTAATTTACGGTCTGTTTCAGGAAGACTTTCGATTTTTTTACCTCCAAAAACTGGACGTTTTTTTCCGTAATTATCTTCTAAGTAAGAAGCACATTTCTCGATTACTTCCAGCGTATTGATATAACTTTCGTATGCAGTATCTCCCCAGGTAAATAAACCATGAGAACCTAACATGATACCGCGTAGTTGTTTACCGTTTTGAGCCGCTTCTTCTAAACAAGCTCTTAACTGAAGACCAAGATCAAATCCCGGACGCTGCCAACCTACCCAGCCAATTTCTCCGTTAAATAATTCTTCTGTGATTTTCTTTCCATCTTTCGCAGCAGCGATAGCAATTGCCGCATCTGGATGTAAGTGATCGATATGTTTGAACGGAAGAAAACCATGTAAAGGTGTATCGATAGAAGGTGCTTTTGATGCTAAATCGAAAATACAGTGGTTAAATAATTCTACCATTTCATCTTCAAACTCAATACCTCTGTAAACATTTTCAAGGTTACGAAGTCTGTCTAAATACAAAGCTGCACAACCTGATTTTGTCAACGTTCCAATATCACCGCCAGAACCTTTAATCCACATTACTTCAGAAGATTCTCCCGTAAGAGGATCTTTGTCTGTAATTTTTACAGAGGTGTTTCCACCGCCGTAGTTGGTCAATCTTAAATCAGCCCCTAACAAGTTAGAACGATAAATAAAAAGCGCTACTTCATCACCTGCTAATGCTGCTGCCTTAGCTTCATCCCAAAGGTAGCTTACATGCTTAAAATTCATATTATTAATTGTGTTTGTATTCGACATATACTATTTTAAATTATTTCTTGTATTTATAATGAGTTACCAATTCCTACCAAAACAATAGCAAGCATGATAAGCCCTATTCCCCAGAAAAAAGTACTCAATGTTTTTTTAGAAACTCCTTTCCATTCTTTCAAATAAAATCCCCAAAAGTTTGCCGTTAAGATGATGGTAGCCATGTGCAAAATCCACGAACTAGCACCATTTCCTAGTTTGCTTTCTCCCATTCCGTAAAAGAAAAACTGTAAAAACCACATGGTTCCGGCAAGAGCAGAAAACAAAACGTTTTTAGTTATTGGAGTAGATTTATCAGTATAATTTTTGATTGATTTATTTTTAAAATTCAAGTAAAGGCACCAGATAAAATTGGTCGTTAATCCTCCCCAAAGCAAAACAACATAAGTCACATTGTTTTGGAATAATGGATTCGCCCCATTTACAACAGCTTGCTCAGCCATTGATTTTCCTGCTTCAATTCCATAATTAAAAAATGAACTTAAAATTCCTGAAATCACGGCTACTATTAAACCTTTTACTAAATTGAAATCTTTATCCTTATCTTCATGACCTGTTGCAAAATCCTTCTCTTTCAGCATTCCTGCTTTTCCAGAAATGGCGATTCCGATTAGATATACAACCACGCCCAATAAAACGATCTGGCCTCCAGTATTAGTAAGCATGTGAGAAAATGAAATTTTCCCTTCAGTTGGAACAATATCATAATAAATGGATGGAACCAAAGCTCCAAATGCAGAGCAGAATCCTAATGTAATAGAATTCCCTAAAGACATTCCTAAGTAACGAACTCCCAAACCATATGTTAAACCGCCAATTCCCCATATTAACCCCATTGTAAAAGTGAAGGTTTTTATTGATGGAGAAGCCGCCACTATAATTTCAGTAAAATTTGGAATCGTCAAGTAGGCTGCAACTGGCGGAACAATCAGCCAAGAGAAAAATCCTCCCACAAGCCAATAACTTTCCCAAGCCCAATCTTTTACTTTTTTAAAAGGCATATAAAAACTACCTGAAGAAAATCCTCCGATAGAATGAAAAATGATTCCTAATAATGATTCCATTTAATAAATTTTAGTTTTTGGTTTGTTAGATAGTAATTTGGTTTTGTAAAATAAGAGAATGTCAAAAACAAAACTGTCCTGTACTATCCTTTACGGATTTTATATTTTTTGTTAAAACTAAAGATTATTGGAAATAACGAACTGTAATTATTGGGTAAATAAATTTAAAATGGCTATTTTAGCAATCGATTTCGCAATTATTAATTCCGCATTTGGGCTAAAATTTAGAAATCATAAAAAAAAGATTACAAGCCTTGTCAAATTCTCTTTTTCCTGACAAAAATGATTCAGCAAAGTGGACTTTTTTTGAAAGAAGAGATTTTTTTAAATTATTTAGAATTAAAAAGAGTCTTGTTGAAATACGAGACAGATTTCCTCAAAATGAACATGATTAAACTTATTAAAATAGACGAAGATTCTCGAGTTCCTAAATACAAACAGATTGTAGACTCTATTCTTCAGAACATCGCCAACGGAAATTTAAAAATCAATCAAAAAATTCCTTCTATAAATAGTTTCAGCGAAGAATTCTATATGTCTCGCGATACTGTTGAAAAGGCGTACAATATTTTAAAAGAAAGAAAAATCATTTCTTCCATTAGAGGAAAAGGCTATTATATTACCCGAACAAAATTAGAATCTAAAGTCAATATTTTATTTCTGACTAATAAATTGAGTTCGTATAAAATGAAAACCTATAGTTCATTTATTGATACTTTGGGAGCAAATGCGCATGTTGACCTGCAAATTTACCACTGCGATGAAACTCTGTTTTTGAATATCTTAGATAAGTTTGAGGGCGCGTATGATTATTATGTCATTACAACGCACTTTAAAACTGATGAATTGAAGCATTTAAGTTTTACTGATGATGTTGTAAATGCTATTAAAAAAATCCCACAAGAAAAGCTGGTTGTTTTAGATAATATCAAATTAGGAACAGGTGATGACGTAATTAAGATTTATCAAGATTTTGAGAATGATATCTATAATGCGTTAAAAGAAGGTCTTTCTAAAGTAACAAAATACAAACGTTTAATTCTGGTTTATCCTGACAAAGCGGTTTATCCGTATCCGAGAAGAATCCTGCATGGATTTAGAAAATTCTGTGTGGAACATGAAATCAATTTTGAGATTTTAAGTGAAGTTTATGATGATATGATTCTTAAAAAAGGTGATTTGTTTATTACAATCGAAGAATCTGATCTTGTGAATTTAATGAAACAGATTCGCGATGAAGAATTTGTTTTAGGAAAAGAGATTGGCGTGATTTCTTACAATGATACTCCGCTAAAAGAGTTATTAGGCATTACTGTTATGTCTACCGATTTTAATGTTATGGGAGAAACAGCCGCAAGAATGATTTTGAATAAGGAAAAAGGTCAGGTAAAAGTGCCTTTTAATTTTATTGATAGAAATTCAATCTAAGTTACTAAGGTTCTGAGATACTAAGGATTGAGTTTTTTTATTTTTTAATTAAATAAAAGTATAAAAAAACCTCGTCTTTTGGACGAGGTTTAGTTGTATTATTTTTTTGATTCTTCGATAGAAACTTTTCTGAACTCTTTTAAAAGTTTTTCAATTTCTAAAGTTGATTTACGTGCTCTTGGTCCAGCAGCTTTAATTCCTTTTTCAGTCAAAGATTCAGCTTCAGCTTTGAATGTTTCAATTTCGGCGTTGATTTTTACTAATAAATCTTTCATGCTTATATATTGTTAAATTAAGCCACAAAAATAAAAGTTTGTGTGATAGTTACAACAATTTTGCTGTTAAATTTAATGCAGTTTTTCATTCATTTTCTTTACAATAAATTGACTTCTGCTCTTTAGCAAAAACCAGTAAACACAATACATTAACAATCAAAGACTTACTTTAAAAGTGTTTTTATAACACCAGTTTTAAAGGTTTGTAGAAAGTATCAAATTAAAAGCAATTTCATCCAAAAACAAGAATTATACGCCCTCTATTTGTTAATTTTTGAGTGGAAAAACTCCTCAAAAAAGAAAAATTTTACTCAACGAGAGTCTTATTAAGGTAAACATTCTTTAAAACAAGTCCATCTATAATACTTTTATCAATCTTAGCTTTTACAGACTCGATATTTAAATTTTCAAATCTAAAATTGCTCAATCTAACATTGGAATCTTTTTCTACACCATAAAAATTGGTGCACTTAAGTGTGATATTTTTCAAAATAATTCGATCTCCATAAGATAACGGAATATCTTGGCGATCTTTTAGATCGTAAAACTGTCTCCATGCAAAAATAGCCAAACCTGTCTCCGCTTCCCCTGTTATATTTTCAAGCAAAATATATTCGTAACGCTGTGGTGTATCTGGCCGCATTTTTAGCCAAAGCAACCGAGAAGCTCCATCAATCCTGCTGTTTCTAAAAATGATATTTCGGTTATGAATAGCCTCACTCCCATTAGTCAGAGCCGAATGACAAAATCCAAAAGTGCAATCCTCAATTATGATGTTTTTGTTAGGACCATTATTTGCATCTTTATCTGCATACGGACCTTTCCCTCCTTTTAAAGCAACTGCATCATCATTAACCGACATGTAACAGTTTTTTATCAAAACATTTTCGCAGACATCCAAATCAACAGCATCTGTACTAGGCGCTTTAATTCCGACATGTGGCGAGGAAATATAAAGATTCAGCAGTTTTACATTATTGCATTTATAAAAATGATTGGTCCAAAAACCTGAATTAATCAACTTTACATCTTGAAACTGAACATCGTTCGAATTCCACACAAAAATTAATCTTGGTCTAGAAACTTCAAGATTTGTACATTCCGGATTTTCACTTCGTCTTTTCCAAAAAGCTTCCCAAAACTTTTTCCCGTTTCCGTTTATGGTTCCTTCTCCAGAAATAGAAAAATGATCTACTCCATACACATTGACCAAAGCCGGGAAATAATCCAGATTTTGCCCTTCTATTCTTGAGGCACTAATTGGATAATCAGCAATATTATCTGAACCTTTTAAAACTGCTCCTTTGGCTAAATATAAAGCTGTTTTAGGCTTAAAAAATAAAGCACCGCTTAAGAACACTCCTTTTGGAATTACAACAATTCCGCCACCATTTGCCGATACAAGGTCAATTATAGCCTGAATCGTTCGTGTTTGAATTAATGTGCTATCTTGCTTAACACCAAAGTCTGTTATGCGATATTGTTTTCCTAAATCTTTCAATTTCAATTTCTGATGATTTTTAAACCACTCATTAACTGGAGTTCCATCAGGAAAAGATTCTTGGATTTGCTGCGAAAATGAGAAATTTAAACTACCTATAAAAACGAAAACAATAAGAATCTTTCTCATTTCTCTAACCGTTTATAATTCCAAAATTATTTTATTTCAATTTTTACTTTAGCAGAAAGCTGTTTGGCTAAATTTGTTACGTAATTGGTAAAAAAGGCTGAGTCATTAAATCCTTTATCGGCACTTAACTCCCATGCCGCAATAGCATAATAACTTATTTCTTTATTGTTTCCAACTTTTAATTTTGCTAAATACGAATCTGTGAGCTGTCCTGTTTTCGGAGCTTCAATATAGCCTTGGTATATTTCTGCAGGAACTAAAATAGCAGTTCCTAAAATCCACTGGCGTTCATAAGTTAGATAATCATGCTGTATTAAACACACCCAATCTCCAGCCTCAATAACCTGTAACGGATTTTTGTTGTTTAAGTTAGAAATTGCCGCCAGAAAAGTTTCGTTTCCTTTAATGCCTTTTATAGAAACTGTATTTTTATAACCATACATTCCAGGCCAGATCGAAGTAGTTTCCTGCCCTTGATACAAATTTCCAGAAGCATTCCAGTTTTCATAATGGTAGCTTAAAACAGAATTAACTGGTCCTTCTGTCACAATTTTAAAAGTAGTTTTTTCTACATTATTGATAGTGTCATTACCTAAAATTCCAAGTCGGTTTATTTTATTGTCAATCAACAATGCGTAACCTCCTAAACCTACAGAATTTCCAACCGGAAAAATATCTCTTCCCCAATCGTACATTACATGGTAATTATCTTCAACTGCACCTTTACTGTTTATACCTACATTTTCAGGAGTTATACCTGGAAGTTTTTTCCCGAAAACATCTTTAGAATTTCTTCCATCCAAATAATGTCTAAAACCAACTTTGTCATTCTCCCAAGTTGGTCCATCTGTTTGATATTTTTGGTAGCCAAGCTTTTTATGAACTTGATTTGCCATTAAGACTTCCTGTGTATCAGGATGAACAGGCAAATTCTTTCCCTCTCTTTTCCCAAAACGCACACTTGTTTTTACTGTAAACTTCGGATCGGTATCAGACCATTTTAATTGAATATTTTTTTCTTCATTTGGCAAAAAATCAACTGCAAAAAAAAGTTCATCCCATTTTCCATCACTATTAAGATCATTAGTTTGTGCTGGAATTGTATCTGTATTAAAAAGCAAAATCGGAAAAGTACCTTTTATATTATTTTCTCCAAGATTTTCTCTTTTTATAGAAATTGCCTTCTGCGAGAGTGGCAAAGAACTGCTATTCTTTAAAACAATTATTTTTTCAGTTATGTTTTGAGAAACTTTACAACTAATCAACAATCCTGCAACTAAAGCGATTGGAAGATAAAATGATACTCTTTTTTTCATTATTTCTTATTCTTTATTTTTTCCGAACAATTTAAGAGTTTTAATTGTTATAATAACACTTAAAGTAAAGAACTTTGTTTGAAAGTATAATCAGATAATAAAAAAAGCAGGATAAAGAACAACACTTATCCTGCTTTTATGGAGCACATTTTATGTTAAATGTGCGACGAAAAAATATAAAAAAATAAAGTAAATTACATTAAAAAGTAGATCGCTTTGTAATACTCCAAGAATCTTTTCTGAGAAACTCTTGAAGACTTAAAAGATTTTTTCTCAGATTTAAAATCCAATTTACTACTGAAAAAAATCTTTAGTTCTTTTAAAATTTCGGTTCTTGTTTTTGACTCATCAAACAAAATGAAATTATATGTTTCTTCTAAAAAAGATATACTTCTATATAACTGTATATCAAACAAACAAATCAAAGCATGAGACTCGTTTTTTTTCTGTGATAAAAAGTTAAGCAACTCTTTCTTATCATTTATTACATAAATTATATGATCAAATTCCTTTCTCTCTATTTCATTCAATAATGATGCTTCAAAGAAATCAAACTCTTCTTTAAATTTTCGTTTAAACATCTTTAAGAAAGTTGCGCTGTTATCACATACTAAAACCTTTTCCTTTTGCATCTTGTCTTATTAAAATATATCACAAAACTAAATAAGTTAGAAAAAAGCAATTACCTATATAAGTCAGAAAATTACCACGATAAGGCAATTTTAAGTTATTTCAAACTTTTATAATGTGTGTAACATTTTGTTCAACAAAGGCTAATAGTTCTTCCATCTTTCTGCAATCGTAGTCTTTTCTAGAAATAGAAATAATATAATTGTTCTCTTCCTTTATATATAGAAACAGAAAATTCTTGGTTAGAATTGCTTTTTCTATTGTGTTCCATTTATGAGTTAATCTCCCTAAAGGAAATCTAATGCAGACTTTAGAATTGGTAAACACAAACTTATATCTCCTATTGAGCTTCTTAAACCTCAATAATCGTCTTGCTATTTGAAAAGTAACACCTGAAACTAAATCAATAAAGGAATTTTCAATAATGACAAAAAAAATAATTATCCCTAAACTTCTTATCAGCCAGAGAAAAAAATCGTCTTCTAAATTGATATTGCTTAAATCAGAAAAAATGAGAAGAAGCAAAACCAATATTGAAACAAAAATAATATGCTGTTTAAACAAATGCTCAAAATACATTTTGTTTATTTTTCTTATTTCAGAAAAATTTAACGGAAACTCTAAAGAAAAATTTGTGGTATTCATGATTTATTCTAGGATTAATCTGTACGCAAAATTATCTTTAAGATTTCCTATACGATAGACCTTAAAGTTTTTAAACTATCATAATAAGACTTTTTAAACAATGCTTTACAACGTTTTTTGAAACAAACAAAAAGTACGATTTTTAATATAAAATTTCAATGTTAAAAACAGCCCCTAAAAGGTAAAAAAGCAACAAGATAAGGCAGAAAAACAACTCATATTTAGTTTGTTTTCAAATAGTTACAATACAAACAAGTTTTATTCAAAGGTCCAAATTATTTATATACATTTGAATCTTATTTAAATATACTATAAATATTTTCCTACAATGTATTTGTTATCAACAGAAGATGCTTTAAGAGAAAAAATTAAAGAACTCACCTGCTTATACGAGATTTCAAAAACGATCTCAAAA
>RCUK01000665.1_pt1 | contig 27232 bp, 26 predicted proteins | sample 2166381 | NCBI WGS metagenome assembly RCUK01 (sample SAMN09932809, study PRJNA488358) | compost metagenome | isolation source: compost soil in an enriched community | place: Germany: Experimental Botanical Garden | reverse complement strand
ATGTTACACTTTCTAGACAATCATGATGAACAGCGTTTAGCTAGTCCGGAATTTGCAGGAACTCCGCAAAAAGGGAAACCATTAATGGTTGTTTCAGCTACAATAAGTACTTCACCAACTATGATTTATTTTGGACAGGAAGTAGGTGAAGCCGGTAATGAAAATGGAGGTTTCGGAACGCATTCCAGAACTTCAATTTTTGATTATGTGGGGGTCCCTAATCATCAGCGTTGGATGAATGGAGGAAAATTCGACGGTGGTCAATTGACACAGGAAGAAAAAGACTTACGTGATTTTTATAAGAGACTGTTGAATTTTTCTTTGAACAGTTCCGCATTAATGGGGAAATTTCAAGAAATACAGACATTAAACCGTCAGACAACTCAAGGCTATGATTCTGGAATCTATGCTTATGTACGTTGGTCAGACACTCAAAGATTGATTGTTGTCACTAATTTTTCATGGATAGCCACAAGTAATTTCGAATTGAAAATACCTTCTGAAATCATTCAAAAATGGAATTTGAAAGATGGTAATTATACAATTAAGGACCAATTGTATCAAAAAAGCAGTATACAATTGCAGGTCATAAACGGGGAAGGAAAAGCTCAAATAACCATTGCTCCATCAGAATCGTTTATTTATGAGTTGTAAATTAGATAAATAATTAAAAAAACGGGGAGAATGAATTAACATTTTCCCCGTTTTTTTATTACTGTACTTTGCAATTTTTATTTCTTAAAAGTAGCTTGGTAATTTTCTCCGACTTTTTTCCAATTGATGACATTAAAGAAGGCGTCAATATATTTTTTTCTCTTGTATTGATAATCGAGATAATAGGCGTGTTCCCAAACATCTAAAGCCAAAATTGGAGTTCCATAGGATCCCACGATTGGTGCATTTGGCATTAATGGATTGTCTTGATTTTGAGTGCTCGAAATTTGTAATTTCCCTGACTTATCTACCACTAACCAAATCCAGCCAGAACCGAATTGTTTTGTGGCCTCATTCTTAAATTGAGTACTGAAGTTTTCGTAAGATCCGAAATCTTTGATGATTGCTCCTGCTAAAGTGTCTGTTGGCTGCTCTACGGATTTAGCTCCCATACATTTCCAATATAAACCATGATTATAATAACCTCCGGCGTTGTTTCTTATTGCAGCATCATTTAGGTTTAATTTAGATAAAACCTCTTCAATGGTAAGGTTTTCTAATGGAGTTCCTGCAATGGCCTTGTTTAGATTATTAGTATAGGTTAAATAATGTTTTGAATAATGCATTTCTAGGGTCAAGCTAGAAATATGTGGTGCTAATGCATCATATGTATAAGGTAATTTTTCCATTTGGAAAGCACCATCATCAGCCTTAACATCATCAGGATTTCCAATGGTTACTTTTTCTTGTGCTGTAGGTAGAGGAACTTCTACAACTTCAGTTAGTTTTTTTTCGTTACAAGAAATTAGTATACTAAACAAAAGACAATTTGATAGCAAAAAATTGATTTTCTTCATGATTTCTATTTTTTCAATAGTGAATTTATGATTTCAATATATTGTTCTTTGGCTTCATCGATTGTGAAATGGCTTATTTGGAGCCATGCATTGCTTTTGAATGCATTTCTTAAGTCAAAATTTTCTGATTGGCTATATTTAGCAGTGCCAAAAGTTGCCTGTTTGTAAAAGGCATAAAGTCGTAACTGGACATCTTGAGGCAGAGATGCCTGTGTCATCTTTGAAGCTTCTTCAACAGCTTCTGTAAATCTTGTATCTAAATCTTTTTCAATCATTATGCTTTTGTAGCAATAATCGTTTTTCCACCAATGGCTTTTTGATTTAATATTACGTTCACTGGTGTGCCTAATGGCAAAAATATATCTACTCTTGATCCAAATTTTATAAAACCAGCATCTGCTCCTTGTATCACTTGCATACCTTCCTCAGCGTAGTTAACGATGCGTCTTGCCAAAGCTCCGGCTATTTGTCTGTACAAGATAGCTCCGAATGTTTCATTTTCTACAACTATGGTTGTTCTCTCGTTTTCCTCACTTGCTTTTGGATGCCAGGCAACCAAAAATTTACCAGGATGGTATTTGCTAAACTTTATTAAACCACTAATAGGATAACGAGTTACATGCACATTTATTGGAGACATGAAGATAGAAATCTGTAGACGGTTGTCTTTAAAATATTCTCCTTCATACACTTCTTCAATTACTACCACTTTACCATCTACTGGCGCAAGGACATGATTTTTATTGAGTTCGACAGTTCGTTTAGGATTTCTGAAAAATTGTAAAATGATAATCAAAAATAATAAAGTTATTATTTGGATTGTCATTTTGATCCAATTTGTATCAATAAAATTGTCAGTTAATAATAATACTATGGCAGTAAACATTGTGCCTAAGAAAATACTCTGGGATCCTTCTTTATGAAACATATGGTAAAAGTTGATAAAATAAATATACAATTGGTGCTACAAATATAACACTATCTAGTCGATCTAGAATGCCTCCGTGGCCAGGCATGATTTTTCCGCTGTCTTTTATACCGGCAATGCGTTTAAATTTAGATTCAACTAAATCGCCTATCGTGCCAAATATTCCAACAATTAAAGCGATTGAGGTCCAGATTAGTATCGATTTTTCGCTAAAATTAGGACTTGCCTTAATGTATAATTTTGAAATTAAATAGCCTGTAAAAATAGCAAAAACTACTCCACCAATAAAGCCTTCGATGGTTTTTTTTGGAGAGATTCGCTCTAATAATTTATGTTTCCCAATTGATTTTCCAACCAAATATGCAAAGGTGTCATTAGTCCAAATTAAAATGAATAATCCGATAATGATTTTAGGGTTATAGTCTTTAATTCCAAATGAGATTTTAACAATAAAAATGAAGGGTAACAAAATGTAGCCTAATAAATAGATGTATTTTGACGAAGTACTTATCGATTGAACTGCATTATCAAACAAAAAGATAATACATTTTATAGATACTATTAATGTAACTATAAGTAAAATTATATTAAGCTGCTCTATGTCTATAGTCAACGTAATATTCTTGTTCTGGAAAGAATTAATATAATTTTCGGTTTCAACTTTATAAAAACTGATTAAGGAAATAGTTGTATAAAGGAGAGAAGCAAAAAAAATGGGAAAAATTTTATTCAGCTGAACTAAATTACAAAACTCGTAAGTTGCTATAAGTAGAAAAATTCCGAATAGAATGATAAAACTTTCAGTAGAAAATAGGATAGCAGATAATAATAATGCAATGTAAATGGCACCAGAAATCCCTCTTTTAAGCGTTTCATTCATCTTAAAGATCTTCTAAAAGCAATAAATAAAGATTTTTTGCTGAGCTGCCATACTGAGTAAAATCTTCTTCTTTTGCTTTTTCGAAATATTTTATAGTAGTAATGTTGGTTGGATAGTCCCTTTCGTATTTCTTTTTGATAGCGCTAAGGCCATCACTTTTTGCGGCAAGAATTTGACTTGTACTGGCTAGAACAATAATGTTTGTAGGTAATTCGTTGGGTTTGTTTTGTTTAATTTGTTTTGAAGAAAATAATATGGATCCTTCTTCTGCGATTAAATTTTCACAGCTTGCCAGAAAAAATTTTGGATTCACCGGTTTATCAAATGTAAGTTTATTCTCTTCCAGCAATGGGAAAAGTTTTGTGTCATAACATAGGACTTCGCTTTCAAACCAGTCATTTTCTTCTAAGATGTTTTCAAATTGTTCTTTTACTTCAGCTAAATTTTCACAGTATAAAAATTTCCCCCCGTTTTTCTTGAAATTATAGATAAATTGCTCATCTATAGACATGTTTGTGTCAGGAAAGGATTTGTTGTATTCATTTTCTTTTTCCTCCTCTGACCCGGGATTATTTGAACCGAAAAATTTTCTGAAAAGACTCATATTTTGATAAACTACTTTATATGTTATTTGAAAACGTTCAAAGATAAAAAAATCTTAATTCAAAAGACTCTTTTGAATTAAGATTTTAAAATATTTAAATAATTATGTTTTTAAGAGACTACTTCTTCCAAATTTTTATCAAAAGATCTTTTTCCGAAAATAGCTTCTAAATCATCTTTGAAAATAACTTCTTTTTCAATTAATATATCGGCAAGTTGATTTAATTTATCTTTATTTTCTTCTAATATTTCAATTGCTCTTTGGTATTGGCTTTCAATCAATGTTGAAATTTCCTCATCAATAACTTTTGCAGTTTCTTCAGAATAGGGTTTTGAAAAGCTGTATTCACCTTGACCGCTTGAATCATAATAGGTAACGTTACCAATCTTTTCATTTAATCCATAAATCGTAACCATAGCTCGTGCCTGTTTAGTCACTTTTTCTAAATCACTTAAAGCACCTGTTGAGATTCGGTTAAAAGTTACTTTCTCAGCTGCTCTTCCTCCCATAGTGGCACACATTTCATCAAGCATTTGATCAGGACGAACGATTAAACGTTCTTCCGGTAAATACCAGGCTGCTCCTAAACTTTGACCTCTAGGTACAATGGTTACTTTTATTAAAGGGGCTGCATGCTCTAACATCCAACTTACAGTAGCGTGACCAGCTTCATGAATGGCTATCGCTTTCTTTTCTTCTGGAGTAACAATTTTGTTTTTCTTTTCAAGACCACCAACAATTCTGTCAACAGCATCTAGGAAATCTTGCTTGTCCACAGCAGTTTTGTTGTTTCTGGCTGCAATCAAAGCGGCTTCATTACAGACATTGGCAATATCTGCTCCAGAAAAGCCTGGAGTTTGTTTGGCTAAGAAGTCAGTGTCTAAGCCTTCGATTTTTTTCAGAGGAGCAAGGTGTACTTTGAAAATTTCGGCACGTTCACGAATATCCGGTAAGTCAACAAATATTTGTCTGTCAAAACGTCCTGCACGCATTAAAGCTTTGTCAAGAACATCCGCTCTGTTTGTGGCAGCCAAAACGATTACATTAGAATTAGTACCAAAACCATCCATTTCTGTCAGTAATTGGTTTAATGTGTTTTCGCGCTCATCGTTTCCTCCAGACATGTTGCTTTTTCCTCTGGCTCTACCTACAGCATCAATCTCATCAATAAAAATAATGGACGGAGATTTTTCTTTGGCTTGTTTGAACAGGTCACGTACACGTGAAGCTCCTACACCAACAAACATTTCCACAAAGTCAGAACCTGATAAAGAGAAGAATGGTACTTGTGCTTCACCTGCTACGGCTTTTGCCAATAAGGTTTTACCTGTTCCCGGAGGTCCTACTAATAAGGCTCCTTTAGGGATTTTTCCTCCAAGATTAGTGTATTTTTCAGGGTTTTTAAGGAATTCAACAATTTCTTGAATTTCTTCTTTAGCTCCTTCTAAACCGGCTACGTCTTTAAAAGTAGTTTTGATATCCGTTTTTTCGTCAAAAAGTTTCGCTTTTGATTTTCCAATATTGAAAATTTGTCCGCCACCGCCACCGGCTCCACCAGACATTTTTCTCATGATAAATATCCAAACGGCAATGATTATAATGATTGGCAACAGACTGATTAAAATATCTGTCCAGTTGTTTTTTTGTAAGAAGTTAAAATCTTTTAATTTTCCTTCATTAACCGCTTTCTCTAATTTGGTTTGGAATATTTGGTCGTTACCAATTTCTAAAGTGTAATGAGGCCCTTTATTAGGTCTGTCAAAAACATCTTTAGCTACTTTTGAATGGATTTTATCTTTTAATGCTGCAGCGCTTAAATATACTTCTGCTTCATTTTTGTTGTATACAATTACTTTTTCAATTTGACCTTTTTCTAAATAGGTGTTAAATTTAGAAGAGGTTAATTGAGCTGGTTCTTGAAGACTGCTTCCACCGGTTGCAAAACTGATGAATAAAAAAATCAACAGTATTGCCGTATAAATTAACCAAGGACTTACTTTAAATTTATTCGAATTTGGATTATTATCTTTAGCCATTAGAAGTATGTTTCTTTAATATTTATTTTCTATTGTAGTAATTTTTGCGTCACCCCAAAGACTTTCAATGTTGTAATATTCTCGAATGTGTTTTTGGAATACGTGAACTACTATGTTTACATAATCCATAAGCACCCATTCTGCATTGTCTGTACCTTCTACATGCCAAGGCTTATCTTTCAATTCTTTTGAAACTGTTTTTTGTATGGAGTTGACAATGGCATTAACTTGTGTATTGGAATTTCCGTTGCAGATGATGAAATAGTCGCAAACCGCTGTATCTATTTCTCTTAAATCAAGAATTGTAATATCATTTCCTTTTACTTCCTCGATTCCTTTGATGATGTTCGCTAAGAGTACATCATTATTTATAGTCTTTTTCGCCATGAATAATTTTTATATAAGTTTGTAAAGTTACCATTTTTTGTGATTATTTTTGAACCTTAACATAATATTAAATTCTGTTTCACAAAAAAACGTGTATGAAACTAATCAAACTCGATGCCATAGATTCTACAAATGAATTCCTTAAAGGTTTATCAAACAAAGAAGAATTGGAAAACTTTACGGTTGTTACGACCGAGAATCAAACCAAAGGCAAAGGGCAAATGGGTTCAGTATGGAATTCGGAGGTAGGTAAAAATCTAATAATGAGTGTTTTGGTTAAAGATTATTTATTTGATATTAATCAGATTTTTAATCTCAATATTGCCGTTTCCCTAGCGGTAATCGATACTTTGGAAGCAATGAATATTCCTGATTTAAGTATCAAATGGCCTAACGACATTATGTCATACAATAAGAAAATTGGTGGCATTTTGATTGAAAATAGTATTAAGAGTGAAGAGACTATTGTATCAATTGTGGGTCTGGGGTTGAATGTCAATCAAACGAATTTTGAAAACTTGCCTAAAGCTTCTTCATTAGCGCTGCTGTGCAATACTTATTTTAATAAAGAGGAATTGCTCTTAATGATTATTGAAAACTTAAAGAAGAAATTGGCGTTATGGAAGCAGTTTTCGGACCAATTTTGGAGGGAGTATACCGATAAATTATTCAGAAAAGGAGTTCCAATGGCTTTTTCAAATCAAAATGATCAAAATTTTATGGGCATTATTCAGGGAGTGTCATCTATTGGGAAACTTCAAATTCTTTTAGAAGACGATAGTGTTGCTGAATTTGATGTAAAGGAAATAGCAATGTTGTATTAAAAAAAATGTTTAAGATTGAAATTTCATTCAAACCTTAAACATTTTAGTATTCTGTAAATAGTATTTTATAATTTGGTCATATTTGTGGCCAATGTTTCGATAAATTTACCAATAGGACCTTTAATCATCATTGCCATCATTGGATTGAAATCTCCTTCAAAATCGAGTTTTACATCACTGGAGCTATCAGAAACAGCATCAATATTTGCTACTAATGTAAAAGGAAGTTTATCGCTTGCAGCTCCCAAAACAACTTTGTTCGGTGCAACTTTTTCCTTCATTTTTAATTTTATTTCAGGCATTCCTTTTAGTCCAAAAATGAAGGCATCGTCACCAATAACTTCAAATTTAGCAATGTTTTCAGGCATTAATTTTTCAAAATTTTTGACATCGCTCAATAAATCAAATAATTCTTGCGCAGATTTCGGAACAGTAACTTTTGGACTTTCTAAGTTCATGGTTTTAGTGTCTTGTTTTTTTATTTTTTATACTTGAACTCCCCAAGTTGATGGTTTTACACTCCATTCTCTTAAAGTTTGCTCTTCGTCTTCAGTAATGTATTTTTTGGCTACAGCCAAATTCAATAAATTCTGATAATTACTTAAGGTGAACAAATCGATGTGGGCGTTTTTAAAGTTCTCTTCTGCTACGTCAAAACCATAGGTAAATATGGCTGCCATGCCTTTTAAGTTGGCTCCGGCTTCACGCAATGCTTCAACGGCAAGTAAGCTACTGTTTCCTGTACTTATCAAATCTTCTACAACGACCACATTTTGGCCTTTTTGTAGAAAACCTTCCACTTGGTTTTGTCTTCCGTGTTTTTTCGGTTCCGGACGCACATATACAAACGGGAGTCCTAAACTCTCCGCAACGAGTATTCCGATTCCTATTGCACCAGTTGCGACACCAGCTATAACATCGGGTTTGCCAAATTGTTTTTCAATATTTTTAGCAAACTCATCCCGAACGTAATTTCTTATCGCTGGAAATGAAAGGATTAGACGATTATCGCAATATATTGGCGATTTCCATCCAGAAGCCCATGTAAAAGGATTTCTTGGATTCAATTTAATTGCATTTATTTGCAAAAGCAATTCGGCTGTTTTTTCGGCTGTATCTTTATTAAAAATCATAATACAAATGTATAAAGTTTTTGTTAACGACAAACCACTTTTTTTGACAAATCAAATCTCTAAGGAGACAGATTTCCAACTTTTCTTATTGGAGAGTATTGATATAGAGCAAATTATAGTAAAAATATTCCAAAATAAAATTCAAAAAGCATATCTCTATCATCCCGATGAGAAGGAGATTATGAAGACTTTGAAGGCGAAAATTCCTGTTTGTAAAGCCGGAGGCGGATTTGTTTACAATAAAAAAGGGGAAGTTTTATTTATTTTCAGAAATGGAAAATGGGATTTACCGAAAGGCGGAATTGAAAAAGGGGAAGAAATTGAAGCTACTGCTATGCGTGAAGTGGAAGAGGAGACTGGAGTTAACAAGCTTAAGGTCATAAAAAAACTACAGAAAACCTATCATATTTTTAAGCGTAATGGAAAATACAAATTAAAAATTACGCATTGGTTCGAAATGCAATCCAATTTTGAAGGAACTCCGCAAGGTCAGTTGGAAGAAGGAATCGAAAAAGTGGCCTGGCTAAATCCAGAGCAAATTAAAGAGGCATTAAAAAATTCCTACGAAAACATAAAATTATTATTTGAAGAAGAAAAGCTCCTGAAATAGGAGCTTTTCTTTTATTTTAAAATGCGGTAAACAGGATATTGCAAATGGGCTTTTTCATAATAAACAGAATGTTTATAAATCCAGTCTAATTGTGCTTCTGGATTATTATTAAAAGCACTATCGTTTTGTTTTTTATATTCCAGTTCTTCTTTCAGCTTTGGATTTTCTTTTAAAATCTGAGTGGCGGTGTCCTCAAAAACATATTCAGAATAGCCTTCTTTTTGCTGTAGCATGGTGTCGAAAAAATTCCAGTTAAAGAACGAGTCAATCGCTTCCGGTTCCAGTGTTTCCAATAAGTATTTTACTCCTTTTTGTTGTGTGGAAACGACATAGTCCCCTTTGGCGAAAGCCACTTTTTCGATTTTAGAAGTAACCAGCGTATTTTGGTGTAAATAATGGCCCTCATAAGCAGAATTTGTCGTTTTGAAATCTGCAATTTTATAACTTTCTACTTTAATGATTGTATCTTTTTCGAGCTGACGGTATGATATGTTATTGTTCTTTAATAAATCAATGACTGGCCAAAATCCCTTTGGAATAATATAAGCTTCCGGAATAATTATTTCTTTTACTGGTTTGAATTCCTTTATAAACGGAACATTTTTTTTGTATGGTTTTGTCCTGTCGTAAAACAAACGATTTCCTGAAGTAACATCACTTTTTTTATAACTGCCCTCAAAGCCTAAAAAGGAAAAAGTGGTTGCTTTTGTACTGTCTATTTCCCATTTAATTGTGTAGGCCTTTTTAGGTTGAAATTGTTCTTCGTTTTTTAATCGTAATTCTTTAATTTTTTGGTAATTAGTATCGGTATAATCAATTGCAGATCTCATGTATTCATAAGTCACTTTTACGCGATCAGCATATTTTTTTAACATGTGCGTTTCAACAACGAATCCAATTGTATTGAATAGGGATGTGTAGCCGGTTGCAAATCTTGGGCTTTCAAAAAATTGGCCAAATCCTTTATCAGGAGTGTCTTGAAAAGTATTTACATAAGGCGTTGTTTCGATCTTCTTTTTTTGTAAATCCTTGACTAGAGCAGGCATCATTTCGGTATTTAAAAAATCTCCTAAAACAGTACCTAATTTGTTATGCTGTGTCATGATGTAGGTAAGCTTGTATTGGTAATCGGCACCATTACTAACATGGTTATCAATAAAAACATCTGCATTTGTTTTATGAAAAATGGCTGCAAAACTTTTTGTGTTTCGAGTGTCAGACTTAATGAAATCACGATTTAAATCATAGTTTCTGGCATTGCCACGAAAGCCATAAATTTCAGGACCATCCTGATTGGCTCTTGAAGTGGAGTTTCGGTTTAACGCGCCGCCAATATTGTAAACAGGTATTGTTACAATAACCGTATTTTTTGGGGTTTTTATTCTGCCTAAAGCCAAATCTCTAAACAATTGCATTGTGGCATCAATTCCGTCCGGTTCGCCTGCGTGAATGCCGTTATTGATCAAAAGAACAGCTTTGTTTTTTTGAATTTCTGAAAAATTAAATTCTTTTTCTGCATTAAAAGTGACCATATGCAAGGGTTCTCCGCTATCTGTTGCCCCCATTTCCTGAATTTCAATGGTGGGAAAATCAGTAGCCAAAAGTTTGTAGTAAGCAATGGTTTCAGAATAAGATGCCGATTGATTTCCGTTTCCTTTTTCGAAAAAAGTATCGTATTTATTATTTTTTTGGGCAAAAATTGAAACTGTGAGCAGTAGGAAACAAAAGCGTAATAATTGCATAAGGTTAATTTTGAATGTGGGTTTCAAATGTAATTAATTTATAATTATTTTTTGTCTCAAATCTGGCTGAAGGTTTTAGTAGGAATTAAGATGATTGTAATTTGTTTTTTTGTGACAAAACGCAAATTGCTTATTTTTTGACAGCTTGTTTATAATTGGGTGATAATTAATGAATTTATTGAGAGGTGAAAATCGTTTTTAAATTTGTTTATGCTTATTTTTGATAGTTTAATTTTTACAATTACCCCTTTTTTTGTATCCAAAAGTTAATTTCAGATGAAAAGAAGCTTCTTACTTTCTGCATTATTATTTTTATGTACTTTTTATGTTTTTTCATTTTCTAAAAATGGAAAGCGATTATCGTATAAAAATGAAGTACTGTCGACAATGTTGATGGGCAATTTGGATACCGTTAAAAAAGCGGATACCGTCAAAAAGAAAGAAAAGAAATTTGCCTTTATGCCGATGCCAACTTTGACGTATGACCGTTCACAGGGACTTGGGGCCGGGCTAATTGCGATGGGTTTTTTCAAGGCTGATAATTCAAAGAAAGTACCTCTTTCCAGATTAATGGCGGTGGGGAATTATGCGACAAATGACTCTTATTACATTATATTTGGGACACGTCTTTATCTTAGGGAAGATTACTGGAGAATACTTGCGGCAGTAGGATATATAAACTATAATTTTCAGGCCTATCAAACTTTTGAAGATATCGATGGGGGAAGCCAGACAAGTGTCTATGAAACCCCGTATGCAACAAAGGGAAGTTTATTTGCATTTGCAATACAGAGAAGGATTTTTGAAAATTTTTATTTGGGGATTGGTGGATCTGTGATACGGACGGACGTGATTGTCACTCTTCCGGACAAATCCGAAGTGGTGGATCCTAATAATACCAATTCGCTGGCCATACCCTTTAGTTATGATACCCGAAACAGTATTTACAATCCGAGTTCAGGGATTTTTATAGACGGTAGAATTGCAAGTATTCCCTCTTGGCTCGATAACGACAATGATTTCGTTAAAACAATGTTATATGTGAATCACTATAAAAAAATGGGTGATCACAAAATATTAGCCAGTCGCTTTGCAATGAAAGCTAATTTTGGCGATGTCCCTTTTGCTGCGCAAGATTATATTGGTCAAACAGATTTGAGGGGTTATACCCAAGGTGAATATAGAGGGAATCAAACGTATACTGTTCAATCTGAATTCCGAAATAATTTTTATAAAAAATGGGGATATGTAGGGTTTGCTGGACTTGGAATTGCTTATAGAAAGTCTGAAACTGGTGCTGCTGCTGGAGATTGGTATAATTCTGGAGCTTCTTGGAGCAAGCTACTGCCAAGCGTAGGTGCCGGCATACGTTATCAGGTGATTGAAAAGGACAATCAAAAAATAAACGCAGGAATAGATGGTGCTATAGGCCGCGGGGATTGGGGTATTTATTTTAGAATTACTGAAGCTTTTTAAAAATTGCATCGGGTTGGACTCTTCACTTGATATTGTATAAAAGTTATTGAAATGTTATGTCATAAAAGGAGTGATTTGAGTATTGAAAAACAGAGTGCAATTTTTGATTACCTTTGCAAAATGAATAAGAAACACCATTCCAACAATATACTTTTGAATTTAGGCATCGAAAGTCTAAATGAAATGCAGGAAGTTGCACAAGATACCATCCTGAACGATAACAATATATTATTACTTTCACCAACAGGTTCCGGAAAAACATTGGCTTTTTTACTGCCTGTTTTAGAAATGTTGCAGCCTGAAATCCAATCAGTTCAATGTTTAATTCTGGTTCCATCGCGTGAATTAGGATTGCAAATTGAGCAGGTTTGGAAAAAAATGGGAACCGATTACAAAGTAAATGTTTGTTACGGCGGACATTCCATTGACACAGAAATCAAGAATTTAAGCAATCCTCCGGCCGTTTTGATAGGAACTCCAGGGAGAATAGCAGATCATATCGACAGAGGTACTTTTCGTCTGGACAAAATTCAAACTTTGATTCTCGATGAATTTGATAAATCATTGCAATTAGGTTTTCATGAGCAAATGTCTTTTATCATTGGGAAATTAACCAAACTCAACAAACGTATTTTAGTTTCGGCTACTTCTGATATTGAGATTCCAAAATACACTCGTGTGGTGAATCCAACCATATTGGATTTTATCCCGGAAAATGAAGAAGAATCGAATCTTTCCATGAAAATGGTTGTTTCTAAAGAAAAAGATAAAATAGGTGCTTTATTTAATTTGATTTGTTCTTTAAAATCACAATCAGCAATTATTTTTTGTAATCACCGTGATGCTGCAGAACGAATTAGCGATACTTTAAATGAAAAAGGAATTTATTCGACCTACTATCATGGTGGGATGGATCAGGATGAAAGAGAGCGCGCTTTAATTCAGTTCAGAAACGGAAGTGTAAGTTATTTGGTTACCACTGATTTAGCTGCCCGTGGATTGGATATTCCTGAAATGAAGCATGTAATTCATTATCATTTACCATTAAAAGAAGACGAATTCACGCATAGAAATGGTCGTACAGCACGTATGTTGGCTTCAGGAACGGCTTATATCATTGTCCATGAAAGCGAGAAAAAACTGGATTATATTGATTATGGAATGGAAGTCTTGAAAGTAGACAACGCAACCACATTGCCAAAACCACCAGAATATCAAACCATTTATATTAGTGGCGGCAAGAAAAACAAACTGAATAAAATTGATATCGTGGGATTCTTTTCTCAAAAAGGAAAATTAGAAAAAGGCGATTTGGGATTAATTGAAGTGAAAGATTTTATCTCTTTTGCGGCAGTAAAATTCAATAAAGTAAAGGATTTGCTTAACAATATCAGGGAAGAGAAAATGAAAGGAAAGAAATTCAAAATTGAAGTAGCCAGAAAGGTTATCAAGAAGGAAGAGGAGTAGGTTTCAGTCATAGTCTTATGGCTTCAGATAAAAAACGTTAGCGGTATAAATTATTCTGCTAACGTTTTTTTTTATATAATTGAATCAACTGAAAACTCCCACTGCGGTTGAAAACTATAATTTATAATCGGCAATTTGTCTCATTATTGTGTGTTGTTGGTTTAGTTTACAAACAAAATATGTGATTTAATGTTAATAAATAATCAATTCAAAAAAGGAGTTGTTTTTTATAATTATTATGTTTGCCAACAAATACTTACCTACAAAGTATATCATTAAACCCCAAATTAATTATGAAAAAAATTATTGCGATTGCGATTTTGTTTACGAGTTCTATTGGCTTTAGCCAAATTAAAGTTGTTGAAACTGTGCCTGTTGAAAGATTGGGTAGAGTAAATAGTAATTTTTATGTTCAAAAAATAGGAGAGGAATATACCTTTTTTTACACAACGGTTAAGAGTGATGAAGAAGAGGCAACCTTAAAGAATTTTACATTTAAAAACATTGATAATGCGTATCAAAGTCTTTATGGTATTATAACAAGCGGATTTGCAGCCAGTCCTTTGAATGATGTAAAATTAGAATTACCTAATAATTTTGTTTGGTTGCATTATATTGCCAACTCAGATAAAACAACCGTACAGTTTATGGTTTCAAACAAGGCTGCCAATGCGACCTATGTTTCTGAACCATTATCAAGAGAGCAGATTGAAAAGTTGTTTCAAAGAAGCTAAATCGAGTACTTCGTATTCAGTCACAGTTTTCAGGTATAAAAAAAACGTTAGCAGTAGATATTGCTAACGTTTTTTTTATTCTATCAAATCACTAAAAAACTATATTTTTTTCACGTATTGTGTGATTATAACGATTTGTTGACCATCAACTTTTCCTTCAATGTATTCGGCGTTTTCATGGTCCAGTCTGATGTTACGCACCGCAGTTCCTTGTTTGGCGACCATGCTTGATCCTTTTACTTTCAAATCTTTAATTAAAACGACAGAATCGCCATGCTCTAAAATCACTCCGTTGCTATCACGGTGGATAATTTTATTTTCGTCGTCTTCACCTTCACCTGTAGCTTGAGCCCAAGCCAAAGTATCTTCATCTAAATACATCATGTCTAATAGTTCTTGAGGCCATCCTGCTGCGCGCATTCTGCTCAACATTCTCCAAGCTACCACTTGAACTGCAATCTGTTCGCTCCACATACTGTCGTTAAGACATCTCCAGTGGTTTAAATCTACTTTATCGGGATTTTCAATTTGGTCAATACAAGTGCTGCAAGCCATAATACTTTCCTCTATTCCACCTTTTCTGGTAGGCAGTACTTGATATACTTTTAAGTTTTCGGTTGCACCACAAAGTTCACATTTAGAACCACTTCGTTTATTTAATTCTCTCTCTATACTCATTATCTTTTGGCTTTTATTTTTCGGCGAAAGTAAGGCAAAATAGCGCTTTTCGCAAATTTATATTGGTATCGTTTCTTTTACGAAAACTAGTAAAGTTATCCTGTTATATTGTTTAGTCTCGATTGCGCTCGACTTGACAAGATTTCTGCTAAAATTATTTCACTCTTACGGCATCCGGTACGAGCATTTGATATTCACCATGATTGCGAATTACATCTCGTACTATACTGGAACTGATGTACGAAGTTCTGGCAGCAGTCAGTAAAAACACGGTTTCTATTTTGGACAGGCGTCGGTTGGTGTGTGCAATTGCTTTTTCGAATTCGAAATCGGCAGGGTTACGAAGACCACGAAGGATAAAATTTGCATTGATTTTATGGCATAAATCGATGGTCAAACCTTCGTAAGTAATCACAGATACTTTTGGTTCATTCTTGAATGTTTCTTCGATAAAACGCTTTCTTTCTTCTAGTGAAAACATGTATTTTTTCTCGTGATTCACTCCAATGGCAATTACGATTTCATCAAATAAAGAAATTCCTCTTTTGATAATGTCCTCGTGTCCTAAAGTAATGGGGTCAAACGATCCCGGGAATATGGCTTTTCTCATTTTTTTAAAGTTCTAAGATTCTAAAAAACTAAGCTTCTAAGGACTTAGTGCCTGAGAACCTTAGTTTCTTATGCATTAATTAACAATTATATTGTTATCATAAATTATTTTATTATCGACTGTTTTTACAAAAACATGATACTTACCCTGCGGTAATTCAAAACTAATTTTTTTATTTTTAGGGGTTGCTAAAAAACTACTAATTGGTAGTGCTGATTTGTTTAATAAATCATATTCTTTAAAATCTAAAATTTCCACCAAGACTTCCCCTTTCCTGTAGACTTTGAACTTTTTGCTTTTTATTTTATTTTTAAAAAAAATTGTGTTTGGGTATATTAATTTTAGATTTGGTTTTAAATTATTAACCAAAAAGTAATCCGCTGAAGATTCCTTCTTTATACTATCATTTAGACAATATCGAGGTAGTAGCAATAAATTTTCTTTATTATCTGCATGGATATTAGTTTGATTAATTGTGATGGGATTGATACCAGACATTTCTTTAAAAATTGAAGCCATCATTCGTCTTTTATTGCCATTTAAGTTTTCTTTTTCAATATGGGAAAAACCAACGTAAACAAAAATTTTTGCATTTGGATTATCCTCCAAAATTTTGCAAACATTTTTAGCTTGCCCTACCTCCCGTCCGATGCACTCATTATAACTTTCATGTCCTTGAATGACAAAACCAAGTTCCTTAGCTTTTCTTAAAAAATGAGCAAAATAAGGCTCTCTCGTATATAGTCCATCTTCATAATTTGGAAAATAATTTATCTCACTATCTACAGGAGGATCAAATGCTTCAAGCGAAATATGTGTAAAATCGTTCTGCTTTAAAACATCTAACATTTGCATAGCAAATAAACGATGATTTGGATAAAAATGGTTTTCATTGAGCATAATGACTTGATTGTTCTTTGCTATTTCGGCAATCTTTTCAAAGACCAAATTATTTTTGCATGTAATTTCTTTGTCGGACATCTCTAAAAGTACAGGATTATATTTCTTTTTTATATCTATTTCATAAGTGTTTATTATAGAATCATACACTACATTATTGGATATAAACGAATTAGTAGTTGCTAAAAGAGTAAATCTCCATTCATCTCCACCATAATTCTTAAAAGGTTGCTTATCTAATTTTTTACGAGCAAGAAGGTAATTTGGGTAATTTTCCTCAAAATAATTTCTAAAAATTGAACGAGAAGAAAACTGCCACTTCTCTACAGAATCAATACCAATTTTTGATGCTAATTGCATTGCTATATCTGAAGAATTAATTTTTGAATAATTTTTCAAAAAGCCAATAATTTTCTTAGATCCTTTTTGTTTTTCAAAAATTACGATATTATTTATAGAGTCCCTAAAAAGTATTTTTTGCGTTACTATGCTATCTTTATAGTCTATTACATTTTTAAAAAAAAAAGTAATTTCTAATTCGTTTTTCACAGATTTCACAGATAAAAAGGAATCTTTAAAAGATAGTTCTTTATGTAATTTTAAAAATTCTTTATATTCTTTAGTTTTCACAAAAGATACATCTGAAAACTCTAAATCTTCTTCAAAATCTATTGCTACTTTCAATGAATCATTATAAAAATAATTTTTATTAAAGAAGTTTTTCTGTGCTAAATTAGTTGACATGCAAGAGAAAAAAAGGGAGGATAAGAATAAGCTAGTTATTCTTATTATCATCCCACTTAATTTGATATGAGGCATAATTACATTTTATTTTCTTTGAATAATATAAATCTGGTTTCATTCTCTTTAATATGGTATATTCTTATCCAGAAAAAACATACCTAAACTCGCCGTCACAGCAAACTTTAATTTTATCTCTTGATGCTGCGCCGAATTTTAAACTTTGATGTGTTAGGCACTTATATTAAAGCAAGCTCAATTGCATTAGTAAATAAATCTTCTAATGAAATTCCGGCTGCTTTGGCTTGTTGTGGAATCAAACTCTCGGTGGTAAGCCCTGGAATGGTGTTCATTTCCAGCATGTGTGGTTCGCCATCTACAATAATGAATTCGCTTCTTGAGAAACCTTTCATTTTTAAAACTTCGTAGGCACGTTTGGCAATTTCTCCCACTTTTTGCGTCATTTCGTCTGAAATTCTGGCGGGTGTGATTTCTTGTGATTTTCCCAAGTATTTCGCTTCGTAATCAAAGAAATCATTTTCGGAAACTATTTCTGTGATTGGCAACACGGTAACTACGCCTTTGTAATTGATGACACCAACTGAAACTTCGGTACCGTCAAGGAAACTTTCTATGATGATTTCGTTGTCTTCTTTGTAAGCCACTTCAATGGCAATTGGTAATTCAGCTGTGGTTTTTACTTTAGAAATTCCAAAACTGGAACCTGCTTTATTGGGTTTTACGAAGCAAGGCAATCCTACTTTGTTGACAATTTCATCTATGTTGATGGCATCGCCTTTGTTTAAGTAATAGGAAATAGCTGTTTTTATTCCGTATGGTTTTAGAACAGAAAGTAAATCACGTTTGTTAAAGGTTAAAGCGGCTTGGTAATACTCGCAAGAAGTTTGTGGGATATTTAGCAATTCGAAATAAGCTTGCATTAATCCGTCTTCACCCGGAGTTCCGTGAATCGCATTGAAAACACAGTCGAAAGTAATTTTGTTTCCATCAACCGTTACCGAAAAATCATTTTTATCAATGGGAAATTCGGCATCATTGGCATCTACATACACCCATTTTTCTTTGAAGATATGGATTCGGAATCCGTTGTATTTTGTTTTGTCAAGAAATTGATATACGACGTTTCCGCTAATGAGTGAGATTTTGTATTCGCTGGAATAGCCGCCCATGATGATGGCAATGTTTTTCATTTTATAAGTTTAATCGGTTAAACGTTTAATCGATTAACCGATTAAACGTATTCTAAACAAAATTATCATTTTTTTTGAAACGAAATAGCTTTATCTTTGCCGCATATAAAAATAAATTTATGAGTTTACGTAAGTATCTTACCAGCCGTGTCTTTTTTGTGCAAGTATTTATAGCTCTTGCCATTATTGCTGTTTTGGGTTATTTGTTTATGCATTGGTTGACTTTTACGACTGATCATGGCCACGAAATTGCGGTTCCGAATTTGAGTAAATTGACTGAGGAGCAGGTAGAGGAGAAGTTGGATGAGTTGGATTTGGATTACGAATTGCTGGATAGTGTTGATTTTAGAGGAGATTACCCTAAGTTCACTGTTGTAGAGCAAGATCCATTGCCGGGAACAAAAGTAAAAGTGGGTAGAAAAGTATATATAAAAATTAATTCTTCAGGATATTCGTCAGTACGACTTCCTGATTTGATTGAAAAAACCTATCGTGAAGCAGTTCCGACTTTAAAAGCCTTAGGACTGGAAGAAGGGACAATTACATATATTCCGAATTTAGGGAAAGATATGGTTTTGGAAATGCGTTACAAAGGCAGAAACCTAAAACCGGGTGAACGCGTGTTGAAATCATCGAAAATTGATTTGGTTTTAGGCGATGGAAAAGTGAGTTATGAAGAACAAACCGAAGCGGATAGTACGGCAACAACTACCCCAACAGAAGAAGAAATACCAGTAGATGAACAATAATATTGAGCCATTAGATTTAGAAGAAGAATTATTTGAGCATTTCAGGTTTGAGGTTCCCAAAGGGCAGGCACCTTTGCGAATTGATAAATATTTGATGAGTTTGATTCAGAATGCCACTCGGAATAAAATCCAGAATGCCGCCACCGAAGGGAATATTTTTGTAAATGATGCGATTGTAAAGTCGAATTACAAAGTGAAAGCCTTTGACGTGGTTCGTGTGATGCTTTCCCATCCCCCTTATGAAAACCATATTATTGCGGAGAATATTCCGCTTGATATTGTGTATGAAGATGATGCCTTGTTGTTAATTAATAAAGAACCAGGAATGGTTGTACATCCCGGTCACGGAAATTATACAGGAACTTTGGTACATGCTTTGGCTTATCATTTTGATAATTTGCCAATGAACAGTAGCGAACGTCCAGGATTGGTTCACCGAATTGATAAGGATACTTCGGGATTATTGGTGATTGCCAAAACCGAAGCTGCTATGACACATTTGGCCAAACAATTTGAAGCCAAAACTTCCGAAAGGGAGTATATTGCTTTAGTTTGGGGAAATGTGGCTGATGACCAAGGAACGATTGAAGGAAACTTAGCAAGACATTTGAAAGACCGTATGCAAATGGCCGTTTTTGCGGACCCTGAAATAGGAAAACCTGCTGTTACTCATTATAAAGTGTTAGAGCGTTTTGGATACGTGACTTTGATTTCCTGTCAATTGGAAACAGGAAGAACACATCAGATTCGTGCCCACATGAAACACATTGGTCATCCGTTGTTTAATGATGAACGTTACGGTGGTCATTTGATTCTGAAAGGAACGACGTTTACGAAATACAAACAGTTTATTGATAACTGTTTTAAGGCTTTACCTAGACAGGCTTTGCATGCTAAAACATTAGGTTTTATACACCCTGTAACTGGTGAGATGATGCGTTTTGATACGGAACTCCCAGATGATTTTAAGGATTGTATCGAAAGATGGAGAAATTACTCCAAATCACATAGTACGGAAGAAGAAGAATAGAAAAAGCCCCAGATTTGGGGCTTTTTTTGTGGTTATTTGAAATGATTATTTTATATTTTCTTCAATCAACGCAATTAGATTTTCGTGAGAAATGAATGCATTTGCATTTACAATGTTCCCTTCTTTGTTAATGACGATTTTAGAAGGAATTCCTTTTACTTTGTATTTTGCTACAATATCATCTTTAAAATCATATAAAACATTAAAATCGTATTTATGATCAGAGATGAATTTGCTTACATTTTTCTCAATGTCTTTTGCTTCTCCTTTTTCCCATACATCAATAAATAGAAATACTACATCTTTACCTTTGTACTTGGTAATTAACTCCTGCATACCGGGAAATGAAGCACGACAAGGACCACACCAGGTTGCCCAAAAATCTAAAACAACCGTTTTACCTTTATAATCAGCCAAGCTTATTTTTTTTCCTTCCAGGTTGACCAAACTAAAATCAATTGCCTGGGCACTACCGTAGGTTTTTATAAGATCTTCTTTGTTTTTATCAGCAGCAATTTTGTCAGCGTTTCCTTTAAGCTTTTCAAATTGGTCTAATGGAAGATTCATTTGTTTATAAATCTCACGCAGTTGGCTTAACATTACCGCTGAATCAGCACCGGCAGCTATTTGTTGCTCCAGATAATTCTTGGTAAATTCTAATCCTTTTACTTTTTCGGCATAACCGGCGTATCTTTCTTTTCCTCCCGTATCCAATCCATCCAGTTTTGCTATTTCATCTTGGTATTGAAAAGCCAAATCATACTTTTTCTGTTTGTATAGGATTAATGCATAAGTATCTGCAAACATATTGTACATTCCTTCCAATTGAGCCGGGTCATCACTTTCTTTTGGATTAGCCATTCTCTCTTTGACAATAGTCAAAGTTTTCTTTGAAATATTTTCTATAAAATCGATGTCTTTGGCAGGCGTAATTAAATCTTGTCCAGATGCTTCCCAAGCATAATTATTGTAGATGTTGGCAATCATGAATTTATCAACAATCAGATTTTCGTATTTTATCAGATTCAGTGTGTCTTTATTTTTAAGATAGATAGGAAGTAATTGGGAATAAAATCGGTCATCCGTTTGTGTGGAGTGATCACTAAATTTTGTGTTGTAGCTTTTTAAGGATTCTAAAACATAGCTTTCCGTTTTATCTTTGTTTTCATAAAAGTCTTTCCAAAAATCATTTTTTGCCACTTCTCCCTGAGGATATTTACTTAAAATCAGTTTTTTTGTAGCATTTAGTTTGTCTGTACTGTTTATTGCGTAATAAATGTCATAAGCTGCATTCAGACTTTTTTCATCTTTTTTAGTCTCCAGTTTTTCTGCCAGTTGTGTTAATTTAGGTTTGGTTTCTTCTTTATTTTCTCTGTATAATAAAAAAAGATAATCCTTATAAGCATCTGTCTCTTTTAATTTAGGATTTTGTTTAAAGAGTTCGTCATAACGCTTTATACTTTCTGCTGGAGCTATTTTTAATTTCAATGCATAGTTAGCAAAACCAACTAAGTTTAGTTCTTTTATTTGCGCATTTTCTAACGCAGTTTTTGTTGTATTGTTTAAATAAACTACATAGCCTTTTTCCCCATTATTATCGATAGTGTTTTTTTTAGAATCGGCAACCGCCAAATAGAGTATGTCAATGGAATCCGGTACTTTAATTTTGAATTGGTAGTTGGCTTCGTTTTTTGTGAGGGGGAATGATTTCGTAATGTATCCTTCATAGGCAATGGTAACAACTGCATTTTCGGGAATTTCTAACCCTTGGGGAGATTCATAGATGAACTCGTTTTCTTGCCCGGATTGAAATTTGTCATTTTTAAGTTTCATTTTTCCATTTTGTGCAAATGAAAAAGCAAAAACGAATAAGAATAATAAAACAATTGATTTTTTCATAGTTATTACCATTAAGTTGTTAATTTATCTTTTGAATAATAGCTAATTACTACAGTTTTATCTACAGTTTTTCTAGTGTAGCATATAACTATTTTGTAACTAATTTCGTATTTCAAAAGTAGATTAAATTTTGTTTCAATCAATTTTGTACGAATTATTTTAACGTATTTATAACAAATAAACCGTTTTAAAACAGGGAGTTAAATTAATTTTGATTTGTAATGAAATCAATAAAGAATTTGTCAGACAATACCAGATTCGGGATGTACTTTTATTCCTGATTTCGGATAGCTATAAAAAGCAGTACGACTATTTTAGTCTTGGTAAGAATGCAATTTTACTTTACCCGTAGATCCTGTTTCTGCAGGGATTAATTCGAAAACCGATGTAGGAGCCAAGCTAGGTTCAATTCGATGGGAAACATAGATGATCGTCATGTTAGTTTCTTGTTTTAAGAGATTGATAAGCTGTATGACCAATGCTACATTTTCATCATCTAAACCTTCTACAGGTTCATCTAAAATGACTAAAGGCGGGTGTTTTAAAATAGCGCGAACAATTAGTGCGACTCTTTGTTGACCAATGGAGAGTCGGTTGAATGTTTTATTTCTAAGATGACTCATCTGAATTACCTCTAGCCATTGCGTTACAAGTTGTTTCTGCAATTGGGTTGGTTGGGTGTATAATCCGATGGAATCAAAAAAACCAGAGAGAATCATTTGTTCTAAAGAATCATTTCTTTTGAATAATTCGGTCATGGCCGTTGAAAAAATACCGATTTGTTTCTTGATTTCCCAAATGCTTTCCCCGCTTCCTTTTTTCCTGCCAAAAAGATATAAATCCTGTCCGTATCCTTTTGGGTTATCTCCCGTAATCATTGATAAGAGAGTGCTTTTTCCAGATCCGTTTGGGCCAATGAGTTGCCAAAATTCCCCTTGTTTAATAGTCCAGAAAATACGGTCTACAATTTTTCGCTCTTCATAACTTACAGAAACGCCATCCATTTTTATGAGAATCTTTTCGTTATAAGTGATAGGTTCTAGGGGTTTGGGAATAAGAGATGTTGTTGTCGTTTTTTGATTGATTTCCGCTGGATTAAAGGCGTGTAAAGTAAACGAATTATCAATTATTCGGGCTTTATTCTGGATGAATGGAAGCAAATCTGCCGCACGGTTGACTAATTGAATAATAATGACTGTGGTCGACAATTTTTCTAATGAATCGGCTAATGCTTCACGTGAGGCTTGGTCTAAATGATCAAAAGGATTATCAAAAATGATATAATCCGGATTCTTATTGAGGCAGTAACGCAAAAACTCCTTTTTTTGTTCACCCGATGAAAAAGTGCGCAATTTTCGGTTTGATTCGGCTGCAGCTTCTATCGTATCGTATTGGTTTTCTTTTTCGATAAATTTTTGAATGGCAATATCAGAAAACAGGATTCCTTTTAGCGTTTTAAAAGGAGCTAAATCACCCGTTCCTTCACCCGAAAGTAAGGTTTCAATAAAGGTATTTTTATCAACCTGATTAGATAAAAGGATGTCCCAATGCCGTTTTTTGTACATTTTAAAGAAAGGGTTTTGTGTCTTCCGAATAATTCAAATCGGTGTGGAAAGTTTCTTTTAATTTCCAAAGTGCCAACAGAGAAATAACTGATAGTAATGAACCCACAATCATTCCTGATTTTAAAATGTCGCCTTCGAAGATTTGGTCTCTAAAATAACCGTAAATCAATATAATCAGCGGAAGAGACCCTCTTACAAAATTAGGAACAGTTGTCGTTACCGTTGCCCGTATATTGGTACCAAACTGTTCTGCAGCGATGGTTACAAATAATACCCAATAACCTACAGAGAATCCCATAATAAAGCAAAGTGTATAGAATGTAGCAGCTGTAATTCCGAACGCATTCAAATAGACGAAAACCATGATGAAATTAAAAACTAAAAATAAGTACATGATTTTTTTTCGGCTTTTAAGCCATTGGCTCAACAATCCACTGGCGATATCACCAAAGACTAATCCCGTGTAACAGAAAGCTATCGCTTTTCCGGCTGCAATAGTTTCAAATCCCTGAACGCCTAAAACTTTTGCAAATTCTGGAGAAAAAGTAATCAAAACACCTACTAAGAACCATAACGGAACGCCAATCAGGATGCATTGTAAATATTTGAGAAAACGGGTTTTATTAGTAAACAAAGAGAGGAAATCACCTTTTTTCTCTTCACTTTCCTGTACTTTTTTGAACATACCTGATTCTGTAATACTGATTCTCAAAAAGAGCAACAGAATTCCTAAAATCCCACCGGCATAATAACACAAACGCCAATCCTGAAAAACCTGATAGACCAGATAAGCCGCAACAGCACCCGAAACACCAACAGACGCGACAATCATGGTTCCGTAGCCTCGTTTATCTTTAGGCAAACTTTCGGTTACCAATGTGATTCCGGCACCCAATTCTCCGGCAAGACCAATTCCTGCAATCAAACGCCAGAAAGCATATCCATCAACAGTGGTTACCATTCCGTTAGCAATATTGGCCACCGAATAGAGTAGGATTGAGCCAAACAAAACGGAGATTCTTCCTTTTTTATCGCCTAAAATTCCCCAGAGGATTCCGCCAAACAGCATTCCGAACATTTGCATACTAATGAGATATTCCCCCTGATTGCGGATAGCGTCTCCAGTAATTCCTAAATCTTTAAGACTATCGGTTCGTACAATTCCAAAAAGCAATAAATCATAAATATCTACAAAATAGCCCAGTGCAGCAACAATTACGGCAGCGTTAAGAATCTTGGTGTTTTGTGGTGTTTCTAAGGAAGCGCTCTCTTTCATTATGGTTTTTTGGTTATTTTAAGTTGCATCAATAAATCGGTTTGTTGGTCGTTGCCCAAGGTGAAAATATGTGTATCAAACACCACAAATCCATTTTTATTGTAAAATTGTAATGCCCTGTGATTTTCTTCCCAGACCCCCAGCCAAATATAATCGACAGCTTCCTCCTGCGCAACAGCTATTGCTTTGTCCACTAATAATTGGCCTAATTTTTTTCCGTGAAATGCCTGTAACACATAGATTCTTTGTATTTCTAAACTGTTTTCTTTCCCCTCTTCGGTTTGGGCTTTTCCAAAATTTATCTTTAAATAACCAACAGCTTCTGATCCCGAAAAAGCAAGATAATATTGTGAATCCGGATTGTTTATTTCCGATGTTAATTGTTCAATATTAAAACTTTGTTGGTTGTAAGTCGCAATGTCTTCCGGAGTATTCACTTCCGCAAAAGTTTCTGTGAAGGTCGTCGTACCGATGAATTGAATGGTTTTAAGATCGGCTAAAGTGGCTTTTCTAATTTCGATTGTGTTCATAAAACTATCTTTTTCTTGCTTTGGAATCCAAAAATACACAAATTAAATTACTGGCAATTTGAATTCTCTATGATGCTATTAAACAATTCAATTTTCAGTCGCCAATTTCTTAATTTCAATTTGTACTTTTGAATTCGGAATTAAAAAAACAAAAAACCGCAGATGTAGTTGCGGTGACAAATAAATACGTAGTTATTCATGAAAATCGTTATATCGCCTGCCAAATCCTTAGACTTTGCGAAAGAATTGCCAACCGAGACTTTTTCTCAAGCTTCCTTTCTGAAAGAAGCGCGACAAGTTCACCAGGTTTTGAAACAGAAATCACCTAAAGAACTATCCGAATTAATGGCTATTTCGGACAAGTTAGCAGATTTGAATTGGCAACGGAACCAAGATTGGAAAACACCTTTTACAACAAAAAATGCCCGCCCGGCAGTGTATGCTTTCGATGGCGATGTGTATACGGGATTAGATGCTTATTCGATTCCATCAGGTAAATTAGAAAGTTTGCAAGACAAATTGCGAATTTTATCCGGTTTGTATGGATTATTAAAACCATTGGATTTAATCCAGCCGTACCGATTGGAAATGGGAACAAAATTGCCTATTGGTGAGCGTAAAAATTTATATGAATTTTGGAAAGAAACGGTTACTAAAGCCTTGAATAAAGAACTTAAAAAAGACGAGTTATTCATCAATCTGGCCAGTAATGAATATTTTTCGGCTGTTGATGTTAAAGCGTTGAAAGTTCCGGTTATCACTCCGGATTTCAAAGATTATAAAGATGGTAAACTGAAAATGATCAGTTTTTTTGCCAAGAAGGCGAGAGGGATGATGGTTCGTTATATTATTGATACCAATGCCCAGACTATTGATGACCTAAAAGGTTTTAATTATGATGGTTATCAATTTGATGCTAATTTATCGAAAGGCAATCATTTGGTTTTCACCCGATAGCGTAGAGACGCGATTTATCGCGTCTTTATGAATGTAATGTATAAAAGAAAAGACGCGATAAATCGCGTCTCTACAAATGCTAATGCATGGCATCGGCAGGATCGATTTTGTTTTTCCCTTTTTTAATTAAAAAGATAATAGGGATACAACACAAAAACATAATTCCCAGATAAAGGAAAATATCCATATACGATAAAACGGTGCTTTGCTTCATTATGGAATAATCCATAACCTGATAGGCTTTATCCAAAGCTTCATTGCTACTAAATCCTTTAGACATAAAACCTTTTTGCAAAAGCGCAATACGTTCTTGTACTTCAAATTTGCTCGCGTCTAAATGAGAAACTAAATCTACTCGATGTTTTTGACTGAATCTTGTGATGAAAGTGGTAATAATCGCAATACCAAAAGAACCTCCCAATTGTCTCATCATTCCGGTAAAGGCAGCACCTTCGCCAATGTGTTTCCCTTTCAATGTCGAGAGAGACAAAGTTGTTATCGGAACGAAAAGTAATCCTAATCCAACACCTCTTAATATTAATGGCCAAAACAGGTGTTCTACTCCTGTATCCGGAGTCATTCTGTTGTACATCATCAAGGTAAAGAAAAAGAAGATTAAAAATCCAATTCCAACCATATAGCCTTGAGGCACTCCTCTTTGAATTAATTTACCAATAATGGGCATCATAAAAGCGGTGGTTATCGAACCCGGAATTAATAATAAACCGGCATCAGTGGCTGTCCATCCTAAAAT
>RCUK01000663.1_pt1 | contig 27287 bp, 25 predicted proteins | sample 2166381 | NCBI WGS metagenome assembly RCUK01 (sample SAMN09932809, study PRJNA488358) | compost metagenome | isolation source: compost soil in an enriched community | place: Germany: Experimental Botanical Garden | reverse complement strand
GATAAATCTCTTCCCCAGCTTCCTGCGAAGGTTGTATACGTGGACTTCGATGGCATTGCTTTCCACCTCTTTACCCCAACCGTAGACAGCTTCTTCGAGTTGGGTACGACTTAGTACGTGATCGGGGTGGAGCATCAGCGCGTGAAGGATCGCGAATTCACGTGCGCTTACTGTGACAAGGTTTCCATCGAGCGTGACGCACCTCCCTGCGGGATTCAATTCAACCCGGTTATGTAGAAGAATTGTGCTGGGCGGGTTTGCCTCGCGGCGCAGGTTCGCTCGGATCCGGGCGGAGAGCTCTTCAAGATCAAAGGGTTTTACAAGATAGTCGTCGGCTCCGAGATCTAGGCCTTCTATTCGATCTTGCAGAGTGTCGCGAGCAGTGATGATGATCACTGGAGCTTTCGCCTGGCGTAAACGGAGTGCGGTGAGTACGGCGTCGCCTTCCATTCCAGGTAAGCCGCGATCGAGAAGAACGCACTGGTAGTCATGAGTGCGCAGTGCCGAGTCAGCTTGCTCGCCGCGAAGCAACCAGTCAACGGCATACCCGTCGAGCTGCAGCCATTTTTTGAGGGTGTTGCCGAGGGATGGATCGTCTTCGACTAACAGGATGCGCATATGCGCAAGGTTAGCGTACGAATCTGAAGCAAAGCTGAGGCCGGGAGAGGGTTGGAGGGCTCTCCGACCCCATTCTTCTCATGCGACGACGTAAAAATGAATGAATCTTTCATCTGCGATTGCAATCCTTCTTCGGGAAAGGTGCCCGATGTTCGCGATGAGGATGCATAACTAGTAATTACTCTATTTATAATCACGCCGTCACTTCTCCCGCGCCACAGATCCAGCAGTCGCCACATCTCAGCCATCGACGGGAATCTTCATCACACCGGCTGAGGTGTATCGTGCCAGAGCGTTACTACAGAGAATTGCTGCGGTATTTCACCCGCAAGGCCGGAGACGGCGAGACCGCTGCCGACGTAGTGCAGGAAGCCTACACGCGCATGCTCACCATGCAAGACAAGGGCGCCGTTGTTTTCGAGCCCCGTGCATTGCTGTACGAGACTGGCCGCAACGTGCTCGCCAATCAGATACGGCGCCACGCTGTGGAGCTGCGTATGCTGAATACGATCACACTCGTTCTAGACGACAGTGCTCCGTGCGTTGAGCGTCAGGCGAGTGCCCGCCAACAACTCGAGCGTTTTGTCGAGTTTCTGGATAGCCTTCCCCGCAAGCGTCGCAATGCCTTTCTCCTCGTGCGCATCTACGGGTTTAGCTATGCAGAGGCAGCCAAGCATATGGAGATCAGCGAAATTGCCATCGAGCGGCACATGACTCGCGCTTTGCTCGATTGTGCTGGCTACGAGGATGCTTGAGATGTCCTGCATTGCAGTTCGTATTACTCGATTGCCGGATGGCCATGGCTAGATCCTCATTCCCCCTGTTAAGTGAAAAAGAGCGCCAAGCACCGCGTGCATTGGTCGAGTACGCCTTGACGTTGGTCGGTCGCATTCACCGAGCAAGTCCAGAGGCTGCACGGGTCGCAGAAGTCGAGCTTGAGCAGTGGCGGCAGGCTTCCCCAGGCAATGCGGAAGCTGCGGCCACCGCCCAGCGCATCTGGAACGCGACCGAGACAGATGCATTGCGCGGGCACATTCCGTTGCCTCCCAGTGCCACGCAGGAGCGCCAGACCAGGCGCCGTATCCTTGGCATGCTCAGCCTGGCGGGCTTCCTTGCGACGACGATCGCGGGCGGCCGCGCATATTGGTTGCGCCCCGTGTACGAATTCGCGCTGCGCACAGGTCGAGCGCAGACCCTCACTCATGTGCTTCCTGAAGGTAGCACGGTGGATGCGGCGGCGAACACTGTCATCCAGATCAACTTCTATCGTGATCGTCGGATCGTGCGACTCGCGGACGGTGAGGCTCAGTTTGCCGTCGCGCATGATGAAAAGCGTCCCTTTACCGTCGAAACAAGATGGGGGCGAGTGCGCGTGCTTGGTACTGTTTTCACAGTTACCGTGCGCGCAGGCCGCATGCGCGTGGCCGTGGCGCGCGGACGCGTCGCCGTTTGGTCTGTGGGGGTGGGTGATAGTGCGCGTGATACCGGCAAGGCTCCTGAAGCAATACTGCGGGCTGGCGAAACCATCGAGGCGGATGCCCATGGTGTCGGGGAGAAAAGAACGATCGAGGTGGGCGAAGTAGCGGACTGGAAGCAAGGTTGGCTCAACTTCCGTGGCACCTCCCTGTCCGAGGTTGTGGCACGCTGGAACGATTACTTGCGTCAACCTCTGCGGCTGGCGGACGATCCGGTGCTGCGCGAATTGCGCGTGACCGGTCGCTATCAACTGCGTGACCCTCAGGCTTTTCTCGACAGTTTGCCGAGCATGCTCCCGGTGCGCATTGCGCGTACCTCGGACGGCGGAGCGGAGATCGGCGCGCGCCGCTGACCACGCACGCTGGGCTCGCCTTCTAGATGGGCGTTGCCGCCCAAATTCATCGTAGCAAACTGTTGCATTTGCTTTTGGTGGGTACGGGGCGTCGAGTTTGTCTTCTGCTTGAAAACATCTGATAGGACTTTCAAGCATGAGCAAGTCGAACGTACTGTGCTGCGCTGCCGGATCTCGGCCTGGCGCAGGCGTACAGAAGAGGTCTGCGCCGAGCCACCTGCCGAATATGGTCGCTCTGGCATGTGCCGCGGTTTTTGCGCTTCTGGCCACAAGTCGGCATGCGCATGCGCAGGCAGCACCCCCTAGCGTCGCATCGATCGCTCAGATATCTCTGCCTTCGCAGCCGTTGGAACAAACCCTGAGGGCACTGTCACAGCAGTTCGGCATCTCCATTGGTGGAGAAAGCTCGCTGTTGGAAGGAAGGACAGCCCCGGCCATCAAGGGAGGGCTGACGCTGCAGCAGGCGTTGAGCCATGCCTTGGAGGGGGCCGAGCTGACCTTTGTGCGTATCAGCGCCTCCACCATCACCGTAGTTCGGGCTGCGGCGAGTGAGGGCTCGACACTACCCATGGTGACGGTGACGGATAGCAATGATCCGGCTGGGTTGCCTCCTGTTTATTCGGGTGGACAAGTCGCGTCGGGCGGTCGTGTTGGGCTGCTGGGGAACAAGGATTTCATGGAAACGCCGTTCAATACGATCAGCTATACCGATACGTTCATTCAGGACATCCAAGCACAGGAAGTCAGCCGCGTGATCTCCCGATCGGACCCGAGTGTTTTTCACAACGGATCCACGGGAATGATTTCCGACAATTTCAGCATCCGTGGCTTCAACGTCACGGCTGGCGACGTGGCGCTAGGGGGGCTGTACGGTGTGGTTCCGTACTACCGAGTCACACCTGAAATGGCCGAGCGCGTAGAGGTTCTGAAAGGGCCCTCGGCATTGCTCAACGGCATGCCCCCAGAAGGCTCAGTCGGTGGCAGCATCAACCTCGTACCCAAGCGTGCTGGCGAAAAGCCGCTGGCCAGGTTGAGCGGGACTTACGCATCCGACTCCCAGTTTGGCGCGCATGTGGACTTGGGTCAGCGCTTCGGTGAGAACAAGCAGCTAGGCATTCGCTTCAACGGCGTGTACCGCGATGGCGATGGCGCTGTGAACAACCAGTCCAAGACCGCCAAGCTCGGGGCTATTGGGTTGGATTGGCGTTCGGATCGAGTTCGGCTGTCAGCAGATCTGTACACCGGAGAAGATCGCGTGGACGGATTGAACCGCGGCATCTCGCTGGTGGCAGGCCTTGGGGTACCAAAACCACCGAAACCCGAAACGTTGCTGGCGCCGCCCTGGACGTTTACGAATACCAAAGATGAGGCCGTAGTCCTGCGCGGCGAGGTGGACCTCACAAGCAACATTACCGCACACGCTGCATGGGGACACAGCAAGACGGATTTTGATGCATTGGCCAGCAGCACCAATACCGTCTTCAACGCTGCCGGCAGCTATCGCAACAACTTTGCTCACCAGCGCTCCATCTACGAAAGGGACTCGGCAGAAGTTGGTGCCAAGGCCCGCTTCCGAACGGCAAGCGTCGGACATGAGGTGGCTCTAACGGCGACCTACTACCAACACGACAACAAGTTCGGCTTCCTTCGCAACATGATGCCGAAAGACTGGGTGACGAACATCTACAACCCGGTCTGGGGTCCAAGCGTTAGCACCAGCTTTAGCAATGCCGAACTCCCCAGGACGGGGGCGATTCGAACCGTCAGCTATGGGATCGCCGACACACTTTCATTTGCACAGGATCGCGTGCAATTGACATTGGGCGTGCGACGCCAATCCGTGGTCAGCGATACCTTTGACGGAACGTCGGGTGCGCGTACAAGTCGGTACGACGCCAGCGCTACCACGCCAGCCGCTGCGCTGTTGGTCAAAGCGACAAAAAATCTCTCGTTTTATGGCAACTACATCGAAGGCCTGAGTCAGGGCGCTACGGCGCCCGCGAATGCTGAGAATGCCGGCGAACAGTTTCCCCCTTACAAGACCAAGCAACAAGAAGTGGGCCTCAAGCTCGACCTGGGCGGCATGGCAGGGACCTTGAGTGTTTTCCAGATCGAGCGTCCGAACTCCTACACCGACCCGATTACCAACGTCTATTCGTTCGGCGGCGAACAGCGCAACCGGGGGATGGAGTTCAGCGTCTTTGGAGAGGCAGCCAAGGGGCTCCGTCTGCTGGGTGGCGTTGCCTACACGCAAGCCAAGCTCACCAAGACTGCGGGTGGAAAGAATCAAGGAAAGCAGGCGACTTCGGTGCCTAGGTGGCAAGCCAAGGTGGGTGTGGAGTGGGACGTACCCCACGTACAAGGCCTGACGCTCACGGGCAATGCCATCTTCCTGTCCAAGCAGTACATCAATGCCGAAAACTCGTTGTCAGTGCCAGGTCGGACGGTGTTTGACCTCGGTGCGCGCTACTCGACATCCCTTGGTCGGCATCCTCTGGTTCTACGCGCCACCGTTCAGAACTTGACCAACAAGGCGTACTGGGCGGGGTCCTTGGGCAATGGCCTGGGGGCGCCGCGAACTTTCCTACTTTCCGCCTCGGTGGATTTCTAATTTTTCATTCAACAGGAGCGAATATGAAAAAAACTCTCGTCACTTTTGCCGCCGGTTTCGGCTTGATCGCCAGCGTTCAGGCTCATCAGGTATGGCTCGAGCAGCCTGCCGGTCAGCAGCAGGTTGTGATCCGTTTCGGAGAATTCGGAGAAAACCTGCGCGAAACATCACCAGGCTTGCTTGACACATTCAGCACGCTTAAGGCGACGCAGATACTCGCGTCCGGTGAAAAACCTCTCGCCATCGCGAAGTCACCTACCGGATACACACTCGCAGGCATCCCAGTTCAGGGGGGGAGCATCGTTGCCGAAGACGCGGCATATCCTCTGCGCAAATTCAAGCAAGGTGACAAGGACATCAGCAGCTGGTATTGGCCAGCTGCTCGGTATGTCACTGGCTATACCGCTCTGCCTCAGAAATTGGTGCTCGACATTGTCCCTACAGGAAAGGTGGGCGAGTTCAAGGTCACGCTCAAGGGGCGACCTCTGCCCAAGACGAAGGTTGGCGTGGCGGTCCAATCCGGCTGGGGCAAGGAAGCACATACCGATGAGCAGGGGGTGGTGCAGTTCAGCCTGCCTTGGAAAGGCACCTATGTGCTCGAAGCCAGTTATATCGATCGAACGCCCGGCGAACGCGCTGGTGCGTCTGGCTCGGAAAAATACGATGGCATCAACTACGTGACGACACTGACGCTGGTAGAGGCCAACGGCGCTGCACCAATTGCAGCCGGACCGGCGGCAACTCCAAATAAGTGAAGTGACCAGCCGTCAAAGGACGACTAGAGCGCTCGTATCGCTAGTTTCACGCATTGTGGCCGCCCTGTGCGGCGGCTATGCCCTTGCGGCGCTCTCGTCAGTGTCATTCGTTGCTTTGCCGATGAGTAAATCTGATGCCGTACTGGCCGGGATGATGCTCAGTTTCTCCGTCTACACAGGGGCGGTGGTGTGGGTTTTCGCCGTGCGCTCGGCAGTGCGCGCATGGGTCGGGCTGCTGGTGGCGGCCGCGCCACTGATGCTGGCGGCATGGCCGGTGTGGAAAGGGGGAGGCGCATGAGTGTCACGCATACCAGGAGGCCACGGATCGCCAAGGCTCGGGGCATTCGTCAGACGATGTCCGATCTGCATATCTGGGTCGGGCTGCTGGTCGGCTGGATCCTATACGCCATGTTCCTGACGGGGACGGTGAGCTACTTCCGCGACGAGATATCGCAGTGGATGCGCCCTGAGCTACCGTTCCAAGAAAAGGTGCCCGACGCCGCGGAAGTTGCGCAACGTATGGCTGCAACGCTTTCCACGCTTGCTCCTGACAGTCCGCAGTGGAGCATAGGTCCACCTCACGACCGCAGCAACGTCGTCAACGCCTTTTGGCGGGACCCGAAGTTGAAGAACCGCCGAGGCTTGGAGAGCGCGGTCTTCGATCCGGTCAGCGGTCAGAGGTTGACCGTGCGCGACACGCGCGGCGGGGATTTCTTCTACGCATTTCACTTCAACTTGCACTACATGTCGCCCATTTGGGGGCGATGGATCGTGAGCTTCTGCGCGATGTTCATGCTGGTGGCCATCGTCAGCGGCGTTATCACTCACAAGAAAATCTTCACCGATTTCTTTACTTTTCGCTGGGGGAAGGGCCAGCGGTCGTGGCTCGATGCACACGCTGCGTTGTCGGTCTTGGGGTTGCCGTTCCATTTCATGATCACGTACTCTGGGCTCGTCACCCTGATGCTTCTTCTTATGCCCTGGGGCGGCGACGCAGCGTTCAAGACGCGTGGTGAGCGCCAGGTCATGAATGCCGAGATGAGTGCGTTTGTTCCCCCTGAAAAGCCAAGTGGAACAAAGGTGCCACTTTCCAGCATAGAGACGATGGTCAAGCAGGCTCAGGCGCTTTGGGGCACAGGAAATATCGGGCGCGTGACTATCAATAATCCAGGGGATGCTCAAGCGCGGGTAGTCGTTGTGCGTGGGGATGGCGGGCGGGTGTCTACTAGCCCCCAATACATGCTGTTTGACGGTACAAGCGGTAGGCTGATCGATGTCAAGAGCAGGGTGGGGCCGGCGGCGGAAACCCGTGGCGTTCTCTACGCGCTGCACCTTGGTCGTTTCGCTGATACGGTTGTGCGTTGGCTTTACTTCTTGGTAAGTTTGGCCGGAACCGCGATGGTCGGTACAGGATTGATCCTGTGGACAGTCAAGCGGCGGGCCAAATTGCCTGACCCTGAGAATCCCTATTTCGGCTTTCAGTTGGTAGAGCGATTGAATATTGCCAGCATCGCCGGCTTGTCAATCGCGATGGCAGCGTTTCTGTGGAGCAACAGATTGCTTCCGGGATCTGTCCTTGAGCGCGCCGAGTGGGAAATTCACATCTTCTTTTTCACTTGGGCGTTGACGTTGGCGCATACGACGATGCGTCCGCCGAAGAAAGCTTGGGTGGACCAACTGTGGCTTGCCGCGGTGCTCCTTGCATTGCTTCCTGTGCTCAATGCAGCTGTTACTCAGCGTCCATTCTGGGTCAGCATTGCCCAGGGCGATTGGGTCTTCTTGGCATTCGATCTTACGTTGTGGGCGCTGGCGGGCCTGCATGCAACACTGGCAATTCGCACTATGCGCCATAGGCCCAAAACGCGCCCGATGAAGCCGGCGCAAAAGAGGCGACTGCCCACGGTGCTGGAAGGTGAGGGGACGTGACCCATCTTGTTGTTTTCGTTCTCTCTCTTCTGGCATTCGCTGCGCTAGCGCTGTCGATGCAACGGCACCAGGAAGATCTGTTTGGGGGCCTGCTGACTTCAAGGGCAACTTATGGGTTGGCCATCGGAGCTTGGAGCGTTTTGGCACTCGCACTGGTTCTGGTGGTCAGGGAGCAAGGGTGGGCTCTCGGCCTGGTGAGCTACAGCGGGCACACGAGCCTGGGCGCCGGCTTCATCTTCGGCGCGCTGGTAGTGTTTGGGAAAGTCGGCAAGCGCTAACAAGAGATATCACCCGCTGCGGGCATGAGGGGTCAGCCTCGCAGGGTATCGGACGCTTCGCTACATCTTCTCGAGGGGGGCGTGCCGTTGAGAGCCGGCGCGTACCCTGCCGATGAGAGGTAGTCGGTCTAGTTCGACATGAGTCGCGCGGAAATCGCCGCGTTCTGCAGCAGCTTCAACAACCTGGATCTCCGGCCGCTGTCGTTGATCCTGTCTCAGCGCAAACCTGGATCTGCGTGCACTCCTCGTGTGCGTGGGATGGCAAGGCGCGGGTCTCGCGGATCGATCGTCTGTCATCTGGGGGGGCGCCGGTGGACGTCAGCCGATTGCTGGCCCTGTCGTAGCCGTCTCCGTTGAGTTGTGCCCGAGAGAATCCAATTCGCAGGGGCCACCGTCCCTTTGAGGAAGAGGTCACGTTTGGCCTCGAATCCCCCCGCGTTTTCCCCTTCACTACATTCCAATTTTCCTAGGGAGATTCGCTTCCAACGCGGCTCGGTGAAGCGAGTTTCTTTTGGAAAAAATTAATGTGAATATAAGTATAAATAAATGCGCCGCCCTCATTTTGTAACTCTCCAATGAGAGAGTGCACGGTAATACGTATTAAGCTCCGGCCTCTCTGACTTTTAATTGAGGACTACCGATGACGCAAACCTACAACCAAATCCAGAAGAAGATTGAGGAGCTTCAACGGCAAGCGGAGAGGTTGCGGGACACCGAGGTTCAAGGCGTGATCTCTCGAATCAAGGTGGCGATCGAGCACTATGGTCTTACGGCTGAGCAGCTAGGTTTTGGGGGGAAGTCGGGCGCAAAGAAGGCTAAGCAGAGCACCTCCGAGCCGAAGCGATCGGCAAAGTACATGGACGATGCGGGTAATGTCTGGTCGGGCCGTGGGCCACGCCCGCATTGGCTGAAAGATGCGATGAACGCCGGAAAATCGCTCGAAGAGTTTGCCGTCGACGCCAAGCTCGCACTAGATGCGAAGCTCGTGCCGGAAGCCATGCCCGCCGCGCCGGAAGCCAAGTCCACATCAGCTAAGGGCAGGGGCAAGGCAAAGGCCAAGAAGGAGTCCAAAAGGCGTCCGTCAACCAAGCTCTATCAGGATGGCGCTGGTAACACATGGACCGGCCGCGGACCGCGGCCGCGGTGGCTGACGGAAGCTCTGGCCAGTGGCAAGACACTGGAAGAACTCTCGAAGTAACTACGCGTGTGGCGCTTGTCGTAAAGCCGCCGCACAAAGAGTTTCCCGGCTCACTGCACCAGGCGGCCCGGCCACGGCTGAGGTGAACGACTGCAGATTGACGTACTGACAGGGGTTCGCGCCTTAGCTTAGGTGTGGGTGCCAGGTCGGTGAGCCACGACTGGTGACGGGTTCGAACCAGTCGGTCAAGCTCTTCGGGAATGACCTGCGTGCTTAGCCAAAGAGACGCCCACGCATTCGCCGGCGCAACTGGGACGCAATGCGGATGTATTGGTTTTGCATCGCTAGGCGCCCTTTTTCCTAGCGACGCTGGCGTCAGGCCGCGTTCACCCTTGCCGTTTCTTCGATCGCGTGCTGGAGGCTCGAAGGTCGAGATCGACGCCAAATGGCGATGAACTCACGGCTGCCATTGACCGCTCGTGAGTAGAGCCACGGCGGCGTCAACTTCTCGTGCGGCAATTCCCAAATGGGCTTGTGCGCATGCACATGCTCATTGCCGATAAAAATGTACTCGTCGCATGATTCGACAATTGATCTTTCATCGACGCCAGTCACGCTGCCCCCGGCATGCGGTCGACCTGGATCGAAACGATGTGTGACCCAGCACGCGATGACGACATTGGGCTGGTACTTCGCCACGGCGGTGGACGCATCCAACTTTTCTACATTTTCGCCGTAGGGGACCGTCGGCTGGCCGATTTGCGCATAGTAGGCCCTGAGCTCCGGATCCTCCTGCTGACGGTTGTCAGTGGCAGGGATGGACAATGACTCTGCGAGGATGCCATGCCCGGCGCCGATCTCGATGGCGCTTCGCCCGTTGATCCGAGATCGCAGGAAGTCGCGCAGTTCATGGGTCGGAAAGCTGTAGATGCCCTGGCGCACACCAAACAGCAGCCGTTCTTGGGCAGTTGTATTCCTGAGCGTGTGAGCCGAAGCGATACGAAGGCGTCCGCGGGCATCGAGCAGTAGACCGGAGATGTCCTGCACTTTAGTCAGGTCAATGGAAAAAGCGTCCATGTACAGATTCTGAACCCTTAGGACAGGGTCTCTGTAAAAAGGGGCGCAGCCGGCCGCTTCACCAACGTGACTTCGCTAGCCGCGCGGGATTTCAGCGGGCAGAAAAAGCCGAATCTCCGTCCCACCACCTGGGCGTGCCATTGCATCTGCGTAGCCGCCGTGCGCCGTGCAGATTGCCTGAACTACAGAAAGTCCCAAGCCGCTTCCTCTGGAATGTTGTGCGCGCGAGTTCTCCCCACGCCAAAAGCGCTGAAAGATTTGTGAGAGCTCCTCTGTCGGCATCCCCTTGCCGCGGTCCTGAACGCGCAGCTGGGCCTCTGAATCACCTCGATCGAATTTGATCTCCACGACCCCACCTTCGCTGGCATAGCGCACGGCGTTGTCGAGCAGCGCTGACAGGGCTTGGCCCATTCGGGCACGATCGGCATGCAAGCGTTGTTCTGAGCTCACATGGTTAAAGGCTTGCATGTTGCGTGCCCTGATAGCGGGCTCGGCCCACGATAGACGTTCGTCGACAAGCTCACGCATGGAGAATTCTGTAACGTCCAGATCGAGCCGCCCGCCCTGAGCGAGCGAAAGAACCTGCAGGTCACCGATGATCTTTCGGATCTGTTCCATTTGTGCGAGTACGGCACTCACTTGCTCCTCCTTTAGGGGGAACACGCCGTCAACAATGCCCTGGAGTCGACCCATGGCTGCAGTTAGGGGCGTTCGCAGCTCGTGCGCAATGGCGGCGCTTGAATCGTGAAGTTCTCGATCGTAGGCCTCGAGCTGTTGGGCCATCGCATTGAAATGGGTAACTAGCCCTTGTAGCTCGACTGGCCCTGTGGATGGCGTTGAGGCGCGCGCTGAAAAACTGCCCAATGACACGGACTCTGCTGCTGCGGCGACATCGGAGAGCGGTCGAGCAATGCGACGGGCCATGAGAAGGCCCAGTAGCACGGTGAAGGGAATGGTCGCTGCGCTCAGCAGTGCCTGAACAACCAAATTGTCGGCGTCAGTGGGGGCAGTAAAAATGAGCTCACGGTAGTCGGTATAGATTTCAAGAAGCCGGCTGGCGTTCTCTCGTGGTGATTTCTCAAGCCTCTTGAGTTCGGTAACGATCGCGGGAGGCATTTGAGCCTCAACCTTTGCATCCCAGATGGCGTAGCGTACCCACATGCCGGCTTGAACCATGACTATCGATCCGACAGCTAGCAAGATCATGCGCAGCGTGAGCCAGGCCCAAAGTGACCGATGAGCTTTTGTCACAGGATGACTCCGAGTCGATATCCGACCCCTCGTACAGCTTGAGGAATTCCGGTAATGCCGCGTTCTTCTAGCTTCTTCCGCAGATTGTGTACGTGCGTATCTATAACGCGCTCCAGAGCATCGCTGTCGGGTAGAGACGCTTCGAGCAGCTCGAATCGAGTGAAAGCTTTACCCGGATGACTCATTAGAACGGCGAGCAACTTGAACTCGGTGATCGTTAGATCAAGTGGGGCGTCTTGGCCGGCTACATGTACGAGGACGGCATCGTTATCGAGTCGCAAGTCGCCGTAGTTCAGATCCCTGATGGGGCCATCCGGAACATTCCGAAAGCGCCGCAATATTACTTGCACACGAGCGATCACTTCCTTTGGATTAAATGGCTTCACCACATAGTCGTCCGCTCCGTATCGAAGAGCGCCCAGCTTGTCCGCTTCATCATTCATTGCGGTGACCATGATGACCGGGACATTTCCCTCGCGACGCAATTCCGCCAGCACTTCCTTTCCGCTCAGTCCAGGGAGCATCTGATCAAGCAATATCAGCATAGGGCGCCAACTTTCGTTGATCCGAAGTGCCTCATATCCATCTCGCGCTACGGTGGTTTCAAATCCCGCATGCTGCAGATAAGCCACTAGGACTTCCGCGATCTGCGGATCGTCTTCAACGATCAGAATTCGCTCATTTTTCATATTAATTCTGAGCCAAATATAAGTGCAATTTCAAGAGTCGACTGTGCGAATAAAATCGACTCCGAATAATTTGTAGTCAATTTTTCATGATCTCCCGCCAGGGATTGTCTATTCAAATCAATCCCAGCGCTCGGCAAGAGCTGCTTGACCGCATTGGAGTGCTGGTTCTTTGCGCTCAGGGCCGACTTGAGAAGAATGGGGGGCATGCTGGATGGGATCGTCCCACTCGGTGCATGGGCCCGACGCGGAGCAGGAGCGGTGCAGTTTTCCTAGTGAGATACCGATTCATTCAGCCCGTCAGGAGGATCGAGGCGCATGTGGGGTGACACGCGGAGTCGGCTCTGATACTTCAGCGACATGCGAGAGGTCCAACGTGTCACAGCGCCGATCATTCTCTAGCGAGCTCCGAGCTCGGTATGCAAATGGTGAACCGCGTTCCGCCGCGTTCCGAACGGTCGGCTTCAAGCTCGCCTCCTTGTCTAACTACCAGCGCCAACGCTACAGGAAGGCTCAACCCTGATCCTTCGCCGGTGTTCGGATGCGAGCCGTCTGGATGATGAAAACGCTGAAAGAGACTCCTATGCGCATCGTGGCTCATGCTGGGGCCCGCATCGCTGATGGTCAGAATCACGCGATCGAAATGCGCGTCGAGTCGAATGGAGATTCCGAGCCAAGTGCTCTCTCTGGAGCGTTGCAGTGCATACTCGAGGAGATTGGAAATAGCATGTCGCATGCTATTCGGGTCTGCATGAACCCAAGCCTGCGCTGCTTGTACGTGCAACTCCAGCGCGATCCCGCGTGCCGCCAGTCGATCCCCGTAGTTCGCAGTGAGTTCTTTCAAAAAGGGGATGAAATCAAACTCGGTCATCTGCAGTGACAGGCGACCTGCATCTGCCACTGATAGGGTGTGCAGGTCGTCCACCAGTCGCCCCAGGTGTTCAACCTGCTTCAGAAGGGTGTTGAACTCGGTCTCGCTAGGAGGGATCACTCCATCGCAAATGGCATGCAAACGTCCACGCAGAACGGTCAATGGCGTGCGTAGTTCATGTGACACGGCGGCAGCCGTCGCCTTGCGCTCGCGCTCAAGCTTCTCCAGGGAATCCGTCATGTGGTTGAAGTCGCGAACCATGTCGGCGAGCTCTCCCTTGTCTGCGCCGCTTTGGGCGCGCACAGAGAAATCGCCCAGCGCAATGCGTCGCGCCGCTTCGGTCACGGACGCAAGCGGGAGCGTGACGAACCGAGATACCCAGAACCCAGTTGCCAGGCCGAACGGAAGACAAACTAGCAGGCCCGCTAGTAGCGCCCACTTCTGGTCAAAGAGAACATCTCCATATCGGTACTGTCCGTAGATTTCGATAGCGGGTGAATCATCTCTCTTGCCGGTACCCCCTAGCGCATCTCGCTCCTGCTGAGTACTCGTTGGCAATGCGATGTAGAAGTCTCGATGCTGCCATTGGGTGATCAGAATCACGCTCACAGTCAGGATCGCCATAGTGGCTATCACCGTGGCGGAAATCCACAAGCCCAACTGGACCCAGATGCGGTTTATGCCTCGTGCCACAGTCGGTAGCCCATGCTACGCACCGTCTCGATCAGTTGACCGTGCCCGGCATCTTGGAGTTTGCGCCGGAGCTTGCTCAGGTGTGAATCGATCACGCGATCAAGTGCATCGCTCTCCGGAAGACAGTTCTCGATCAGGTCGCTGCGAGAGAAGCAGCGCCGGGGTTGAGTGGCCAATCGAGCCAAGAGGCGAAACTCCGTAAGCGTGAGAGGTAGCGGTCGGATGCCTCCTTGGTCGTTGCGTGTGAATGCGCATTGGCCCTCCACATCGATCACTAGTTGCCCCACGTTTATAGGTGCGGCGCGGGCGGCTGAAATGGGTGTTCCAACGCGGCGCAAAACCGCTCGAAGCCGTGCCACAACTTCAGCAGGACTGAAAGGCTTGACCACATAGTCGTCAGCACCAAGGCGCAGACTTACTAGCTTGTCGACATCGTCCGCCATTGCTGTGACCATGATGACTGGGGTGTCACTCTCACTGCGAATGTTCTTAAGAACATCTACACCGTCCATGCCAGGAAGGTGAATGTCCAGCAGCACGATATCCGGACGTACCTGGGAAAAAAGACGAAGTGCTTCTTTTCCGTCGGCAGCGCAATGCGTACGCATTCCGTCGTGCTGCAAGTAGGCCTCCAAGACCTTGGTGATCTCGGGCTCGTCCTCTACCACCAGAACAAGGGGGCTGACATTGACGTTCGTTGGGGGCGAGGTAGTCCCTGAGAGCTTTGTGACGGAGGGTATCGGGTGCATAGAGTGATTGATTGATCGGCTCCTAATGGGAGATTCAGGAAATTATGTATTCGTTCCTGCCTCGAAGCAAAGCGTGCTATATGTTTTTTCGGAAATTCTCGATCTCCACAAATTCTTGACAGAACGCAAAGCCACTCGAAAGGCTGGGAGGATTCAATTCAGTCAATTCCTTGTTTTGCATGTTGTCTGATCTTGTCTCGCGTAACAACTCTCGCGTCATTGCTTCCTCTGCTCGGTACGCTGTCCTTCGTGGTTGGGTTGGGGGGCTGCGCAGCCGTCGAGATTCCCGCGCTGTCAAGCGATGTGCCTACGAATTGGCGTCAGCCTCTCAAGACTTCCCCTGGCGCCATCGAGCCTGATCTCAGGAACTGGTGGGCAGCGCTCGGAGATCCGCAACTCAATGCCCTGGTCGATCGGGCAATGGCGCAGAACTTGACGCTGGCACAAGCGCGAAGTCGGCTGCGCCAAGTGCGCTTTCTGGCTCGTCGAGACGACGCGAAGTATCGGCCGATGTTTTCGGCGAGCTTTCGTCCTCTGCAGGACGTTTCTGCCACGGATAGCTACTTTCAGAGCAGTCTTGATGCAGTGTGGGAGCTGGGGTTGTTTGGTGGTCGTGAAGCGGCTGAGCGCGGCACCAGAGGTCGAGTGGCCGCGGCCGTCGCGACCACTCAGGCAGCCCGTGTATCTACCGTAGCCGAGGTGGTGCGAACATACGCTGATCTGCGCGCAGCCCAGATCCAGAAAGTGCATCTGCAGCGCTTGGTCGACCTGAATGCTCGTACGCTGCAGTTGCTTGAAATTCGGCGTGGTCAGGGGCTGTCGTCTGCTGACGATGAGTTCCGCGTTGAGATGCGCCTGGCGCAGGTGCGCAGCCAGTTGAGTCAGAGCAGCCAAGTCGTGGAGCAATCCGCGTCTGGTCTGGCGCTTTTGTTGGGGCAAGCAACTCCCGATGACGAATGGACGCAGGCCATCGATTGGCCACCACAGTCGCAGCTAGGCGCGCGGAACTTTGCACTGCAGCAAGTCCCAACTGATCTACTGCGGTACCGTCCCGAGATTCGGAATGCCGAAGCAGATGTTTTGAAGGCGGCGGCAGAGCTGGGGAGTGCCAAAGCGGAGCTCTACCCCCGAGTGATGATTGGCTCGTCTTGGTTGTATTCGCACAACCTCACGCAGCACAGTCGACGTACCTCGGACAGCACACCGACTATTGGTCCCTTCATCGACATTCCCTTGTTCGACTGGGGGCGCAGGCGCGCAGCGGTCAGTGCACAGAAGGAAGCGCTTGATGCCTCGGTGCTGGCCTATCGTCAAGCGGTTATTGAGGGTGTTGCTGAAGCTGAGTCAGCCTTGAATCGCTTGCAACGCGCGCTCGAGCGTTGCCAGAACATGCAAGCGGTGCTCGATGCGACGCAGCGTCGCACGAAAGTAATGGTTACGCTAAAGCGCTTGGATTTGGCGAGCGAGCTGGATCGCCTAGAGGCCGAGCGTGCGGCAACTCAGGCGTCTATGGAGCTTGCTGCCGCGCGTGTCGATCACACCCTCGCATTCGTGGCCCTGTACAAGTCGTTGGGCGGTGCTCCGTGGCCTGCTGAGGAGGCGTTGGAGCCCTTGTCGAGTTCCGCTCCTTCAAAAGGGGGCGCGCGATGATTGCCTTGGCAAGGAAAACCATGGTGCATGAGTGGCGGCGTTTTCTGCCTGCCATCTTTGCCGTGGGCTTCTCGGGTTTGCTATTGATGGTGCAGGCGGCACTGGTTCTCGGGATTTTCGGCAGTGCGGCGGTCTACGTCACTGCCTCATCAGCGCAATTGTGGGTCGGGTATCCGGGGACGCAGAGCGTCAACTTCGGCCGCGAAATTGGCCCTGACGTGGAGATGCGGCTGCGCATGGATCCAGACGTGACTGATGTGGAGCCGTACCAGTGGGTTGAGGGTGATTGGCACAACCTTGGGCGCTCCGGCGGTGGCATTCCTGTCTTCGTCTCGGGAGTCCGCACTGACGTGGATGCCATGATGTTCTCTCGACTGCTCTCCGCGCCATTGCGTCAACGACTGCGGGACCCCGGCGCGGTGATTGTGGACCGGTCGGACTTGGAGCAGTTGGGGACATCGGTTGGTGCAAGCGCCTGGCTGAACGGCCAGCGCGTGCGAATTGTGGCCGCGGTGACTGGTCTGCGTGCGCTCGGTGGCGTGAATGTCCTGTCTTCGATAGACACGGCGCGCCAACTGCGGGTTGGCGACCCCTCCATGGGCGCGACATATTTTGTAGCGCGGACGCGCGACCCCGACCGGGCCCAAGCCGTCCGTGATCGCCTCGGCGCCAGCGCCACCTTCGGCCCCTTCAGCGTATGGACAGCCGAAGAATTTGCGTGGAAGTCCAAGTTGTACTGGATGTTCGATACCGGCGCGGGTATCGCTGTCTTGTTTATGGCCGGCATCGTCTGCCTCGTTGGGGCGGTGGTGACTAGTCAATCACTCCTGGCAGTCGTGGCTGCTTCTGCCCGAGAGTACGCCGTCCTCAACGCACTGGGCGCGAGCTTGCGCGCACTCGGTCGGGTTGTGTTGGAGCAGGCCTGCTGGATTGCTGGCGTCGGGCTGTTGATGGGAGGCCTCTCCAGCGGAGTCTTGCTATGGGTGGCAAGCCAGAACGACGTCCCGGTGAGCATGAGTTTGCCGGTGGCATTGGGGTGCTCAGCGCTGGTAGTGGGGCTGGCCTTGGTGTCCGGTTTGATTGCCCTGCGCGGGTTGCTTCGCGCTGATCCAGCGATGTTGTTGCGATGAGTCTTTCCATTTCTTCCTCTCAAGCGGTGCCTGGTGCCAGCCTCGAAGCGCGCCAGGTCAGCAAGTCCTTTCTCTCAGGGGTTGTACGCGTGCATGTGCTGAACAGCTTGTCAATCAGCATCTGCGGTGGCGAATTGACACTGATCTCCGGCCCCTCCGGCTGCGGAAAGAGCACGTTGTTGTCTTTGCTTAGCGGGTTGCAGTCACCTGACAGTGGGAGCGCGATCGCCCTGGGTGAGGATCTGAACCGAATGGGAAAGCGTGAGCTGGAACGTTTTCGGCTGCAACACACTGGCTTTGTATTTCAGGGGTTCAATCTCTTCCCCGCGCTCAATGCGTGTGAGCAGGTTCAGTTGCCGCTTGGCTACCTGGGATTGAACAATCGGCAGTCAGCGCTGCGTGCAATGCAGGTTCTAGAGGAAGTGGGAATGACGCACCGCGCTCATGCTTACCCAGCACAGATGTCGGGCGGGGAGAAGCAACGCGTCGCCATCGCTCGTGCGCTTGCCAAGAATCCAAGATTGCTATTTGCGGATGAACCAACTAGCGCGCTAGACGCCGAGAACGGGCAGAGGGTCATCGACATCCTGCACGGAATTTCCCACTCGCACGGCACTACGGTGCTGTGTGTCAGCCACGATCCACGCCTCGTACGACACGCAGATCGCGTGCTGACTATGGAGGACGGGCAGATACGAAACGACTGGCGGCCAGGTACCGCCCGAGACTCAAGCAGCACCGCTGTGCAACTGCCCGGTGCTCAGGAAATCCACGAATGAATAGAAAAAATCATGGCAGGGCGTTGGCTCTGCGCTTCTTGCCCATGGCACTGCTACTGGGGATTGCTGCGGGTGGATGTTCGGAACACAGCGCCAATCCCTCGCCCGTCGCTAGCGTCTCTAATGGTGAGCTGAGTGAAAAACGCGAAGTGGCCATGGCCCGAGGAAAGGTCGAGGTGCAGGGCGGGCTTCTTGAAGTTATGTCGCCTCAGGACGGATTGGTCGAAACTCTGGCTGTCAAAGAGGGCGACCATGTACGACGTGGACAGGTGTTGCTGAAGTTGGCATCCGAGCAGGCCCGTATAGAGCTCGAACTGGCTCAATCCGAGCTCGGGGTGATACAGGCGCGCCAGCACGCCCAGGCTGAGCGTCTCCCGGCGGCACGTCGATTGGCCAGCCGAATGAGAGAGGCGGCGCGAGCCGGTGCGCTCGACCCGCAGCGCGCCGATGAGTCGCTGCAAGCTCAGCGCGACATCGAGTCGGCGGTAGCCATCTTGGCGGCCGAACGCGCAACGGCGAGTAAGAAAGTGGCCCTGGCTCAGTTCGCCGTACAGCGCCAGACGCTGAACGCAGCACACGATGCCATCGTTCTCAAGCTCAATGTTCAGAGTGGTTCGCGAGTTTCCGCACAGGCCCAGCGCCCACTGATGGTGCTATTGCCCCAGCGGGCGTTGATCGTTCGTGCCGAACTCAACGAGAGCTATGCGGACAGTGTCAAGCCAGGCATGCGCGCCAGCATCCATGTTGAAGCAGAAACGCAAGGTGGTATGCGTCCGGAGCCGTTGCCTGCGCGGGTGCTGCGCCTTGCCGCCACCTATGGCTCGAGTCATCTCGATGATGAGGCGCCGGGGCGCACCAACCTACGGGTGGTGGATTGCATCCTTGAAATTGACCAAGCGGCCGCTGTGGGCCTGCGTCTGGGTCGCAACGTGAGAGTGAGTTTCTATGAGTGAGGTTCTTCATTTCCAACCACCTGAGGCGAGTGGCTTCACCGTGGCACGTTGGAACTTGACTGTGCAATGTGACTTCGATCGGACCATCAGCGTCGCTGACGTCACCGATTCTTTGATGCATCGATTTGCTCGACCCGGATGGCAGGATTTGGAGGATGCTTGGGAGAGTGGCCAGATCGGCTCACGAGAATGCATGATGGGGCAGGTTGCGCTCCTCGACATGAGCGCAGCGGAGCTCGACGCGCATCTTGATCAGATGCCCATCGATCCTCACTTCTCGATCTTCGTTGCCGCCCTGCGTCGCCGCGGTGTACCTATTCAGGTCGTCAGCGATGGTCTTGACTATGCCATCCAGCGCATCTTGGACGTGCACGGCCTGGGCGACCTTCCGGTGATGGCGAATCAGCTGGTTCAGGTCGGCGATCGTAGCTGGCGACTGGAGACACCGTATGCGCGGAAAACCTGTGTACGCGCCAGTGGAAACTGCAAATGCGATCGCCTGATTGAGCAGCGGGTGAGAAACAAAAAGGTGCTTTTCATTGGAGATGGTAGTTCCGACTTCTGCGTCTCGGGAAAAGCCGACTTTGTACTTGCCAAAGACAAACTGATCACTCATTGCCGAAGTCAGCGCATTGCGCATGCTCCATTCGAGAATTTTTCAGATGCACTCTCTCTGATGCAGATGATCATGGATGCGGCGGGGTATCCAGGATGAACGAAGAAAAGGAATTTCAGCAGCCTGCGGAAGACGGCTTGCGTGTGACTCCGCATGAGTTCTTCATGCCCGGACATGGCATGAACGCTGGCACGGGCATTCTGCTGGTGCACGGATTGACTGGTGCACCCAATGAGATGCGCCAACTCGGGTTGAGCCTGAACCGTGTCGGATTTACCGTCTACGGCGTTCAACTGGCCGGCCATTGTGGTACGCCGGAAGATCTGGTGCGCACGCGCTGGCAAGACTGGGCAATGAGTGTTCACGCCGGCGCGTTGCGCCTGCGAGGCCAAGTCGATCGTCTCGTCGTGATGGGGCTCTCGATGGGGGCAGTGCTGGCGCTCGAGTTGGCGTCCGAGCGACCGGAATTGGTTGACGGCGTGGGGGCTTTCTCCACAATGTTCTGGCACGATGGTTGGAGCATGCCGGGCTACGCGCGGTTATCTTTCCTGCTTCGACCGTTTCGTGCGTTGGGCATCGGCCGAAAGAAGATGTTCATGGAGCGGGAGCCCTATGGCATCAAGAACGAGACGACTCGCAAGCGCGTCGTCGGGCAGATGCAGCAGGGGGACAGTGCCTCTGCAGGTTTACGAGGTAACCCTTGGTACTCCGTCATCGAGATGCACGCACTGTCTAAAAACGTGCGGCAGCGTCTGGGTCGCGTGAAGGCTCCTTGTCTTGTGATGCATGCGAGCCAGGACGATATCGCGAGTATTGCCAACGCAGAACTGATACTGCGTAAGGTGCGAGCTCCGATCGACTTTGTGCTGTTGCGTGACAGCTATCACATGATCACCATCGACGGGGAGCGACGGACCGTTTTTGCGCACGCAGCGGGTTTTGCGAGTCGCGTTACGGCTTCCTCCGTTGAGGCTCCCGTGCGACCGAGAGATTCCTTCGCGATTCCTTCGAGCGACGCTTCCAGTCGCATCAAGCTGGACTCGATGACCGCATGAGCGGAGATATCACTCCACTGGTTTTCGCTCTCTGGGTGCTGAATGTTTTGGTGGACAGTGGCGGACAGCTAGCATTTAAAGCCGCCGCCAGCACCCCCAAATCCACCGACGGACTGGCGCGCTGGGTCTGGATGGCGCGCCGGCCTTGGCTCTGGATCGGCCTAAGCTGCTACGTAGCGGAGTTCGTTCTGTGGTTGGCGTTCTTGTCTCTCGTGCCCTTGTCACAAGGGGTGCTCCTCGGGTCAATCAATATCGTCGCCATCATGGTCGCAGGGCGCTTCATCTTTGCGGAACGACTCTCTCGCGTGCAGGTCGCCGGTATTCTGCTGATATCGATCGGCGTGGCGATCGTGGGGTGGTACGGATGAGTGAAATGCGACGCTTCTACACCATCGGTTTCCTGCTGCTTGTCATCTTTGACACACTGGCGCAGCTGAGCTTTAAGTTTGCCGGCGAACATGCGCTTCCTCTCGAATTCAGCTCAAGTTGGTTGGTGAGGGTTTTTGGGGAGCCTTGGATCTACGGGGCGCTTGCAGGCTATGTGGGCGCCTTCTTTGCTTGGATGACCCTGCTAAAACACGCGCCAATCGGTCCCGCATTTGCCGCATCACACCTGGAGATCGTTACTGTGATGGTGTGCTCATATGTACTGTTCGACGAAAAGATCGCTTGGCCTCAGGTTGCGGGTGCTTTATGCATCTTCTCTGGCATCGTCTGTCTGGCCTTCGGAAAAGAGAGGGACGCGAGTTCGATCGAGTCTGAGTACGAGAGGAGCGATTTCGCGGGCACGCTTGGTAGTTCGAATGTCGAGAAAGTCTGAGCATCACGGTGAGGTGCCACCTACAGCCGGGTTGCCACTTCGACCTAAGGATTTGGGGTTACCAATCGGTGGTGCTGATACAAACTTGGCGGCATCACTTGCGTCGTTTCTTGGCGTAGAGGCGACTCAGATCGAATGCTCCGGCACCGCCGCACTGGTGGTGGCGTTGACGGCACTCAAGCGTCTCGCACCCGAGCGCGATGAGGTGATCGTTCCTGCCTACACGTGTCCACTGGTGGCGTTGGCGGTGGTTCATTGCGGACTGAAGCTGTATGTGTGCGACCTGCAGGTCGACACGCTCGACATGGACATCGTGCACTTGCGAAGACTTTGCAACTCCCATACCTTGGCTGTGGTACCGACCCACTTGGGCGGGCGTGTGAGTGACGTGACCGCCGCCTTGGCTTGCGCGCGAAATGTTGGGGCTTGGACAATCGAAGACGCAGCCCAGGCCCTCGGCGCACGGGTGGGCGCTGATAGCGTGGGAACCCTTGGCGACATCGGCTTCTTCAGTCTTGCGGTGGGCAAAGGGCTGAGCCTCTTCGAGGGTGGCGTGCTGGTGGTACGTGATCCCGTGCTGCGCAAGGCCTGTTTGCAGGCCAGCGCTGACACCGTGCCACGCCATATCGGCTGGGAGCTACGGCGCTCGCTGGAGCTCCTCGGCTATGCGCTGCTTTATGACCCTACCTGGATGCGCTGGGTCTATGGTCGACCGCTGCGTAAGGCGCTACGGCGCGGCGACTGGTCAGGCGCCGCCGGTGACGAGTTCGATCTATCTATTCCGTTGCACCGCGTCGGTAGATGGCGTCAGGCGGTTGGCATTCGGGCGCTGTCTAGACTGCCGGCCTTCTTGGCGCAAGGCACCGCGCAGGCTCAGCGGCGCCGAGAACGAATTGCGGACATCGTCGGTGTGCAGGTATTGGAAGACAGCGCTTCGGTTCCGGGGGCGGCCGGGGTGTGGCCTGTTCTCTTGTTGCGACTGCCGACGGGCGCGAGTCGAGATGCCTTGCTCAACGCAAGCTGGGGCAGTGGTTGTGGCCTGAGCGTGCCATTCGCACGCGCGCTGCCCGACTACGCACGCTATGCCCATCTGGTGGTTCCGCAGCCTGACGAGAATCTTTCCAATGCTCGCGACTGGGCGAGCCGCTTGGTGGCGATCAGCAATAGCCCTTGGCTTGACGATGCAAGGTTCGAAAATTTCTGCAGAACGCTTGCTGAACACTGTGAGCGCAGCGGCTGATCTGAAGCGCAGGCCTATTCGGGCCAGCCCTGCGCTTCCTGCAGGCGAGCCACCAAGCGTTGGTTGAGTGCGTCTTGCTCGGCTTGCCATAGCGTCAGCTGTGCTGGTGCGATGATTGTGTCCTGTCCATCCTGAGCACTGAGCCAACGTTTCCAGGCCGTGCGATAGCGGTACGAAGAAACCTCGCCTGTGATGTCGCTGCCATCCAGCTGCCCTTTCAAGGCATCGATGATCTGGTTTGCCTGCGCTTCTTGCAGGCTACCTTGGTCCCAATTGGTACGAACTACATCGGGTGAGAAGACGTCCTTGTCGATGGACAAGTAGGTGGGAACACGCTGCCGATGGAGTAGCGTTGCCAGCTCGTCGGCGAGCGATTGGGAGCTATCAAAGTTGCGAAATGCAGACCCTATGCCCAGCCAGCGAGCCCAGTCAGTGTTGACACCTATGCTCCAGTAGCTCAGCTTCCCGATGCGCAAAGGGGCCAATTGGTTTTCCCAGCTGTGCCACAAGCCAATATCACCCGAGGTGATTCCTGCTACATGCACATGCTCGACCTCTGGCAGCATTGCGATGCGCCGGATCCACGAGCCACAATGCACGCCAAATGGGAAGCGCATGTTGTCGGGATGGTTGTCGAGGACTACTACGCGTAGCTTTGACCGAGGACCTCCCCGAGCATGCATGCAACGCACCACCAGCGGCCAGCTCAGATGGTGGAAATCACCACTGCCCATCAGTACGGGACCATGTTGAGTGGCTGGCGGCATCAACGTCTCGAGCTGCCGCGTAAGAGCGCGCATGTGGCTCAATCCACAGCCGAATCGCATTGTTTCCTGCCAATCTTGCAACGCGATGCGGCACTCTCCAGTCAGCGGGCCTACGGCGTTGTCCAGATCGAGCACGACAGGGGAATGTTTCATGGGGTTGCCGCCTGCCAGGCTCGGTCGCGCTCGAATCGACTGGCGAAATGCCGTGCCAGCCGGCGTAGCAACGGGTTGCGCACGTAAACGGCATGCCGGGTGAACGTGAAGCTCGCGCCCAATTGCGCCTTGACCTCGGGATCCGTCCAGCCGGCGACGTAGTGCGTGAGCCCGCGTTCGAGCGCGTATTCCAGATTCACCATCCAGCTCACGAAATAGAGGTTGCATTCGCGTGCTTGGGGGTAGCTAAGCCCGATGTATTTGTCGATGAGCTTGTTGTCGGATTCGAAACACAAGTTCCAGCCAACCAGGCTACCGGCATGGCGGTACTCAAACACCAGGCCGCCCGCTGACGAATCGCGAAGCACGCGGGCAAAGAACTCACGTGTGAGGCGGTCGAAATGAAGGTCGCTCTGCGCATAGACGGCCTCGTATAGCGAATAGTAGGCGTCCACGGTGCTTTCGTCCCGAAAGATCTCGCTACCGGTGGCGATACGTCGAACTTCTAGCTGAGCGCGACTGCGCAGCTTGCGGCGTAGGTTTTTTCGCCTGCTTGCAGACAAGCGCGTCAGATAGGCTTCGAGGTCTGGGAAGTCGATCGGCACGTAGGCCAGCGCCTGGCCTTCGACCAGGACACATCCTGCTGCCATACACGCTTCTACCAGCGCATCGGCTCGTGCGTTGTCGGCGACGCTGAGTAAGGGCGATGCTGCGGGGATGTCCTTGAAAATCAATAACCCAAACCGTCGACCCCAGCGGCGCAGGAGCGTCGCCGCCCATTGGGATGGCATGGTGTGCCGCGGTGACAGCGAATACTCCGAAACTGTGCTTCCGACGAAAGCGGTTCGCACGCGCAAACAGCGCGACCAGTAGCGAAAGAATGGCAGTGCCGCCGCACGCTGCTTCAACGCGGCGTCGGCGGTGGTCAACAGATCGAAAGGCGCGGCGAACACCGGCGCGAGGCGCGACGTCGACGGGATGGGGCCCGCGCGACCTTCGAGTACAACAAACCCTTCGGGCGGATGCGAGGCGAATGCATCGATCAGCGCGTCGGGTTCCAGTTGATTAAGAAAGCGCACCGCGGGATGTCAACTGCGCTTAGCGCGGGTGAGCAACTGGTCTAGCAGCACCATGGCCTCATCGATCTCAGCACGCGAAATCTCCAAAGACGGGGCGAAGGTGATCACGTTCTTGTAGTAGCCACCAACGTCGAGTACCAGGCCGGTCTTGCGGCCCTGATATTCGAGGTCACCCGAAAGGCCGATATCGACCATCTTGTCGAGCAATTCGCGGTTGGGCGTAAAGCCGTCTTCGGTGCAAATCTCGGCGCGCAGAGCCAGGCCCATGCCGTCGACATCGCCGATCTCCTTGTGACGCTTCTGAAGATCCTTCAAGCCTTCGAGGAAGTAGGCGCCGCTGTCGCAAACCTGCTTGCCGTAGTCGATTTCTGCCGTCATGCGCAGGACTTCCAAGCCGAGTGCCGTGCCGAGCGGGTTCGCTGCGAAGGTGGAATGTGTCGACCCGGGAGGGAAAACTTGAGGGTTGATCAGTTCTTCGCGTGCCCACAGGCCACTCAGGGCATTGAGCCCGTTGGTCAATGCCTTGGCGAAGACCAATACGTCGGGTTGTACCCCGAAGTTTTCGATCGCCCAGAGCTTGCCGGTGCGCCAAAATCCCATCTGAATCTCATCGACTACCAGAAGAATTCCGTGCTCGTCGAGTACCTTCTTCAGGCCTTTGTAGAAGTTCGCCGGCGGGACCACGTAGCCGCCGGTACCTTGGATCGGCTCCACGTAGAAGGCTGCGTACTCGCACTGCTTGGTTTTCGGATCCCAGATCGCGTGGTACTCGTTCTCGAACTTGCGCGCAAACTCGCGAACGATGGATTCGGAGTATTCCTCGGCCGTCATGCCCTTGGGGCGACGAAACGGATATGGGAAAGGGACGAACTGCGCGCGGTCGCCGAAGTGGCCGAAGCGCCTGCGGTAGCGGTAGCTGGACGTGATGCTTGACGCCCCCAACGTCCGGCCGTGGTACCCGCCTTCGAAGGCGAACATGAGGCTCTTGCCGTTGCTGGCGTTGCGTACGACCTTGAGCGAATCCTCGATCGCTTGGGCGCCGCCCACATTGAAGTGAACGCGGCCCGCGCGGCCCCATTTCTTCTCCGCGTCTTGAGCGATCCACTTGGCCAACTCGATCTTGGTGGGATGCAGATATTGGCTGGCGACCTGCGGCAACGTCTCCAGCTGCTTTTGCATCACGGCCTCGAGTCGCTTGTTCTTGTAGCCAAAGTTCACTGCCGAGTACCACATCTGCAGGTCCAGGTAGGGCGTGCCTTCGGCGTCGTACATGTAGCTGCCATCGCAGCCTGTGAAGATCTTCGGCGGATTTACGTAGTGAACCGTATCGCCAAAGGAACAATATTTCGCCTCGTCAGCCAGTAGCTGTGCACTCATTGGAAGGGAACTCCACATATCTTCAAAAAACTTCGCAGCGGCTGGTTGGCGCACCAATCCGCCCACTACGGACGTCACCGTTTCTGAAGCGGGTTGGAGCCACGCCGCGCTATGAGGAGCGGCTTTCAGAAGCGGATGTGTGTAGTCTGGGTCGCGGACCTTGACTGGCGGTCAAGCATTTGTTGGGATTTCATGGAGAGATGAGAGCTGCATTCAATTCGCGATGCAGATAGGTCGCTCCGCGTATCCCAGGTAAGGTGCGTCTCAAATCCTGCCTGAATGGGGACCGGGAGCTTGGGGTATCAGCAAGTAGTCGTCGTGCGCGGTCACTGTGTTGCAGCACCGTGCGCTCGGGATGGCTGAGAAGTTTCGCGACCGCGGTATCGCTTCCAATGCACTCTGGCCACGCGCCATGATCATCGACTGATGCAGCCCGCGTGCACTATGCCGAGGACTACAAGCAAGGCTGTTGTCCCCGGATCGTGGCGGATTCCTCGAAGCGCATTTTTTCCAAGTACTCCATGGCGTTCAACGGACAGTGCCTGATCGATGATTCCTTCCTCAGAGGCGAGGGATCACGGACTTCGGCGCGTACGCCCTGACCCCCCGGTATCGCACTGGCGGAAGCCATCCTCATGGAGTGAGAGAGAACTCTCGGAATCAGAGGCTCAAACAGGTGCTCGGGTCGCTTTTTGGCCGCACCTTTTCTGCAACTCGTCGATCGAAGATCGTTTTGTTGGGGGCTACATTGAGCTGCAGGCGCCCAAAAGTATGTCGATGTCGACTTGAGAGAGCGCTAGGGCAAGGCCCATGCGTGCGAAGCGCGAATGGATTGCTCCTGCGCCGCACCTGCAGCGCTCATCGAGCCACTTTGTCGCTGCGCGTGATCACTTGACCGTTTCGAGCCCCACTGTGTGCACCGTGCTCCCAGGTGATCTGGCCATTCACGATCACACTGTCGATGCCCTCGGCGGGTCTTGCGGGCGTCTCGTAGCTCGCAGTATCTCGGATCGTGGCAGCATCGAAGATCACGATATCCGCGTGCTGCCCGGTTTTCAGCGTTCCGCGGCCGTGCAATCCAAAGTTGCGTGCAGTGAGTCCGGTCATCTTCCATACCGCGGTCTCCAGGGGAAACAGCCCCACGTCGCGGCTGTAGTGCCCCAGCACGCGCGGGAAGGTGCCCCACA
>RCUK01000662.1_pt1 | contig 27331 bp, 25 predicted proteins | sample 2166381 | NCBI WGS metagenome assembly RCUK01 (sample SAMN09932809, study PRJNA488358) | compost metagenome | isolation source: compost soil in an enriched community | place: Germany: Experimental Botanical Garden | reverse complement strand
AATGCTACAGCGGCCAGAAGCCTGAGCGGACTGTTCAAACGTCTGGGTCCTAAAGTGTTCATATGTAAGCCTCCTATTTTCAATCATTTAGGTTTTCTTTAATTGACCAACCGGGTTATACGGGATCAAGCGCGTACATCACTTCTCATCAAACTTGGAGACCGACGGTCGGTTTATATACTTATAATATTATACCGACCGTCGGTCTGTCAAGCGAATTTGGTTCTTCTTTTTTAAAAGGTTTGACAGGTATTCATCACCAACTTGGCTCTGTGTTTCAATAATCGGTTGCTATGAGACTTCTTCTTTCTTTCATATAAGCAATGTTAAAGAATAGTGTTGTTTTTTTAAAATATTAAAGGGAACCCCGTATTGGTCTGGAGTTCCCTTGTTTAAAGCTCCCATAAGTTTAATAACGATACAGGGACAGGGTTAGTAATAATCATATAAAAACTCTACAATATCATTGTTAATTTTTATCAGATGTTCTTCAGATGGGAAATGTCCCATATCATAGGTTTTAAATGCTATTAAATTTGAAATGATTTCTCTAGCAGCTTTATTTATTCTACTTTCAGGAAAAAAGATATCTTTTTTCCCTGCTATGATTAAAGTGGGTGAGCTATAATGTAACAATTCTTCCTTCGTAGTTAATTTGGGCATCTCTTGTTCAAGTCTAATATATTTAAATACATCTCCAATAATTTTTTTATCAATTTCTTTCATACTATTATCTGACATAGTGTCAGTAATTTTATTTAGATGTTTTTGTGATGAAGTACCACTATATAAGACTAAAGGAAGTAAGATATCTTTAATCATTCTAATCTTAGAACCTAATCTTATTCCTGCTGGTGATACCAATACAGAACAAGCAATTTTATCTGGCATAAATGTGGCTAATCTCAGAATAATACCTGCACCGTAGGACGGACCAACAAATGCACTACTATCTATATTAAAATAATCCATTAGTTCCTTTATCCACTGGGCAAAACTATTGTCCTTCGCTGAAATCCTACTTTCATCACTGTATCCTGGATGTCCAATTGTATCTGGTGCATAAACTCTGTATTTATCTACGAGTGGCGAAAACCAAGATAAAGTCATTGGATTTATACAATTACCACCCTGAAATATAAAAATAGGTTTTCCTTCTGGTGGTCCTGCTACAAGAATATGTGTTTTACCATAACTTGTATCAACAAATATCTGCTCGACATCAAAATCAAACGACTTTAGATAATTATCGTAATGTTGAGTAATAAGCGTTTTCCCTTCACTTTTATAAATGGTTCCTTTCCCCAAAAAGCATCCCTCCCCTATGCTTATAGAAATAAACGTTTGCAAGTTTAATGCTTAATTGGAAAATTTTAATAACCCGAGTTTATCATAGGTCATATCCGTTGAGAACAGGCAACTTTCAACAATCATCAGGCAAAACGTTGTGTCGTCATTGCGATGTCTGATTTGGTCGAGAAATTGAAACCAACTCAAATAATGGTCGAGGTATTTTGTAGCCATGCCATTAAATCGATTTAACCAGCCCTTCAAGCGACTGTGATAACTATTCACATTTTGGATATGATAAACCCCTCTAACACGTTCTTTACCATCTGATTTAAATCTATAATGCTAAAATCCTTTTTCTTTTGCGTAAGTCATAAATGCCCGCCAGGATCAGTACAAAGAATATCGATTGGAGAGAGTTTAGAACCGATAGCTTCTTCCAATCGAGTTTTTACAATCCGACCCTGACCAACAACTTTCGAATATGTCATCTTCTGTCGGTCTCTTGCTACAAGAACACAGACTTGTTCTCTGCTGATGCCTCTTTGTGAGGACGAACCACCACGTTTACGAGCTTTTCGCCCTTCCACTTTACGTTTGCCCTTTTCTGAGTACAGAAAATAAGTCTCGTCCATTTCCACGATACCTTCAAATTGGTCAAAGTCCATCTCTTTAATCGCTGAAAGTAGCTTGTGCCTCCAATAGAACAAAGTTACATAGTGAACTTCTAAAAGTTCTGAAGACTTACGGAGGGAAATGCCTTCTATTATACATTGAACGAACTCCATCCATTTGTGTAGAAGGTGAGTACGATGAAGAGGGGTATTCGTAACATCAGTAAACGTCTTCCCGCCATCTCTGCATCGGTAACGTTGGCGTTCTAAAGTACAGCTACCCATTTTCACATTATATTTACCGAAACGAACAGCGTTGTTGGAATGGCAATGAGAACAAGTAAATCCATCTTTGTGCTTTCGCTCTGAAACCTCTTTAAACACAGGCTCAGTCGCAGAATAGGAAGCCAAAGATTTAGTGAAGAACTCTTTTAGACGATATTGGTCTGCCGTGCTCCCCCGCACCTTTAAAGATTGGCCTCAGATCCGTAAATAACAGCTCTATCAAAAATCAGCTTTTACAGCGTACTAGTCGTCCAGTCCGAATCTATCTTCTAGCGTATTATACAGTATATTCCAATAAGGAGATGATAGATTAATGGCACAGATATTGGCTTATGGCACTGACGTAATTACTCCAGTCACTGACGGAGTTCAAATTCCAGTTCCTTTGACTCCAGCGGGTGTAGGGATTTCTCATGTAAGAATCGTTGTCCCTCCAGTGGCAAATAATCGCGTGGAACTGGTAGCTACCGTTGGTTTTCGGGGCGATGCGGGAACAGGAAGCATCCTCTTCCGTATTTTCCGTGATGGTCAAGTAATTTACTATGCACGCCAAGGTTTTGAGTCCAATCTTGAGAAGTTTTATACGATCACACTTCAAGCAATTGATCCAGGCGTTGCTGCAGGTACCCATGACTACTTCCTTTCTGCCGAGCTTCTTTCAGCAGGTACAACTGCTACTGTTATTGGACCTATCACATTCAGCGCTTTGGCTATCGAACCTTAATTACCGGTGATTTCAACACCAAAAAGGAGCCCTTGATTGGGCTCCTTTTTGCCTGTTCTATCCTGAATAATCAAGGTGGTAAGACAGCTCTAGTCTCAATTAGACAACGTCGTATCCTTGTTCCTCAATTGCTTCTTTCAATGCTTCTACCGTTATTTTGCTCTCATCATACTTGACGGCAACTGTACCGGACGCCAGATCTACTGTACCGGCTGCTCCTGCTTCACTTAGAGCACCTTCCACCGCCTTAACGCAGTGTTGACAGGACATGCCCTGTACGTTCAATGTTATATCTGCCATAATTGCTGCCTCCTTATTTCATCAATTTATTAACAGTGACCAGCAGTTCATCCATGACTTCCATCTCTCCGGCCTGAATACGTTCAATAACACAGCTCTTCATATGTCCTTCCAGCAGGAGCTTGCCGACGCTGTTCAGTGCCGACTGAATCGCAGCAATCTGATTGAGCACATCATCACAGTACGTATCCTTCTCAATCATGCCTTTGACTCCACGAATCTGGCCTTCAACACGGTTCAAGCGGGTGATCAGGTTACTCTTCGTTTTCTCGGAATGGTGGCTCTGACGGGTATGATCCCCTGTAGTACAGCAGTCATCATTTGCAGTCTGCGCTTGATTCTCTTCTGACATTCTTCCCCGCCCCCTTATTACTTAATTATAAGTTTATTATAATATACCCCTCCGGGGTATTCAAGCTTATTCTTGATCTCCAAAGTGTTCAGCTCCGATTGTTCCTAAATAGTAACATTTGAAGACAGAATTTCAAAATCAGGGGTGTTCTAAACGGGTATACTTATAATTAGGCTGCTCACAGTGACTTTTTTCACAAATTGGACATAAACCTGCATGGACCGCTTCATATTTATAGCCCGTTGTAGTCATGTTCATCTGGCAATACTAAGATAGAATCATACTGATATTTACTAGAGAAGGTGAAAATGCGTTGAATATCAAATCAAGTCATAAATGGGTTAGCGGGATCATGATCCTCTGTATGTTCCTCCTCATGTGTCCGGGACTAGCCTCTGCACATGCCTATATCGTGAAATCAACTCCTGCCGCCAACGAGGCACTGGATAAGTCTCCAGAGGAGATCACGATTGTGTACAACGAACCGATTGAGAAAGTATTCCATTCCCTGACCGTAACGAATACCAGCGGAACCCGCGTAGACCTGGACAATTCTCACATTGATGAGAAGAATCCGGCGAAGCTTACTGCTGGTCTTCAAAAAAATCTGCCTGACGGAATCTACACCGTCAGCTGGCGCGTGGTCTCCGCGGATGGACACCCGATTACGGGTGTCATCCCGTTCATTGTCGGCAGCGGCGAATCCGCACCCGCTTCGGAGACTGCTGCCTCAGCCAAGACGCTCCCGGATTGGGACGGGACGCTGATCCGCTGGCTGCAGTATACGGGCCTATCCCTGTATCTGGGTACACTCTTCTTCCACTTGTTCCTGCTTCCCAAAGCAGAGCGGAGAGAATCGTACAAGCTAGGCCGCAGCCAATGGACCCTGATCATCTCCTTCGTGCTTACCGCACTCGGCGTCCTGCTAAGTCTGCCTCTGCATGCCCGGCTTGATGCAGGAGTGACCTGGAGTGAGGCGTGGGGCAAAAATGTGCTCGGCGAGACGCTAAGATACTCCACGTTTGGTTCCATTTGGTGGACTCAGGTGCTGCTTCTGCTGATTCTGGCAGGTCTAACCTATGCACTCATTCCTAGGTGGAGTCAAGGCGAGAAGCCCATCTTCGCAGGAATGGCAATCGGGACGATCCTTGCCATGTTTGCTGCCAAGGCCTTTATGGGACATGCCGCTACTGCGGAAATTGAGGGCCTCGCCATCGGCAATGACTTCGTGCATTTGACTGCCGCGTCGCTGTGGCTGGGCAGCCTGCTTGCCTTGGCTTTCTTGCTCCCAGCCTACAGCCGAGGAAAGGCTGATCCCGCAGAGCGCAAGCAGCTCTACTGGGCGACGATTCAGCGATTCTCGCTGACCGGTGCGATATGCGTCCTTCTTTTGCTCGGGAGCGGCCTATACGGCATCAAAATCTTCACCCCAACGCTGGGCTCGCTGTTCACCTCCATTTATGGACAGGTGCTGCTTGCCAAAATTGCCTTGTTCATCATCATGCTCGTCTTCGCACTTACCGGCTTCCTCCGGGGAAGACGGCAGAATCGGGAACTTGGTCCGGCGGTATGGATCGAATTCTCCGTGGGTATTGTTGTGCTCATACTGGCAGCTATTCTATCCAACCTGCCTACTGCTCTGTCCAACCCAGGGCCGGCTCATCTTGAGGATACGACCCGCAGCGGATACACCGTCATGATTGATATCTCACCCAATATAATGGGTAAGAACGAGTTCAAGGTCACAGTCCAGGACCCTGAGGGCAAGCCAGTCACGGCAATTGAGCAGACTTCACTGAAGCTGACCTCCCGCGAGATGGCGATGGGAACTTTGGAGATTAACATGCCAGGGAACACATCTCCCATAACCAAAGAAGATCTGATTACCATGGCAGGCCGCTGGGAGATCAAATATCACGTCCTTCTGAAATCGCTGGATTCCCTTGATGGAATTGTTAACTTTACCGTGGGTAACCCCAAATAAATGGTTGAAGAATAACCTATACAAAGGAGATTAAACCCGAAATGAGACAAGCATTCTCCAAATTAACAGCCGTATTCTCGGCGGCCATTGCCGGCACTTTATTGTTCGCAGGCCTTGCCAGCGCGCATGTAACCGTGAAGCCTTCTACATCGAAGCCTAATGCTTACGAGACCTACACAATCAAGATCCCAGTCGAAAAGGACATCCCTACGGTCAAAGTTGCCGTCAAAGTCCCTGCAGGGGTCGACTTCAAGAATTACCAGCCTGTACCCGGCTGGAAAGTAGAAACTGCCAAAGACAACGCTGGCAAGATCACCACCGTCACCTGGTCTGCTGAAGGGGATGGCGGGATTGAGCCAGGCCAGTTCCAGCAGTTCAATTTTGTAGCGAAGAACCCGGATAAGGATACAACTATCGCATGGGATGCCTACCAGTACTACAAAGACGGCAGTATCGTTGAATGGACTGGTGACGGCGGAGATTCCCCCCACTCCGTGACTACCGTCAGTGCATCTGGTGATGCTGCCAAGGCTTCGGACAGCGGCCATGATGACCATGCTGCCGCAGCTTCGGACAATCACTCCAGTGCATCCACAGGAACTCCGGCAGCGAGCACAGAGGCAGCTGCGCCTGCTACGAGCACAGCTGTGCAGACGGGCAGCGGGGCCTCCACGGCTCAAACCATCTCCATCGTGCTGTCTGCTGCTGCACTGGTCGCTTCGCTGGCAGCGCTGTGGATCTCCATTCTGTTCGTACGGAGAATCAAACGTTAACTCGCTGAATGCTTATATGTAGAGACAAAGAGGTTATCCCGGGCAATTTCTGCCTGGGATAACCTCTTTGTTGTTGAGGGACACCATCTATTGTCCCTTTGTTTATATTCGATGTGCATCTGAAGCTGTCCAATAGAGCATACGATAGATAGGAACTGGGAAATCAGGCCTGCTGCTCTTTGAGACGATCATTCAGCCACTTCGCGTTCAGCAGGGCTCGGGAATCGGCTAAAATATCGCCTGGCTTGCTGCCTTTGCCGATGATATAGCCTTCCAGCGGCAGCCCTACGAAGTCGAAGGTGTATTTCAGCTGCTGAATCAGCGGCAGTGCCTTAATATGCGGGTCGTCCCCGCCAACGACGACGATATAGGCTTTCTTTTGCGAGATAAGCTCCTTGAAGTTATAGTCTGTACTCCTTAAGCTCTGAGACCACCGATCAATGAACGTCTTGAGCGGACTTGATACTCCATACCAATATACCGGGGTTGCAAAGATCAGAATATCATGCTCCAGAACACGCTGAATCAACTCGTCATATTCGTCCTCCACAGGCTGAAAACCCTCAGGAAGATGGCGCTGATCAATAATCGTCTGGATTTTCTTCTCATGCAGTACAAATTTGCTATGGCTGATCCCTTCTATCACTTGATCCACCAGCTGCTCTGTATTTCCACCGGGACGCGTACTCCCGAGCAATACTGCAATACTCATCGCCAATCTCCTCCCATAAAATGTTAAATGCGTCCTCAAAGACATACTACGATGTTATGCGCTTTGGCACAATAACATTCTGCCTCGTTACTCCGCTAAATTTATATATACGCCTCACTACTGGTCTTTGTGATGAACTCCTTCCCCGACTTAAGTCCAGATCAAAAACCGTCTGAGGGCCGTTTTGAATGAATTCTCCACAAGGTAAGATATAAACATAAGTTACAGTAACGGTGCAGCGTACGACACACGAACTAAGAACTAACCAATTTAGATTCGAGAGGGAGATTATTAATATGAATAAATTGTACAGATCCAGAACCGACCGTAAAATCAGCGGACTTTGCGGAGGCATTGCGCAGTACTTTGGCGTAGATCCAACCATTATTCGTCTAGTCACAGTTGTTGGAGCCATATTCAGCTTCGGTACCTTCGTTCCGATCTATGTCATTGCCAGCCTCCTAGTTCCGAAAGAGCCGGCAGGCGGCTTTGGCTTCCATGACTCTTATCACCACACTTACTAATCCAAATTATAAGGAGAGATGAACCATGAGTATTTTCGAAAGACTTGCCAATATGACCAAAGCCGTAGCCCACGAAGCCTTGAATAAGCTGGAGAATCCGGTTCTGCTAATGAACCAGTATCTTCGTAACCTGGAGGAAGACATTCGGATTGCTGAGCGCAAACTAACGGAACAACAAGGCGCATTAAAAGTCCTCGCTTGGCGCAAGGAAGAAGCTCTTCGTTCTGCTGAGCAGTCCGAACAGGCTGCATCTCAGGCTCTTGCCGGAGGAAATGAAGCCGCTGCAAGAGAGGCCCTGTCAGCCAAACTGCAGTTCGCAGAGCAGGCAGAAATGCATACCGCCCAGCTTCAAGAAGCAGGCGTACGTATACAAGAGCTTGAATTCCAGATCCAAAATGCCAAAGAAGAATATGAACGCCTTAAAGAGAAGCGTTCCGAACTGGCCGCTCGCGCTCAGAAGGCAGAAGAAAGATCCCAGAGCATTCGCCCAAGCTTCAGCTACGGCATTGAGAGTGGTTCCGCTGCCCGGGGCTTTGAGCGTATGGAAGAGAAGATTATGCAATGGGAAGCAAGTCTCGATGCCACAGGTCATACGTACTCTGCGCCTGCCGCCGGTACACCGAACAATGAAGTGAAATCAGACTATTCTGCGGCCGTTGAAGAAGAACTAGCCCGCCTGCAAAGCAAGAGAGCTGGCGAATAAGAGGGCGCCCCTGCCGGGCGCACATACACCAAGGCCCGGAGCAAATGCTCCGGGCCTTGGTAACACTACACTATGTTATTTGTCGCTCTTGCCTGCTTTGAATACCTCACCGATTGCACCAATGCTGCCAAGCGCATCTACCGTAGAGGTTGGCAGGAACACTTTGTTCGCAGGACCCTTGGCTACCTCAGTCAAAGCTTCAAAAGAGTAGTAAGCGAGTACGTTCTCGTCCAGTCCAGCTCCCCGCAGCAGCGCAATCCGGTTCTTCTCGGCTTCTGCGACAGCCTGAATCGCCTTCGCCTGACCCAGTGCTTCCAGCTCTTGGGCCTGCCCGAGACCTTCCGCTTCGCGGATACGCGCTTCCTTATCCCCTTCGGCCTTAAGGATCTTGCTCTGCTTATCCCCTTCAGCGCGGAGAATCATGTCCTGCTTGGCTGCTTCAGCTTCAAGCACGATAGCCCGCTTGCTGCGCTCGGCCTTCATTTGTTTGTCCATCGCTTCCTGGATATCGAGCGGAGGCTTAATATCGATAACCTCTACCCGCTCAATGCGGACGCCCCATTTCTCAGTAGCTTCATCGAGCGCGAGACGAATTTCAGTAGAAATTTTCTCCCGCCCGGACAAGGTTTCATCCAATTCCAGCTTACCGATAATTTGACGCATCGTAGCTGTAGATATATTGCGTACCCCATACACATAATCCGAGATCCCGTAAGTCGCCTCTTCCGGTCCTACCACCTGATAGAAAATAATCGTGTCGATCTGGACCTGCACGTTATCCTTGGTGATGACCGTCTGCGGCGGAACGTTCGCTTGCTGGATCCGCAGATCATGATAGATACGAACCTGATCAATTACCGGAATCAGAATGTTCAGCCCCGGTGTCAGCAGACGGTGAAATCTCCCCAGACGCTCAACGACACCTACCCGCTGCTGCGGTACGATTTTGACAGTTAATGCAATGAATATAACTACGACAACCAGAATAATACCAATTACAGCCCAAGTCATTAATGTGTATCCTCCCATCGTTCAACCTCTAATATGGCATTGCCCCGCTTCACGACGATGACCCGTTCATCTACGCCGATGAATTGATCGGACACCGCGGTCCACGTGTCTCCCCCGATCTTTACAATCCCGTTCTTCGATTTGTCGATCGGCTCGACCACAATCCCCTGTTTACCGACAAGCTCGGTACCGATGTCTTGGAACCCTCTGGATGTACGAAATCTTCTGACCAGTGGCTTAGTAAATAAGGTTAATATAAGCGCGACCACGCAGCCGATAACCACCTGCATCAAAATGTTATCCGGTGCTATCAAAGCCACCAGTGCCGCCGCCCCTGCTCCTATACTGAGCCACAGGAGATAAAACGTCAACGTCATCATTTCAAAGACAAGCAGAATTCCGGCAGCAATCAGCCAAAACACCCATGTATGCATCCGGCAGATGCACCACCTTTCCGCGATATAATTATATATACGGACCAACTGGTAAAAGGTATTCAGGATACTTATATGGAATGAACAACTATTTATGTTACGTCTAGTTATGAAGGATCATAATAAGCCGTGAAAGAGACCGTAGCTTTGATGATACTTCCAGGAGCCTTGGTCTCATAGGGTCTCTGGAAGTTGAAAGAATCAATCGCGATCAGACGTTTCAGCTTCTGAAGCTCCGACATCCAGGTCTTGATCTGATTGTAATTTCCTTCAAGCGTAGCGGTCATCTTCACTTCCCGAACAGTTGGGAAGGGTGACTTATCCTTGCTTGACGAGGTACGGATCAAATTCGATTCCGGCAGGGTGAACTGAACATCCTGCAAAATGACAGAAGCTTTCTGATTGATCCGGGTGAAATCCAGAATCAGCTGCTCTGTGTTCTCGCTGGCAGGCAGGTATTCGCGGATCGCTTCCATCTCTGGACTATCCTCACTATTTCCTTTCAGCTCATTAACTCTGTTCTGCATAAGGCTGTTCCCTTGCTCTAGGGTAGTAATCTCCTCTTGCTGTGATGCAGCTTCGTTGCTCGCTGGCTGAACAGCCAGCATGTAGAAGGCGAATAACAGCAGGAACAACAGGACAGCGGCAGGCAGTAGAACCGTGCGGTATTTCTGAATCATTTCCATCATCTATTCTGCCCCACTTTCCCGCGTCTGCTTCTCATTTGTCATACGGATCTTATAGACTGCAGCGTAGACTCGGGTCGGGAGATTTCCTACTTCCGCCATGTCTTCGGACAACTTCTCGATCTCCATACTCACGGTAAAAGGCAGCTTTCTCAGCTGGCTCAAATACACCGAAGCATCATCCATCTTCACAAAATTGGCGGTCAATGCAATCTCTGTATTCTGTGTGTACCCTATGTTAACAATCGCTCCGCCCTGAGGCATCGGCTTGTTAAGGTAATCCAGGACAGCAACAGCGTCCATACGGGATTTCAGGATCGTGTTAATGACCACCTTCGGATCAGTGGGTTGTCCCTTGGAGTTAAGCTTAGCCAGTTCAGCCATCAGGAGCGTCTTATTGCCATTTAGTTCCTGAATCCTCGCCGCCTGCTCATTGACTTTATCGTGGTTCGTTACGTAGAGAATCCCTACCGCAATAGCACCGAAGATCCATAAGACAAGAATAGAGGCCATTAATACCGGATACAGCTGAGCCTCACGGTCTTCCCTTGGAAGCAGATCCAGGGCTCCTGTCTCGGTCCTCCTGATTGCAGCTCCTATCGCAATTCGGTATGCATTAAGTTCAGGATCAGCAGCCGCCTCACTCGTCAGCCGGTCAAAGTTCACCGTCCGTATATTCATATCCCCAAGAGCTAATTGAAGCTCCCGCAGCATCTGCTGCTGGCCAGCACTAGGACCCGTAATTATAATTTCCGTAATTCGGGTCTCCCCGTCATGAAGACTGTACTGGTAGAAGTTCAGCATCCGGGAAATCTCAGCTATGATCTCCAGCATTTGTTCTCTGCTTATCGCTGTCTCATTGGCGGACTTGGGTCCATCTGGATCTATAGAAGAACTGTCTTCTCTGTAAGCTGCTCCCCGATTCTGCTGCATGTCATTTAAGTTAATGGAGCGCATGAATATCGGCTGGCCGGCGTGGAACATATAGATGTCCAGATGCACCTCATCCTGGTGAATCAACATCGTCTCGGTAAAAGTCTCATTTCGGCCTACCGCAATCGCCCGTGCGAGTGCAGTCGCCGAAGTCTCCACCGCACTAACCTTAATGCCTGCATCGGAGAGCAGCTCCACATAGTCTTCAACCAATCCCCTCGGGGCTGCGAATACCAGAAGATGCGTGTTCTCCTCGTCTTTCCCGGTAGGAAGGTAATCATAGACCGGATTGTCAAAAGGAAGATGGAGTGCGGTCTCCACTTCGAGCTTCACGAGCTGCTCCACCTGCTTGGCATTCGTACTTGGAATCGTCATGCGGCGGATGATAATCTGGGAAGGGGGTATGGACAGCGAGACCTCGCTGCCTTTGAGTCCATTCTCCTGTACCCAGTTCTGCAACAACTCGCGAAAGTTCATCTTGTCGGCAATTTCATTCTCAATAATCATCCCGGACTGCAGTGGGAGAAAGCATCTTTTCTCCAGTTCCCAGGACTTGTTCTTCTTCAGCTTAATATAGCGGACCCCGTTCTGCTCAATCGTAAGACCGATCCATTTCTTGGAACCCAGTGTAAGCATGTGTGTAATCGAACCCCCTAACCGATGAGCGAGAGATACCCGCTAATAATCTGTGAACCGTATCCGTAAGAGACCAGTATTCCTATAATCAGCCAGGGACCGAATGGGATGTGCTGTTTGCGTTTGATCCTGCCGGCTAGCATCAGTGCTCCGCCGACCACTGTACCCAGCACACAAGCGATGAATAAGGCAAGGAGCGTACCCGGGAGACCTATAACGAGGCCGCATAAGGCCAGCAGCTTCGCATCCCCCATGCCCATCCCTCCCCGGGAAATAAGGATAATCAGCAGAATAATTCCTCCCCCGGCAAAAGCACCAAGTATATGGCTCCAAAGAGAATTATCATGATAGATCAGACGTAAGATCATGAGTATTGGCGTGAAGAACAGCAGTACTTTGTTCGGGATGCGCATATATTTCAGGTCTGCTGCTGTTACAATCACACCCAGACTAACTAGGGTCAGTCCGACCAGAGATTCTCCCGTGAGGCCTGTCCTGAGGTAGACCCACAAGAAAAGCAGGCCGGTTGCAGCCTCGCCCAGCGGGTAGATCGCAGACAGCTTGACTGAGCAGTAGCGGCATTTGCCTCCTGAGAGGAGGAAGCTAAATACCGGGATGAGATCCCTCGCGTGGAGCCTTGTTCCACAGGACGAGCAGCGTGATGGCGGGTGAATGATAGATTCCCCTTCGGGTATGCGAAGTGCGACTACGTTATAGAAGGAACCGAGCATCAATCCTAGCAAAGTAACGTAAATAGCTATAAAGATAGACATCAAGGGCCAGTCTACTTTCTATTGTGAATTTGAAACAGGAACCGGGGTTGGCCGGTTCCTGGGGTAGAAAACAATATCTAATCTGTCACTTATAATATTTTTATGGAGTCGTTGTCGTTGTTGTCGTTGTCGTTGCTGCTTTCTTTGCAGATAGAATTTCAGTTCCTGAGAACGTTACTGTATCTCCAGTTCCTGATCCAGTTGAAATGGTAACAGCATCCGTTGCTGCTGGCTCACCGGAAGCATCAAATTTAACTGTTCCGCCAGTAATTTTCTTCTTGGTACTAGGAAGGAAAATACCTTTTTCTAAGTAACCCTTACCTTGAAGTGTATCCGTACTGGTACTATCAACAATTTTTATACCGGAAGTCAAAGTACTATCTGTAAAGTCACCATTCTTTTCATTAATTACATATAAACGAGCCGCATCGTAAACTTGACGAGCAGTTGCCAAATCAGAATCCGTTTTGGATTTACTAATAATATTACTAATCAGCGGAATTGCTATAATTGCAATAATCCCCAAAATTACAATAACCGCCAAGAGCTCGATCAGTGTGAACCCTTTCTCCTCTTTACCGAGTCTCTTCAATCTTCTATTCATAGCTTGTGCTATCATCTTAATTCCTCCTAGTTGTACCTATTAATTGTGTTGTAATCTTGTATTCTGACTTAACCGACCAGTATCACGACCAAGATGCCTTATCTATGGATGCTGTAGATGTGAACTATCCGATCAGCGGCACCACCTTTCAAGTACTAAATCTCCTAACCCCAAAACTTGAACCTTTTGCGTTATCCCATCTGACTATAGATACTGAACATCGGCAGCATGATTGCTGCCACAATGGTACCTACGACTGCGGCCAGGAAGACGATAAGCAGCGGCTCGATCAGCGACTTCAAGCGATCGACTGTGTTCTCTACATCCATCTCGTAGAAATCGGCGACCTTCTCAAGCATTTGATCGAGCGCCCCCGTCTCTTCACCTATTGCAATCATCTGGGTGACAAGCGGAGGAAATACCCACGCCTTCTTAAGCGGTTCACTAAGCGGATTACCTTGGCGCAGTGAATCTCCTGCGCTGTGAATGAATCCAGCAATGACTTTATTCCCGGCGACGTCTTCCACGATCGCCAGGGACTGCAGCACAGGCACAGAGCTGGCATACAGGGATGAGAAGGTGCGGGTGAACTGTGCGATGGCGCTCTTTTGAATCAATTTGCCGAATACAGGAACTTTAAGCTTGGCATAATCGATCCAGTAGGCCCCATTCTCCGTCCGTTTGTATACCTGAAATCCGATAATGAGTATTAGAATACCACCGAACCAGTAGTACCACTGATGCTGAATACTGTTACTTAACGCTAGTACGATCTTCGTTACGGTCGGAAGCTGTGCATTCATGGAAGCGAACATCTGGACGAACTGCGGCACGATTGCCCACAGCAGGTATACTACTGCTGCAATCGCGAGCACGCCCACGGTAATGGGATACATTAAAGCTGACTTTACTTTCTCCTTGGTCTTGTACTGCTTCTCGAAGAATTGGGCCAGCCGGTCAAGCGTACCCTCCAGATTCCCGGACTCCTCCCCGGCGCGAATCATACTGACGAACATGGGAGGGAAGATTTTCTTATGATCCTGAACTGCTTGGGAGTAAGGAACTCCGCGCAGCAGACTCGCGTGAATCTCCTGCAGGGCCTTACGCAGAGCCTTGCTGTCCGTCTGCTCGGACAGAATAACCGTGGCATCCACTATCGTGACACCGGCACGGATCAAGGTGGCGAACTGCCTGCAGTAAATGATAAATTGAACGTTCTTAACGGGATTGCCAATATAGATATCCTTGGATAGAATCGTGTTGTTCTGCTCTTTCAGTGAGAACACCGTGACTCCACGCTTGCGGAGTTCTTCCATTGCAGTGGACTTGTCCGATGCGGAGAGCTTGCCTTTCAGCTGCTTCCCACTGGCCGTCTTAATCTGATATTCAAACTGCGGCATCAGCTCATCGCCTCCGTAAGATAGGCCCTGGCTGCTGCTGGATCAATAAGACCCTGCTGCAGCTGTTCACGAATCGCCATGTCCAGGGTATGCATGCCCTGTTGACGCCCTGTCTGCATCAGGCTTTTGATCTGGTGGCTCTTCTCGGTGCGAATCAAGTTCGCAACGGCAGGCGTATTCACCAGAATCTCCGTTGCGCATACCCTTCCACCCGAGTTACCGGCCCTAGGAAGAAGCCGCTGCGAGATGACCGAGATCAGCACGGAAGCCAGCTGTGCACGAATCTGTGCCTGCTGCGGGCCCGGGAAGGCATCGATGATCCGGTCAATCGTCTGCGGAGCATCGGTCGTATGCAGCGTAGCCAGTACAAGGTGGCCTGTCTCCGCCGCAGTGATTGCCGCAGAGATGGTCTCCAGATCCCGCATTTCGCCGACAAGAATAACATCCGGGTCCTGACGGAGTGCAGCCCTAAGTCCATTCGCGAAGCTGGCAGTATCACTCCCTACTTCCCGCTGATGAATCAGCGAGGTTCCATGTGTGTGCAGGTATTCCACCGGATCTTCCAAGGTGACAATATGCTTCTTCTGGGTCCGGTTAATATAGCCGATCATCGCGGCTAGTGTGGAAGATTTCCCGCTTCCGGTCGGTCCGGTTACGAGGATCAGTCCTTGAGGCTTGTTCGCAAGTGTAGTGATGATCGAAGGAAGCTGCAGCTGCTCAAGTGTAGGTATTGTCCCAGGGATAAGTCTGGCTGCGATGCTGATCTCACTACGCTGTCTATATATATTTATTCGGTATCTTCCTACGCCTTCAATAGCGTGTGCGAAATCTATTTCTCCAGCTTCCCGGAACTTGTGAACCTCCTCTTCGCCAAGCAGCTCCTCGGCCATCTCCCTGGCATCAGCCTGGGCAACAAGCTTCTCTTCAAGAGGAGTCAGTGTTCCGTCTATCCGCATTACAGGAGGGGAACCTACTGAAATATGAAGGTCAGAGGCGCCAGCATCGTTCGCTCGTCTTAGCAGTTCTTCTATCTGTTGAGTCATCCTCTATTCCTCCCTTAATGCGCAACCGTCTCACGCAGAACCTCCTGTACAGTTGTCACGCCCTGCATCACCTTATCGAAGCCGTCATCCATCAGATCAACCAAGCCCTGTTCACGTGCCGCCTGACGAAGCTCCTCTACAGAAGCCGAGCTTGTAATCATCTTGCGTATCCGGTCGTTAATTAGCAGAACCTCATGTATCGCCAGCCTGCCCCGGTATCCGGTCTGATTGCAGTTCCCGCAGCCTTTGCCGCGGTACAAGGTCTGAACCTCCCTGCCGTGATTGTTCAGCAGGATGGTCTCCTGCTCGGTGGGCGTATAGGATGTTCTGCATTCCGGGCAGATCCGGCGGACAAGCCGCTGTGCCACGACCCCCAGCAGGGATGAAGCGATAAGATAAGGCTCGATGTCCATATCCCGCAGACGGGTAATGGTGCTGATAGCATCATTGGTATGAATGGTTGAGAGCACTAGGTGCCCTGTCAGGGAAGCCCGAATGGCGATCTCCGCCGTCTCGTTATCCCGAATCTCTCCGACCATCACAATGTTCGGGTCCTGACGAAGAATCGAGCGCAGTCCTGCTGCAAAAGTCAGTCCAATCGCCGGGTTCACGTGCACCTGATTAATCCCTTCAAGCTGGTATTCCACCGGATCTTCAACCGTAATAATATTCGAACTCTCATTATTCAGGTGATTCAGTGCCGAGTATAAGGTCGTTGTCTTACCACTACCTGTCGGACCGGTAATCAGAAGAATCCCGTAAGGTTTCTCGATCATGTCCTTGAAGACTTCCATATCCCGCACACTGAAGCCAAGGTGATCAATCGACTTCACCCCGGTGCTTAAATCCAGCAGACGGAGTACAATCTTCTCCCCATGAATGGTAGGCAGTGAGGACACCCGGATATCAACCATCTTGAGATCAAATTGCAGCTTCATGCGTCCATCCTGCGGGAGACGACGCTCCGCAATGTTCAGCTTAGCCATGATCTTAAGTCTGGCTGTAATAAAGCCCTGCATCTGCTTGGGAATCACCCGTTCTGTTCTAAGCAGACCATCAATACGGTAGCGAATCGCCAAATTGTTCTCCCCCGGGTCCACATGAATATCCGATGCTTTCAAATGGACAGCCTGCTGAATCATCTGATTCACCAGACGAACAATCGGAGAGCTCTCATCCGTGATCTCGGTCTCTTCAATCTCCTCTTGGGTAGGCAGTTCCCCCATCATCTGACTCATGGAGTCGCGCAGACCATAATGCCGCGCTATAGCCCTCTGCAGTTCATCCCGCGTAGAAATTGCCGGCTCGATCCGGAATCCCGTAGTCATTCGCAGATCCTCGATTGCGAAATAGTCCAGCGGGTCTGCCATGGCAACCATCAGCTTGCCGCCTTCCTTCATAAAAGGAAGCACTTGATAGCGCTTGGCCATACTTTCCGGGATGATCTGAGTTAAGGCTGGATCAATCTGATATTTAAATAGATTCACGTGAGGAATGCCCAGCTGGAATTCCAGCACCTCTATCAACTGCTGTTCTGTAATATAGCCTTGAGAAATTAACAGATCCCCAAGTCGGCGCTTCGTCTTACGCTGTTCCTTCAGAGCCTCCTGAAGCTGCTCCTCGGAGATGACTCCATGCTCTACCAGCAAATCTCCCAATCTCTTCTTCACCATGGCCATGCTTATTCAACTCCAAGGGTGTGTATTCTTCATGCTTCTGTCTTTAGACTGAGTTCCAACCGATTCGACAAGTTCAGAGCAAAAATTCCATTATATTCTAAAGCGGAAAATAAGAAAATAGTCTCGATTATCACAGTTGGTAAAACAAGGAAAATATCGTACTAAATAAGTCCCAGTAAAGGTCGATTTTCCCTATTAAAAATTCCCCTGCTATGGTACATTATCCTAAAGAAATATATAACATATGCCTAGTAGGTTTACAATATTTTTACAGTATTATCGGGAAAAATATTATTTTTCAATTAAAGTAATAGGAGTGATAGGTTCATGAGGAGAAGTAGGACTTTGGCACTGTTTTTGATTTTAGGACTTTTCCTAACCATTGTAATTGTAAAAGTAAGTGCTGATAATCCTGCGCCTTACCCGCTCAGGATTCTGGAAATTCGGGATAATACAGAGTCCTCAGAACTATCTAATGTGGTGAAGAATCTCTCCGGTATGGATTTAACAATCAGAAATATCGACACGATTCGCATGAAGCAATTCGTAGCTCAGAGGGATGAGCTGGATGGAAAATATGATGCGATCTATATTGGATCAGGGACATATAGTAAGGCTGGGGTTCAGACTTTTAGTTCGACCAGCAAAGATCAGCCCGGTGCCCATAATACAACGGATAAGATGAACGATATTACCAATCTCAAGGCTTCCGAAATTATCAATAACTATATTAATAAAGGGCTTATTGTCATGGTCAACGATGATATTCTTACCAAGCCTAATCAAGGAATCCTGTACAAGACCTTTTCGGCCTATGCCAACGGTAATAAGAGCAATGTATGGTTCGTGAAATCGTCTGACCTTGCACCTACTTCCAGCAAGCCGGTCCCTCCTTTGGCCGATAAGCTGAATGAGCCTATGAACAGCGTTTTGCTCAAACAGAGACCAAGAATTCAGGTAACGGACAAGCCAACTGATTATACAGTCAATTCCAAATTTACTTACAAGGCAGGGAACCGGCTGACGATTAAATTTAATGCCAATAACGTAGCGGATTTTAAGAACCGCATTATCAATGCGAATCTATACATGGGTGTAGACAAGGTTATCAAGATGGATGAAAACCAGCTGGTGGCAACAACTACGGTTAAACAATCTACTGGTGAGATCACCTACGAACTGCCCAAAGCTTACTCGGGCTTGCTTTATTGGAGACTGGAGCTTGTAGATCAGGTAACCAAGCTAAAGAGCTATGAGACGGGAGTCATCAGGTTTCAGGATGAGAAAACGGTTGTCCGGGTGCTTCAAATCCTGCCTGGCAGCAACAGTGCAAGCAGCCTTCTAAATCAAGCTAATATGAACCAAGCCTACTTGAAGAATGATACAGGTTATGAGATTAAGATTGATATCACCAGCTTTAATGATTTTAAGAATAACGAGAAGTACAAAAATTTGAACGGCAATTACGACATGCTTATCTTCGGATTTCAGGACGTCTATAATGGGAGCGCCCCAATAACGGATGCCATGGCCGATGCCGTGAAAAATTTCATAGCAACGGGCCAAGGCGTCATGTTCACCCATGACACCATCTATGAAGGCAGCAATCTCTGGCTAACCAAGTTCCAGCAAGCTACCGGGCAAATTGCGCCTAAGACCAATTTGGGTCTGGGTGCACCGAACACTTCAACGACGACCAAGCTTGTGAACGAGGGTCTGCTTACCCAGTATCCTTTTTATTTAAGCCAATCCGTTAATGGGGTAACGGAGGCAACAGAGGTGAATTTAACGCATAACCAATACTTCACCCTTGACCTGGAGGACCCGAATATTGTTCCGTGGTACAACATTGCCGGCGGCTCGCGTGATGAGCAGGACAGCTGGAATCACTACTACACTTACTCCAAAGGCAATGTGACTTACTCGGGGACAGGACATACAAATACCAAATTCCCGGATTGGGAGCAGCGGCTGTTCGTTAATACCATGTATCGTGCATTTATTGGTTCGAATCACGCTCCTATAATTAATGTGGTCTCGCCGACAGCGAATTCCATCATTCCTTCTTACCAAAATCTCGTTGTCAGCTATACCGTCAATGACTGGGATCTGAAGGACCGGAACATCACGACCGGCTTCACGTTCAAATATTCGGATGGAACAGAGAAAGTGATGATGCCTGAGCAGACCGTTCATACAGGTAACGTAGTTAACTTGACCTTTGATAATCCACTGCCGCAGGGCGGGGATATGTCTGTTGAGATCACAGCTCGTGACAAGCAGGGGGCCATAGTCAAGCAATCTGTCCCTGTGAAGATCCAGAAAGTCACCGCGAATATCCAGACGGACCGTACGATCTCAAGCAATGTTGTTAATGGTAAGGTATCCAAGAATGAACCGGTTACCCTGCATTACACCGTCACACCAAAGCCCATTCCTTATTATGTAGAGAAGAATCCGATACAAATTAGCAATATTCGGTTCAATGAGGTATTCCCACCTAATCTGCAGATCTCCAGTGCAACGATAAACGCGGCAACGGGAACCATTACACAGACAGGTACATTAGAGAGTGGATATACACTTACAGGAACTCTGAACCCTATTACCTACCGGGCTTCTAGCGATAAGAAATCCTATATTGCAGACCCGGTAACATTCGACATTACCGTCATTCCGACCCAGAACGGGGTTTACTCTCTAACGAACTCCACGCTCACCTTCCTGGATATCGGGGCTAAGCAGCCTATCACTGTGCCTTTTCAAAGCTTCGTCTTTGAGGCTGTCACCAGGCTGACAAAGCTGTGGTTACAGAACACAACCTTGATCGTGGGAGATACCCTCCCGCTCATTGCTAAATTTGAACCGGAAGATGCCACGAACAAGAACTTCGACTGGGTATCTGACAAGCCGGGAGTTGTATCTGTTGACCCGATAACCGGAATCATCAATGCGAACAGCGTCGGCGAGGCCCGGATTACGGTCAAGGCTACGGACGGCAGCGGGGTTACGGGCTCTGCAAAAGTCACCGTCATCCAGCCCGATCTGATCATAAGCGGCCCTAACACGGTAAATAAAGGAGAACAGATTACACTAGTGGCCTCCCTGCCTCTAGTGAACCAGAAAGTGAACTCGATTACCTGGGTTCCCAAAGAAAACGGTTATATAGAACTTACGGTTGATCCTAGTGATTCTGGCAAGGTCACGGTAAAAGGACAGAATTCGGGGACCGCTACTATTGTGGTCACAGCGACAACTGAAAATGAAAGCACGCATGCGATTCGCACCTATACGAAGGAATACCAGGTTACCGTAATTAATCCTCTGCAAGGGATCAGTATTAAAGGGGATGATCAGGTGGACATTGGCAGAAGCATCGATCTGGAAGCGATTCTTAACCCTCTCGATGCAGATGGTCAGGACAAGCTGGTCTATCATTGGCAATTCACCGACAGCAGCGGAGGAACGCTCGCTACTCTAAGCGGAGCAGATACGCAGACGGCATCCCTGAAAGGCCTAAAGCCGGGAACGGTCACGGTTACCGTATCCGCTGGAGGGAAATCTACTAGCAAGAACATTACCATTAACCCTCTGAAGACGCTCGCTCTACCGCCTAAGCTCCAACTGCACGAGAAGGAGAAGTATAATCTAATGGCTGACCTGTTCCCACGAGACCTGTCGGATGAAATCAAGTCCAGCCTGGTCTGGAGCAGCGATAATTCAGCTATCGTGAGCATTCTTGCTCCGAACAGCGGACCTAGCGGGGGCGGCATTGAAGCCTTAAAAGCAGGCACAACTAAAGTCAGAGTCGCTTATAGCGCTGATCCTAGTGTGTACGCCTACATTGAGATTGAAGTGGTTAAGGTGAGCAGCGGGGATCGTTATTAACTGCCCGTAATCTTCCTTTCCCTTCCCATTAGTCATGAATCGAAGTCCAAGTACAAAGAACCTCCAAACCCGCAAATTAAGCAGGTTTGGAGGTTTTTTCTGTTCACTCGATATCCATCTTCAGAAGAGGATCAGCCTTGGGTGTACAACCATAGAGGACTTATCCACTAACCTATGCCAGCAGCTATTGCAGCGTCAGCTCCCCTAGCCGGATATTCACCTTTTGGACCCGCGGCAGGCTTAACTTTTGATCCTCGAATACCTGCGGGTTATAAGTTACATTGAACCGCTTCAGCTCACCGGCCCCATGCTCATCGAACTCAATGTGATCAGTCTGCTTAACTGCTGAGCCCACCACTGCATTAACGGTGAGATCCCCTTTGGCGAAGAAGCCGCCATTGAGCCAGAAGGCAGAGCCCACGCCATAAAGTTCAGCTGTAGAATCTGTATAGAAAAAGGCATCCAATGTCTGGGGTGCCGCGTTCTGGAACGAATCAAATCTCGTCACCAGAATTTCGCCCCTCGAGATCAGCACCAGCTCTTTACCGCCTAGTCCGCTTATGGCTGCATCCTGGACCGTAGTCTGTCCCATCACGAACATGGTTGAGTCCATGTTGACCTTGCCGCTAATCTTCACATTACCCGTAACAATGATATTTCCACGGATATTCATCGCCTCGGTTCCCGCAGAGTTGTCTATAGTCAGATCACCATCGACAATGAACCATCTCCCCGAGTTCTTCTCATCCGGCTTGTAGGTAAGTGTGCTGTACAGGTTGCCATCAATCTTAAGGCCGTCCTTGAAAATAGCCGATCCGGACATGCTGCTCATTTTACTCCTTTGATCATCTAGAGTTTTTACATACAGAGCATGCTGTGCATTATATTCGGCCAATGCCTTCTGATATTCCCCCATCTTCACAGGGTCTGATGGATCTAAGGGATAACTCGGCTCTATACCATCAACCGGCGTCTCCATCACCTCAAAACGAGCTGCATACTGGCTGATCAGCTGGCTGACAAGATCCGGTAAATGGGAACGGATATCCTGCCGGGTCAGTTCATCCGTATTGCCTACCCCTTTAATCGCCTCAACGACCTTGTCGACAATGGACTCATTCACATTAATCTGAACGAACTTCTTGTGGTCCTTAATCTTGATATCCTGCGGCCGCACGTTCGTTCCGAGTACCTGTCCTACCAAACCGGTATTATTGATATCAAGTTCCTGATAAGGAACTTCATGTCCGCCATTCCGGTATACCAGCGAGTTCAAGGATTGAACTGTAATCTCGCTATTTAGCCCGTTCAGAGGATCGATCATGGAGTACCCAGTTGTAGGCTGGTGACCTTCCTTGTTGTTAAAAGTATAATCGGCCACATTGCTGAGCATCAGCTTATCCCCTGCATATATATTGCCCCGAACATAAGGCGCCCCGTTAAAGATCACATTACTTTCCGATCCCATTGCATACTTCAGGAAGTCAGGATAAGTGTCGATCGTCACCTCCTGCTTCAGCTTACGCATAACGCCGTTAACCTCAGCCTCTACGGTGATGAGCAGATTATAATTGGTATTAAGGGGCCCTGTGCTGCCCAAATACTCAATATTCAGAATCCTGGCATTGGCGCTGGCAACCCCGTTATCATTCAGCCCCGTGCTTACCGGCTTATTCTCCGGATTGATCTTGCTGAGCACTGCGTTAATCGTAGTTACAAGATCTTCGGGACGGATATCGTCATACTGTTCCAATCCTGTGGTCAGGGCAGCCACCGCCTCATCGATGGATTTCTGCGCCAAATGGAGACTTTGCACATCGCTCTCCCGTGTTTCGGTCCTCCGGGCACCGCCCAAGGTTGCGCTAAGCACGCCCATTCCGAGAATCGTGAGCACCAGAACAATGAATAGAACCATAACCAGCGCGGAACCACGCTCCTCTTGCACTCTCTTCATCCCTTGCCTCCTAGAACCCGAATTTACTTTCAAGTGTGAGCTTATAGGTCTCACCGCCATAATCCTGTCCAAGAACAAGCTTGATATTAATCAAGCCGCTCTCGCAGGGGAGATTCGGCCGACAGGTATTGTCATCCAGTGTAATCACTGATTTCTGCCGATCTGCGGCAGAAATCCCAGCTTGATCCACCTGCACACGGGACTGAATAGCAATTTTTCCCGCCTCATTAATCTGTGGGCTGGTGGTAGGAGTCATCGTTCCTTCTATAACGGATTCCTGAATTAATCCAGAGGTATCCGCCGGGTCACTTGTCCCTCCAGTCCCTTCAGTCCCTCCATTGACTCCACTAGCTCCTTCCGTCATCAGTGTCCCGGCTGCCGCCGTAGATGCCGTACTTTCAGCCGCAGTTAGATCTCTAATATACAAGGCATTGTTTTGAATCTTGATTATCCGTTCCTTCACCTTATTGGTGCTATTCGAGTCAACATAATCCTTCTGGAGAATGATCCCCGTTCCATCGGTTCCGTCCCGGATCACACGGTCAGGAGCGAATGTATATAAGTTCGTAATGATGGAAGACATCAGAATATCGGCTTCATCACGCAGGGAGTTCTCCACACTAATTTTGTGATAGCTCTTGAACCCGAAGACGGCGACTGAATAGATCATACCCAGCACGACTGCCAGCAGGGACAGCGCGGCAATAAGCTCAATTAAAGTAACCCCTTCATCCTTCTTCAGACGCTTAACGAATGGTCTCATCTGTAATATAGCCCTCCACGACTGTCTCGTTCGCTCTGCTTCCGTTCTCGCCAGGCCCTTGCACGGTTACCTTAACAGGCAGCAGATACTTGGCCGAATTCTTCTTCGTCTCATCTGTGGAATGCATCATGTCCTCATGCAGATCCAGCTGATACTGGATCGACACGGTGTACTGAATTCCGTTAACTGTAGGGTTCAGTACCCCCCTGACGATATCTTCATTCGTCCCTAACAGGGCAGCAGGCTCACTGCAATCCTGAACGGGGTCCTCTGTTCTCTTCTCGCATTTCAGCGTATCCGTATTATTAAAATATCCTGACAGCACGCTAAAGCTTTGCTTCTCCATATAGAACAGAGCGTTGCGCGCCAGGTTGACCATGATCGTCTTGTTCTGATTTTTCTTAGAATAAGAGAGAGAGTTCGTGAAATAAGAAGACAGCACCAACGCAACAATCGATAGAATCGTAATAGCAGCCAGCACTTCAATTAGCGAAAATCCCTGATCCTTACTCCCCAGCTGCTTCACCACGACTCCCACCTTCTTCTAAAGACCTATAACTTACTAAAAAATACCTAGAATATCTCATGTTTTCATTATATCATCGCATTCCCTTGCAGCAATCCCTGTTCATCGTTTATTGGCGCAAAATATGACAAAAACCGACCTCTCGGAAGAGAGGCCGGTCATTTGTTTGAGCGCAGCGCCGCGGCGGCTCAGTTCCATGGCCGTGACCGCTCAAGCTTAGTACCATCAACTCGGTACTATCTATATAAGATGTAGTTAAGACGTTTACATTTTCGGATACGTCGTAACTTCAGGGAATGCTTTGGACTTTCGGGCGCTGCCCTCTCCAGATTTCTTGATGCATACCGCAGTGCGGCCCAAAATCCGAAAGACAACGGCGACTCGTGCTCGCTCCAACTGTTCAAGCTTCCCCTCCGTTACGCCTCCCCAGTATGTCATTTTTCTAATCTCGTGTTATATAACTTGATACTGTCAAGCCTAATCGTCTCTAACTGCGCTTTATATAGCCTGGTAATCTTTAGCTCGCTACCGAGCCAGTTAGGCTGCCCTATTCTTTTATACAGATATCTTTTAGGTGTTAAACCCTGTCAGGGATTTCTTCAAATCCTCCGCCAGACGCTCCAGCTGCACAGAGAGAGCCACCAACTGCTCGCTGACCTTAAACTGCTCAGATGACATGGAGGCCACCTGCTGGGTCGAGGCACTGGTCTGTTCTACCACTGCGCTGACACTGGATATGGAATCACCCAGGATGTACTGGGATTCACTCAGCTCCCTCACGGATTCCGAAGAGTTCTCAATATGCTTGTAGAATTGCTCCATCTCCCCCCGCACGCTTGTGAAGAAGGATGAGGCTTCCCGTACCGATTCCAGCTGTTCATCGAACAGCGGCGATACTTTATTCAGCACCTCAACGGTATTCTCAATATCCTGCTGAATCTGGTCAGTAATATTCGATACAGACTGAATGGATTCATTCGACTGCTGGGCCAGACTGCGGATTTCATCAGCAATGATGCTGAATCCTCGGCCTGCTGCCCCTGCTCTTGCTGCTTCAATAGAAGCATTCAGCGACAGAATATTCGTCTGCTTGGTCATTTCGACCATGGGTGCCAGAATACTCTGAATGGAAGCTGTGCTTCTCGTCAGCTTAGCTGAATTTTCCTGTATCAGATCAGTCATCTCGGAGGCGGCTCCGGTCTTATCAACCAGTTCCTTCATATATTCAGTTCCCTGAACACTTACCGCAATTGCCCGGTCTGCAGACTCGCCCATCGAGGCATTGGCCGAATTCACCTTGTCCATCTTAACTCCAATATCCTCAGCAATTTGACTTTCCTTGTCGGCCTCGATAGCCAGGCTTGAGGCACCCTGGGCAATTTCCTGTGTTGCCGAGGCAATTTCTCCGGCAGCCTGAGAGGTACTCTTCGATGCTGCAGCCAGCTCTTCGGCTGTACCCAGCACTTTAAGTGCAGTCGCATTCGTCTGTTCCACCAAGTCCGAGATTCGGGTCATCATTTGGTTAAAAGCTTGTCCCACGCGTCCAATCTCATCATTATTCTTGAATTTAGCACGCACCTGAAGATTCCCACGCTCGCCCTCTTCCATCAGCTTGGACAGTTTGCTTAGCGGCTTCCCTACCATTCGAATCATGTAATATCCAATTAGCAGTGCGAGGATAATGGCCACCACAATTACGGTGAAGGTAATGGTCAGCAGACGGTCAGCTGCACTTAGGAAGTCGCTGGTTGGAGCGTATCCCAGAAGTGTCCATCCAGAGGTCGCAAGCGGCTGGAACACAACGAGATTCTCCACGTTCTGCTCATTGTTAGTTGTGAAAGATCTATCTTCCCCTTTGATCTGAGCTGGACTCACCTTGATAAAAGACTCCTTTTCCAGCAGCTTGCCGTCTTTCGCGTATACAATCTGGTTGTTCGGAGTCACCAGCCTTACTTCACCGGAATTACCAATCTTGAGGTTCGACAGAATCGTTCCGAGTGAAGCTTCCTTTATCTCAATTAATAGAATATACTCTGCTTCGGGATGCTGCATATTTTTCAGCAGTCTGCCCATGGTAAACTCCGGGACACTAGTGGCACCAAAGAAGCCCTTGTTCAGGGTAGGAATCCATACTGGCTCCCCATCTGCTTGCTTAATCTCCTTCAGTCTGGCCTGGATAGCCTCATCGGTTCTGACTCCAGCAGATCCGGACTGAATGGAAGATATACTGCCTTCGGCATTCGAAATCAGCTTCACACTGGTTAGCCGATCGTCAGAGCCTGTGAAAGCGTCAAGTCTTCGTTTGATACGATCTTCTGCCTGTGTTCTCTCTACAGTACCGAGATCCGGTAAGTTGACCGTCACCAGATCAGCTCTGAGAATAGGGTCCACCGCGAGCTGCCGTGACTGGGACTCGTACTGGCTGAAGAGAAAATCCAGCTTATCGGCTGCCTGTTTAATAGCCTCTGATGAAGCTGAGGACACTTGCTCCTGAATAATTCCCTTGGATACCTGATAAGAGACCAGACCCAGTCCAGCCGATAAAACAACAATAGCAATGAATACCACTAGAAAAAGCTTCGTCCCCACCGACTGCCAACCTATCTTCGAACCCAACTTCAAGATAATCCCACCCTAGTGAATTTTCTAAGTAAATAGATATCTATTTACAATTTGTGTAATAAATTGGTTATAGAAAAAGCACAGTCTCTTAACAGACTGTGCTTCTTCAGTTGTAATC
>RCUK01000652.1_pt1 | contig 27790 bp, 29 predicted proteins | sample 2166381 | NCBI WGS metagenome assembly RCUK01 (sample SAMN09932809, study PRJNA488358) | compost metagenome | isolation source: compost soil in an enriched community | place: Germany: Experimental Botanical Garden | reverse complement strand
AGAGCTCCAGCCTTCCAAGCTGGTTGTCGCGAGTTCGAGCCTCGTCTTTCGCTCTTCAAAAGCCTCAAACATTGTTTGAGGCTTTTTTGTTTTTAAACCAAATGTAAATTCCAATGTTTTTAAAATTCCAAATTCCAATTCATTATTCATTTGTTGATTTAATTTTGGAATTTGGAATTTTAAAATTCGATTTTATTTTAAATCGCTTAAGTCGCTTTCAGGATCTAATTCCATAGGGTCTTGGTTTTGTCTGAACAGACGAGCTTTAAGATCTCCTTTTAAAGTGATTTTTTCGTCTTTAACTTCTAGCCAGCTTCCTTCTCTTAAACCTAAAACTGGAATAGAATTGAATGCGTGAAATTCTTTGATTCTTGTTTCGCGGGTTTCTCCCATGTGTTTAGATTGCAAATCAGCATCTAAATAATGAGGATTTAAATTGAATGGAATTAATCCTAAAGTTTGAAAGCTTGGAGGGTAAATAATAGGCATATCGTTGGTAGTCTGCATTGATAAACCACAAATATTGCTTCCTGCACTTGATCCAAGGTAAGGAGTGCCATTTTTTACAGTTTCAGAGAGTAACTGCATAATGTTGTTTTTGTAAAGCTGAGTAACCAATAAAAAAGTGTTGCCTCCGCCTGTAAAAATTCCTTCTGCATTTTTTACTGCGTCTTGCGGATTTTCAAATTCATGGATTCCTTTAACGTTGATGTTAATTGTGTTAAAAACCTCTGCGGCTTTTTTTGTATACTCATCGTGCGAAATTCCGCTAGGTCGCGCATAAGGAATGAATAAGATTGTTTTACAGTTTTTAAAATGTGTTTTTAAAGTAGGTAAAATATATTCTAAGTAGTTGCCTCCGTGCAAAGTAGAAGTGCTTGCAATGATAATGCTTTTCATGATTTTTAAAACTCAAATTTTGTTTGTTAAAGATATTAAAATCTCTGTTTTTGTTTGAATTTTTAATGTTTTAATTAACAAATTTTTACCAAGTCATTAATATTAAATTTGGAACGACTTAGGATATTTTTACCGTTTTAAGAATATTTTTAAATTATTTTATTTTGTTTCAGAAAATTACTTGTTTTTTAATTGTTGTGGCGGGACAGGCTTGCTGGTCTCAAACCCAAGATCGATTTGTTTTTAATGGTAAAGTAGTTTCTAATACTTCAGATTTAGAAGGGATTTATGTAATCAATGCGCAAACAGAAGAAACTGTAACGACCAATGCTTCAGGTGATTTTTCAATTTCTGCAAAAGCAGACGATGTTCTAGTTTTCTCTTCGATAAGTTTTAAAGAAAAAAGAGTTTTACTGAAACAGGAGGATTTTTCAAATCTTAATTTTTCTGTCAATCTCACTATGATTATGTATCAATTGCAAGAGGTTGTGGTAAAACGGTATGATAATATTAATGCTGAAAGCCTAGGGGTAATTCCTGTGGGGCAGAAAAAATATACCGCAGCAGAACGTAAATTGCAGACGGCAACTGCGCTAAATGCTACTGCAAATGGAGGGACAATGGCTGGAGGATCTATTTCTGCAGATCCATTGCTGAATTTTTTTTCAGGGAGAACGGCTATGCTTAAGAAAGAAGTTGCAGTAGAAAAGAAGGAGTTTTTTATGAGACTTTTGGAAAACATGTTTACTCTGGAGCATTTTGTTGAAAGATTAAAAATCCCAGCAGATTATGTTAAAGGTTTTGAATATTATGCTGTAGAGAATGAAAAATTTACTGTGATTTTGAATTCTAAAAATAAAACTTCTACAGAGTTTTTGCTTGGAGAGTTGGCTGTGAAGTATAAAGAAATGATTGCTAGTGAGAATAAGTAGAGTTATATCAATTATTGTTTTTCTTTTTGTTCAGATTGTTTTTGGACAAAAAAATGATGCAAAGCTGTTAGCAGGAAAAGTGTTGGAGCAATCTACTTCTATTGAAGGGGTGAATATTATAAATAATGCTACTCAAGCAGCTGCAGTTTCAGATTCTGATGGTAATTTTTCGATTACTGTACGGGAGGGAGATGTTTTGGTTTTTTCTGCAGTGAACTTAGATCCTGTTAAGCATAGAATTACTTCAGAAGATTTGACTATCAATTCGTTGGTTGTAAAAATGACAGCTAAGGAAGTAGAGCTGAAAGAAGTGGTTGTGAATGAAAATGCAAATATAACTGCCGAAAATTTAGGAATTATTCCGTACGGACAAAAAAAATATACGCCTGCAGAGCGAAAGGTTTATACTGCAACTTCAACATCGGTAGATAAGCTTTTAAATGCAATTTCGGGACGAACTGCGATGCTGAAAAAAGAAGTGAATATAGAGAAAAAAGAAGCTCTTTTTAGAAAACTGGAATATCTTTTTGAAGAGAATTATTACACAGATAGATTGAAAATTCCGGTAGATGATATAAAAGGATTTCAATTATTTTGTGTAGATAATACTGAATTTGCTGTATCTTTGAATACTAAAAACAAAACAATGAGTATGTTTTTAATCACAGATCTAGCAAGAAAATATCTAACAATTCTCGAAAATGAAAAATAAATTAGGAGTACTCGTTGTATGCTTATTTTGTCAATTTGTATTAGGGCAAAATGGTTTTAGGAAGCCATTACACGGTCAGGTTATCAATGATTTTTTAGCCATAGAAAGTGGTTATGTAATGAATATTAATGCTAATACTAGGACATTTATTGGTTCTGGCGGTTTATTTGATATTGTTGCGCAGCCAAAAGACACTTTACTATTCTCTGGTCTGACATTTCAATCAAAAAAAGTTGTTTTAACAGAAAAAGATTGTGCTGAGATTCTTTTAAAAATAAAGCTAGATTTGGTTAATAATCAGCTTAAAGAAGTTGTTGTTCATAAAGAATTAAAAGTAAAAGCGCTGCAAGGCGGTTCGCAGAAATATGTAGACATGCAGTTTGAAGACGACAACCAGTCTACTGCAAAAAACAATGCCATGCTTTCGGATCAGACTATAAAATACGGAACCGACTTTGTTCGAATCTTTAAAGATGTCAAAAAACTTTTAAGTAAAAAAGATGAAGTAAGAGAAGAAGAAATCACAGATATTGCTTTTGTAGAATATGCTAAAGATAATTTTACAAAAGATTTCTACAGTAAAACTCTTGGGCTTAAAGACGATGAGGTCGAATTGTTTTTAATGTATTGTTCAAACGATCCACACTCTAAAGAAATGGTAGATCCAGATCAGAAGTTTCAGTTAATGGACTTTATGGTTAATAAGAATAAAGAATTTAAGAAGGCTTCTGCTAATCAGAAATGAAAAAAAAGTTAGTTTACCCTTTGCTGGGAGTTATGTTTATATTGTTTTCGGCATTTGCTTTTCATAAATTTTATGTTGGCGTTTTTCAAGTAAATTACGCTGCAGAAAAAAAAATGTTGCAAATTACTTCACGCATTTTTATTGATGATTTGAATAATGCAATGGAAAAAAAGTACCATAAAAAGACTTTCGTAGGTACGAGCAAAGAAACCCCAGCAGATGTTGAATTATTAAAAAAATATCTATCAGAACATTTTTTAATTAAAGTAAATGGCCAGTCAAAAGCGGTAGCTTTTTTGTCTAAAGAAGTGGAAGCTGATGATGTTTTGGTCTGTTATTCTAGAATAAAAGATATAGATAAATTTAAGACGCTTGAAATTTCAAACACTGTTTTGGTTGATTGGAATTCAGAACAGCAAAACATTACACATATTTCAGCATTTGATACAAAAAGAAGTGTACTTTTTACAGAATCTTCAAGGAAGGAATTGTTAAAATATTAATGTATTGATAAAATTAATGTTTTAATTACTATTTTCACAGCCTAAAGAAATTACCATTAAAATTTTATGAAAAAACTTTCATTATTCTTGCTTTTTCCGGCAATGTTAGTAGCGCAGGATAAAGCAACGACCACACCTACTAAACAACAGGGAAAGTACGATACGAACAAGTTTAGCCAAATGTACGATTTGCTGGCAACTCCAAATATGTTCCGTACGGCTTCTGGAGCGCCAGGGCCAGCTTATTATCAACAGCAAGCAGATTACAAAATTGATGTTGAATTGGACGATAAGAATTCAAAATTAAGCGGATCTGAAACCATTACCTATACCAATAACTCGCCAGATAGTTTGGAGTATTTATGGATTCAGTTGGATCAAAATCAAGCAAAAGCAAATACACAGACTTCATTGGCAGAAAGTGATAAAATCAATCAGGTTTTACCACTTGATGGTTTTTCTTCTAAATACTTGAAAAAAGATTTGGAGCGCGGTTTTAATATTGAACAAGTTAAAGACGCAAAAGGAAGTGCAATGTCTTATACGATCAACGAAACTATGATGCGTATTAATCTGACTTCGCCTTTAAAACCTGGAGAGAAAATTTCATTCTCTATTAAATGGTGGTACAATATCAATAACTATAGAAAAGAAGGCGGTCGTTCGGGATATGAATTATTCGAGAAAGACGGAAACAAATTATATGTAATTGCACAATTCTATCCAAGAATGGCAGTTTACAATGACGTTGAAGGATGGCAGAACATGCAATTCTGGGGAAGCGGAGAGTTTGCGCTTCCTTTTGGGAACTTTGATGTAAATATTACAGTTCCTGCAGATCACGTAATCGACGCAACTGGAGAATTAATGAATAGAAGCGAAGTGTTTACAGCTGAGCAGGTAAAAAGATACGAACAAGCACAAAAATCTTTTGACAAACCTGTTGTTATTGTAACGCAGGCAGAAGCAGAAGCAGCTGAAAAAGGTTTCGCTGAAAAGAAAAAAACTTGGAAATTCAGTGCTAAAAATGTTCGTGATTTCGGAATTGCTTCTTCAAGAAAATTCATTTACGATGCAATGGCTGTGAAAATTGGAAATAGAACTGTTATGGCAGAATCTGTTTATCCAAAAGAAGCAAACCCGCTTTGGGGAGAAACTTCTACAATGGTTGTAGCTCATACTTTAAAAAGCTATTCATCTCATACTTTTGAATATCCTTACCCAAAAGCGGTTTCTGTTTCTGCAGAAGATCAAGGTATGGAATATCCAATGATTTGTTGGAACTATGGTCGTCCTGACGAAAATGGTGTAACCAGTAAAGAAGTTAAAAACGGAATGATTGGTGTTATTATTCACGAAGTTGGACACACTTTCTTTCCTATGATTGTAAACTCTGATGAGCGTCAATGGACTTGGATGGATGAAGGTTTGAATTCATTTTTAGAATATTTAGCAGAACAGGAATTAGATCCAAATTTTCCTTCGAGAAGAGGGCCTGCAAAAAATATTGTTCCTTATATGAGTGGTGACCAAAAGTTTTTAGAACCTATTATGTCTAACTCAGAAACGATTCACCAATTTGGAAATAATGCTTACGGAAAACCAGCTACAGGTCTTAATATTTTGAGAGAAGTAGTTATGGGAAGAGAGTTATTCGATCACGCATTCAGAACGTATGCAAATAGATGGAAGTTTAAACATCCAACCCCAGAAGATTTCTTTAGAACGATGGAAGATGCTTCAGCAGTAGATTTAGATTGGTTCTGGAGAGGATGGTTCTACTCAACAGATTTTGTAGATATCGGAATTAAAGACGTAAAACAATATTATGTTTCAGATACTCCAACTGCAGATATTAAAGATGTAAAAGTGAGAAAAGGACGTTTTGGATTCGAAAAAGGGCCTTTTGTTTACTTGGTTTCTGGAGATAATGCAGAAGTAAGCGATTCTAAGAAAAAAGCTTTAAAGGTGCAAGATTTCAAGTCTTTGGCAGATTACGTAGATCAGACTTTTACGGCTGAAGAAAAAGCTAGTATTAAATCTCCTAAGTATTTCTACGAAGTAGAATTTAACAAACCAGGCGGAATGATTATGCCTATTTTAGTTGAGATTACTTACGAAGACGGTTCTAAAGACAATTACAAATATCCAGCTCAAATCTGGAGAAAAAGTAATGAAACGGCTAGAAAAGTTTATGCAACAACAAAAGCAATTAAGAGTATTCAAATTGACCCGCAATTGCTAACAGCAGATATTGATGTAACTAATAACTCTTGGCCAAAAGTAGAAACGAAGTCAAAATTTGACTAAGTAAAATAAGAAAGGACAAAAAGCTCATCAGGTTTATAAAAGCTTGATGAGCTTTTTTATTTTAGTTAAATGAATTTTCAAGGACTTTTTAAGTTAATTTTAAAACTCTAAGCTGCAAAATTTAATATCTTTGCGACTACAAAATTAAAAGTTATGTTTGGTATAGGAGGAGGAGAATTAGTTTTTATACTGTTTATAGTACTAATGCTTTTTGGTTCAGATAAAGTGCCGGAAATCGCGCGTACAATGGGAAAAGCTATGGCTCAATTAAAAAATGCAACTAATGATATTAAAAGCGAAATTCAGAAAGGAGCAGAGGCTAATGGTCTTGATTCAAAATCTCTGACTGATATTACTGGGAATATCAATGCAGAAATTAATAATGCAAAATCTAATTTACTTGGAGATACAGGAAATCTTTTAGGAGATACTGCAACTGAAATCGAAAAAGTAAAAGAAGATATTGACACTCTTTCTGGACCTATTAAACGCCAAATGTAATGCTTGAAAAAATACAGGAATTAGATAAAGATCTTTTAATCTTTCTTAACGGATTAGGCTCTGAGACATACGATAAATTATGGCTTATTATTACCAATCAATTGTATTGGACGCCATTTTTCTTACTTCTATTTTATCTTATTTATAAAAAAATAGGAGGAAAACAAACCCTGTATTTGTTGCTTTTTATAGCAGTTCTGATCGCCTTTACGGACCAAACCTGCAACTTATTCAAACACACTTTTCAGCGTTTGCGTCCTTGCAATGATCCAGAAGTAAACACAATTATTAGAGTTGTTCAGGTTAGAAAATCTTATAGCTTTTTCTCTGGGCACGCTGCCAATACTATGGCGGTTGCCACTTTCTTATTTTTGATTTTAAAGCGCTATTTTAAATATTTTGGATTTATATTTCTATGGCCTTTAATCTTTGCTTACAGCCGAATTTATTTAGGATTGCATTTTCCAGTTGATATTCTTTCCGGATATTTCTTTGGAGCACTCTTCGGATTTTTACTTTATTTAGTTTATAGAAAATTAAAGCCACAGTATTTTCCGGGATAGTTTTTTTTAAAGGTGCTAAGGTTCTGAGATTCTGAGATACTAAGGTTTTTTTAAAAGGTGCTAAGATTCTAAGGTTTAAAGATATATATTATAAAAAACCTCCAGCTAAAGCTGGAGGTTTTTTTATGGGTAAGTAGTGTAAAACTTAGAATCTTAGCTTCTCAGTATCTCAGAACCTTAGTTAATGATTGTTTTTTCGCTCCATTCCAAACCATTTGGAAGTTGTTGTTTGCTAAATTCAATATGAATGACTCTTCTGCGTTCGTTGTTTGTGGTTTTGTTTGATGCATGAAATAATAAGGGCTTCATGATCATAATACCGCCTTTTTCAACTTCACAAATTGTTTCTTTTTGATTTTCAAAATCTAGATTTTCAATTCGTAAAATCCCTTTTGAATGAGAGTTATTAATCACTTTTAAAGCGCCATTGTCTTTAGTCGTTTTATCGATATGAATTCTTATGGTAAAATTATTTTCTAATATTTCTGTAGGTGGCTGAACTGCAAATTGATTTTGTTTTATAGTCCAGTTTTCAAAATTTTCCGCTTCAATTTTTTGATCAACAGAAATCGTTAAATCCTGATGATAGGCCACAAACCAATTCGATTTTTCTGGTTTATCAAAATAGATTGATTTCGTTATAAAAAAGCCTTTGCCAAAAGTAGATTCTATAATGTTCTGTAGTTTTTCATTAAAAATGAAAGGAAGCGTTTCTGGAATTTCTTTATGAAATTGTCTAATGGCAAATAAATCCTGAGACTTTCTAAAAGTCGCATTTTCTTGATTATCTGCGGTTTTGTTTTCAATCAGCGAAATTAGATTCTCAATTTCATTTTCTGTAAAAACATTATTTATGATTGAAAAACCTTCGGTGCTTATTTCTGTATTATAATTCATCTTTAATAGTTGTTGAATTACCTCTAGTTTTAGCTGGAGGCAATCCAATAGTATATTTTAGTTTAAAAACTTAGTATCTCAGCATCTCAGAACCTTAGCATCTTAAAAACTATAATACCCTCGAAACTGTCAATCCATCGCGAATTGGCAATAAAACAGTCTCAACTCTAGGATCCTCTTTCAAAAGCTGATTGTATTCTAAAAGGACTTTTGTGCTAACATCATTTGGATGAACTGGTTCCAGAATTTTTCCGCTCCACAAAACATTATCCGATAAAATGATACCGCCTTTATTCATTTTTGGAACAATCATTTCCCAGTAATTCAAATAGTTTTCTTTATCAGCATCAATAAAAACCAAATCAAATTTTAAGTCTAAATCCGGAATAATATTTACAGCTTCTCCTAAATGCTGAAAAATTTGTTTTCCCCAAGGAGACATATCAAAATATTTTCGCTGAAAATCGACCAATTCTTCTTTGATATCAATGGTATGTAACTGTCCGTTTTCTTGCATTCCTTCACACAAACATAAAGCGGCATAACCAGTGTAAGTTCCGATTTCAAGAATGTTAACGGGACGAATCAGTTTTGAAAGCATGCTTAAAACTCGACCTTGAAAGTGGCCGCTCAACATTCTAGGTAAAAGTATCTTCTGATAAGTTTCTTTATTGAGTTTCGCCAACAATTCTGGTTCTTTTTCAGAATGCTGTTCGATATAATCTTCTAATTCTTGAGATATAAAATGCATGTTGTAGTATCTTGTAATTTAGTTGCAAAAATACAAAAATATGCCCTTAATATTAGGCATAAAAAAAACCATCCGCCCACGGCGGATGGTTTCTGTTTCAGATTTAGATGAAATTTATTTTTTCAAAGCTTCATTTACATCTTTAGCTGTTTTTACAGTTCCGTCTTTTGCTACTTTTGCTGCATTTTCAACTTTTTGGGCACCTTTTTTAGTGGCATCTTTTACATCTTCAGCTGCTTTTTTAGTAGCGTTTTTTACATCATTTGCAGCTTTTTCTGTAGCATCTTTAGCTTTTGTGGCTGTAGTTTCAGCTTTGCTTACTGCGCTATCTTTTACCTCTTCGATATCAGATGTAAGAGAATCTACTTTGTTGCCAAGAGTTAATTCGTCTTCTGCAGGTTTGTTTTCTTTTTTCTCGCATGATTGAACAGCGAAAGCTAATAAAGCGATTACAGCTAAACTCAAAATTTGTTTTTTCATAATTTAATTTTTTTTAGGTTGATAAAACTTAAAGGTTGAATGGCTGAAAAATAAAATTACAAATTTTAAAATGACTGAGCTCTTTGTAAGATTATATTTTCTTTTTAGAGCAAAACAATTCTTGTGCCAAATTTTGAAATTATGCTGTTGGGCATTAATTTTTTTAGAAGAAAAATATTAGTTTTTATATAAACTGAAATTAATTACAATATCATCTTTAACTTTAATCAAGCCAGCCATTTTTACTGGTGGCTCCAACTCAATATCAGAGAACTTCAAACTAAGTGTTCCTTGAATTTTATCATCGGTGTTGTATAATATAAAATCTTTGTATTTGAGTGTTTTATCGGTTATGAAAAAGTTTAGTCTGCATTTGTAATTTTTCCCCATTGGTTTTATATCGCTGATAGAAACTGTGCTATTGGGGAATTTTTTCGCTTTTACTGTTCCTTGTAAATCTTTCGTCATTATTTTATTGCCACAATCAAAGTTTGACATTTTGATGTCGGTATTAAAAGTGTTTTTTTTAATCGAGTTTACATAAACAGTATCCTTAATGGTAAAAGTATTTGAGCAATTGTATTTGCCCACAGTTGATAGGCCTGTGATTTCTATTTTTATTTTATTTATTACCACAGCGGTATCTTCTGGAAAAAAAGTGGGTTTAGCACTTCCTAAAAAAAAGAAAACTACTAAACCCATAATTAAGATTGAAAATCTCGTTTTCATTTTTTTTATATTAGAACGCGATTGTAGCTTCGAACACTAAGCCTTCAAATTTACCACCATAAAAGTTGTTTAGATTTCCAGTAGCAGGATCTCCTGTAAATTGTGAATAATCTTTATATTTTTGATTAACGTAGTTTAATTTTGCTAAAATATTTTTAGTCATAAACCAGCCAGCACTTGCTTCAAATTTATCTACGGTAACCTTTTTAGCATCAGCATTAGATAATTTTCCAGATACAGTATTGTATTTTCCTCCGATATAGAATTGTTCTGTTCCTCCAAATCTATAAATAAGCTCTGAAGCATATTGATTAGCAGTACGTTTGTCATCAGTACCAGCTTTATCTCCACCTGAAGCTAATTCAATTGTTCCGAAGAATTCAAGTCCTTTATATTTTACAAAAGGGTTAATCATGTATGTAGTAGCCCAATTTTTGAAATTAGGGTTGAACGTTGCCTCTGGGGTAGATGTTTTGCTGAAACTAGTAGGAACATCGGTAGTAGTTGTAGAAACAACAGTACCATTGGCATCAGTCTTAGTAATTGTGTTTTTATAAGCGTTATTATTCAATATGCCCCAATAACCAAATCCTGATCTATTAGCAGAATATATGTTTGCGTTGCCAAGATTTGCATTATGATAATATGAACCTGTTAATCTTACTCTTAAATCTTCATTAAGCTGTTTGTCATAACCCAATTTAGCTAAGATTGAAGGGCTATGTGTTGTATTGGTGTTTGGACCATTAGTATAAAAAACTTCCTCATTACTTTGATTTAAATTACCATTTGTAACACCTAACATGCTTACCAATCCATTTCTGTTGTAGTAAACCTCCATACCCATTTCTGTAGTGAAAGAATACATGATGTTGTTTCCAACAAATGCATTTCTAATAGTATTACCATTATCAGAACCTCTAAAGTGAGCATCACCAAAATTGTTTTCCATTTGTCCAATTTTAATGGTAGCATATTTCATTACATCAGCCAAGAAGTCTTTTTTGATGAAGTCTAACTTGTCAATTTGTAAGTATCCACCTTTTACATAAGAATCATTGTGGTGTCTTGAAGCTAAATAAACATCTAGATTTACTCTTACACCATCAAATAATTGTGCTCCAATATACATATCAGCAGCAGGAAGAGTAAAATTGTTCTCGGTATTCATTAAGCGATATCCTGTAATTGTTCTAGTGGTAGTACCAGTAGCTGTATTAGTCGTAGTCGTAATGGTAGCAGGTTGGTTGTTGAATGAATTTGTTGCTTGGAAATCCATGTTGAAAGCACCACCAAGATCAATACTAAGACCTTTAAATTCTCTATTGTCTTTTTGTACGTCAAAAACGTTGATACCATCTTTTCCTCTAGAGACTTGATTTTGCATGTTTCCAAAACTGACTTGTGCCTGAACAGCAAATGTGCTGATTAATGTGACGAATAGAATATGAATTTTCTTCATGGCGTTTATAAATTAAAGGTTAAATTAAATTTTATTGTTAGGTCTTGACCAGTTTTTATTGTTCCAAGCATTGCTGTTGGAGACTTCATTCCGAAATCTGTAAAAGTGATTTTGTTGGTTCCTTGAAGGTTTAATCCGTCCTTTGTAACTGTTGTTTTTACAGAAGTTTTGTAAACTTTGCTAACTCCAGCAATAGTATAGGTTCCTGTAAGTTCCCAAGTAGTTTCGTTTACTTTTTCAGCAGATTTAAGAACATATTTAATGTTTTTGTTTTTGTCTGTTTTTAAAGTCTCGTAAGCTACTTTATCCATACTTTTTTTCTCACTTTTTACGCTTTCTGCCAATAGGGTAACGGTTAGAGCTTCTATGTCAGTTAGCTTTCCGTTAGCAATATTTAGAGTTGCTGTACCAGTTCCAGAGGCAGACTTCATTTCCCAGTCGTGAAGTGTAGATGTGCCAGCTACAGAAAAAGTTGATTTGTTATCTAATGCATATGATTTTTGTGCTGTCGCAAATGAGGTAATTCCGAAAATTGCAATAACAAGGGCGAATAATTTAATTTTATGGGTTTTCATTTTAATTGTGATTTTGATTAAAAAAAAATAGATAAACTCGGCCAATTCTATCTCTAATTGTTTATTGTTTGTTTTTAACTTGTATCAAAGATCAACCTATAAACCAGCTTAATGCATGATAAAAGTCATTGTTAAAATTTTATTAAATTGGTATTTAATAACTACAACGTTTTCATTTTCTAAGAAATCTATAAATAAGAGATCGGATTTTATTAAAATGATAATTTTAACGTTTTGTTGAAAATTAGGAATCTTAAAAAGAATACAATTTTTAACATTAAGTCGATTTGATTTAGCTTAAAATAATATTGAAGATTAGAGTTAAATCTTTTCCTGCTTTTACAACTCCAAGAGCCGCTTTAGGAGGAGTCATTTCAAAATCGCCAAAAGTAATTTGGTTAGAACCTTGCAGAATAATATTTCCTTTACTAGTAGTTACCTTTACCTGAGTTTTGTATTCTTTACTCACTCCTGCAATAGTGTAAACTCCCGTCAAGTTCCAGGTGTTATCATCTATTTTTTCAGCAGATTTTAAAACGTATTCAATATTCTTGTGTGTTTCGGTATCTAAAGCTTCATAAGCAACTTTGTCCATGCTTACTTTGTAGCTTTTTAAGCTTTCGGCTAATAATGAAACTCTTAAGCTATTTATTCCAGCAAGTTTAGAATCTTTAACTATTAAGTTAGCCATTCCTGTTCCTTCTGTAGATTTCATTACCCAGTCGTGTACTGTAGAAGTTCCTGCTACCTCAAAAGTGGAGTTTGCAGCTACACTATAATTTTTTTGAGCATTTGCCTGTAATACCATTGTTGTAAAAATTACTGTCAGTAAAAATGATTGAATTGTTTTCATGTTGATAAAGTATAGGTTAATCATTAAAATCAGGAAGTTTTAAAATTCAGTTAGTGGTTAAAGAATCAAAAGCTATCCTTATTTCTTAGACCAAAATTATCGTGCGCGCGAAGAAAACGAAATGATAAAAATCATGGCTAAAGTTTTATTAAATCGTTATGATAAAGGAGGGAATGGCCTATTAACGCTCAGATTTTATCTTTAAAGAAAGAAAATAAAGTATAAGTAATTGCTTGTTAGTTTATTGTATGATTTGATTGAAGATGTCTCATATCATTTTTTTAATCTGCCTTTTTGGGGAAGAAATCAAGAAAAAAAGCTGGAAAGTGCTTTAATTTTTAGAAAATACTGGAAATAAACTAACTTTGCAGCATGCAAATGGAGAAAAAAGACATACGAGCCTTATCAAAAGACCAGCTTCGCGATTTTTTTGTTGAAAATGGAGATAAAGCCTTCCGTGGAAATCAGGTTTATGAATGGTTGTGGAGCAAAGGCGCGCACAGTTTTGAGGATATGACTAATGTAGCTAAGACTACAAGATCTATGCTTGAGAATAACTTTGTAATCAACCATATTAAGGTAGATACAATGCAAAGAAGCAGTGATGGAACTGTAAAAAATGCCGTTAGACTTCATGACGGACTTGTGGTTGAATCTGTTTTAATTCCGACAGAAACTAGAACTACTGCTTGTGTTTCTAGTCAGGTTGGCTGTAGTTTAGATTGCAACTTCTGTGCAACAGCAAGATTAAAAAGAATGCGAAACCTAGAACCAGGTGAAATTTACGATCAAGTTCTGGCTATCGATAAAGAAAGCCGTTTATACTATAATCATCCCCTTTCAAATATTGTTTTTATGGGAATGGGAGAGCCTTTAATGAATTATAATAATGTCATTAAAGCAATCGACATGATTACTTCAGAAGAAGGTTTAGGAATGTCTCCAAAACGAATCATGGTTTCAACTTCGGGAATTCCGAAAATGATCAAAAAAATGGCAGATGATGATGTGAAGTTTAAGCTGGCAGTTTCTTTGCATTCAGCTATAGACGAAACTCGCGCCCGCATTATGCCTTTCAGTAAAAACTTTCCTTTAAAAGATTTGCGAGAAGCATTAGAATATTGGTATAGAAAAACCAAAAGTAAAATTTCATACGAATATGTGGTTTGGAAAGGAATTAATGATGACAAAGCTTCAGTTGATGCTTTGGTTAAGTTCTGTAAATATGTGCCTTGTAAAGTCAATTTAATTGAATACAACCCAATTGATGATGGCGAATTCCAGCAAGCTTCAGAAGAATCAATTATGGCCTATATAAAAGCTTTAGAAAATATTGGTGTAGTAGTAAAAGTAAGAAGAAGCCGAGGTAAAGATATCGACGCAGCTTGTGGACAATTAGCGAATAAAGAAGCAGAATAATATTTGCTAAAAAATATTCCGTTAGGAATATCTCGTTGGTAGAAAAAAAAATATTCATAATGATAATTATGTCCCATAGGGACATTTGATCGGTTTTAAACGATAAAAAAAGCATTAAAAACGAGAAAACAATTCTTGTTCTTAATGCTTTTTTCTTGGACAAAAAGGATGCTTATTTTTTCAAATCTACTTCTTCAGTAACACCATCTTTGGTTACTTTTGCAAGAGTATCGCATTCTCCGCTACCATAATCTATAGTTGCCGAAGCACCATTTTTAGTTATAGAAACAATTCCTTTTACCGCAATAGATTTTCTGCAAGAAGCATTAAACTCTAAAGGAGTTGTAATTTCTGCCGAAAAAGTATCGCCGTTAGGAAAAGTTGTAGAACCGCTTCCTGTTACAACAAATACGTTATCATCCCAATCGAACCATGTGTCATAACCAGAAGTCATTTCTTTTATGAGAGTTCCTTTTCTGGCATAAACCTTTCCATCATCAAAAGTAATTGTTAAATCTATGGCAGCTGTTGAAACTGGATGTGGCGTTACCAATAAATTGGTTTCTTTAATCGTTCTAACTATATTTTTGCTTCCCTGAATTTTTTTACCATTATGATAAAACCCTTCAAAAGTGTAACTTATGGTTTGTGTAGAAGAAGTAAAATCGTTTGAAAAAGAAACGACCATTTTTCCTTTTACTGTATTTCCGTTATTAAGTGTACAGCCTTCAACACCAAAATCTACTGTTTTTGTCCACGTATTATTGGTTAAAACTGTAGTGATTGTGGCACAGCTTGGAAGATAATTTTTTATAGGTCCGCTTGGTTTTGAATTTATGTTAAGCTGAGAACTAAACTGGTCTTCAGCAATATTAGTAACATCCTCTACAGAGGCATCAATTTTAGAATTAGCTATAATTTCCTCGTTTGTAATTGTAGCTGATGATCCGTCATTTGTTTTTTCATCAGAATTACAGCTAATGAAAAAAGATAATGTAATTATACATGTTCCAATTAATAAAAATTTTGTTTTCATAAATAAATAGTTTTGGGTTTTCTTTTACGTTAATGAATTCAAATCAGTATTAGTTAGAGCTATTTTTGGTGGGGATTTTTAGGTTAAGACATAAAATATTACAATCGTAACCTAAAATACACAACGTATTTTTATTTAAAATAGTATATTTGGAGTCTAAATGAATATTACGTCTCAAATAAAACAGCCTATTTTTTCCGAGATGGAACTTTTCGAAAAAAAGTTCCATGAATCGATGACTTCCAAGGTTGCGTTACTAAACAGAATCACTTATTATATTGTAAACCGCAAGGGAAAACAGATGCGTCCGATGTTTGTTTTTCTTACTGCAAAAATGGTTTCTGGCGGTACTGTTAACGAAAGAACGTATCGCGGAGCTTCAGTAATTGAGCTTATTCACACCGCAACTTTGGTACACGATGATGTGGTTGACGATAGTAATCGCCGCCGCGGATTTTTCTCAATCAATGCACTTTGGAAAAATAAAATTGCCGTTTTAGTTGGAGATTATTTATTGTCGAAAGGTCTGTTGCTTTCTATAGATAATGGCGATTTTGATTTATTGAGAATCATTTCTGTAGCCGTTCGCGAAATGAGCGAAGGAGAATTGCTTCAAATTGAAAAAGCAAGAAGACTTGATATTACTGAAGATGTTTATTACGAAATCATCAGAAAGAAAACCGCAACGCTTATTGCTGCTTGTTGTGCGCTTGGCGCGAAAGCCGTAATCGAAGATGACGTTCAGGTAGAAAACATGCGCAAATTTGGTGAATTGATCGGAATGGCGTTTCAAATTAAAGACGATTTATTTGATTACAGCGAAGAAGCCATCGGAAAACCAACTGGAATAGATATTAAAGAGCAAAAAATGACTTTGCCTTTAATTCACGTTTTAAATACTTGCACTCCGCAAGAAAAAAAGTGGCTGATAAACTCCATCAAAAACCACAACAAAGACAAAAAACGTGTAAAAGAAGTTATTGCTTTTGTAAAAAATAATAATGGTTTGGCTTACGCCGAAAACAAAATGGTCGAATTCCAGCAGGAAGCACTTTCTCTCCTTCAAAACTTCGAAGATTCTGAGTATAAAGATGCTTTGACTTTGATGGTGAACTACGTAATTGAGAGAAAGAAATAATCTTTTTAAATTAGATAATCAGAAAATGTGTTAATTAGATAATTGGTTTACTTTGTTGTAAATCAGTTATGTATTGATGTATGTTGGAATTTGGAATTTAAAAAAATGATTTTTTTTTAAGTTCATGCAACCATTTCAAATTGACAATCGTCTATGCTAATAGAAGTCTGTTTCTAAAACCAAAACCGAAAAGCTTATTAATGAAAATTATTCAGTTACATCAAGAAGAAACCAAAATCATAAAGTTGGCTGTCGAAAATAATCGTCAGGCCCAGCAGCAGATTTACAGCAAGTTTTCTTCAAAAATGTTGAGTGTTTGTCGACAATATATAAGAGACATTCAATTGGCAGAAGATGTAATGATAACCGCTTTCATGAAAGTGTTTACGAATTTGAAAAACTTCGAACACAAAGGAAGCTTTGAAGGCTGGATCCGCCGAATTATGGTTAACGAATGCATTTCCTATTTAAGAGTTCAGAAAAAAGTAAAATTTGCCGAAGATGAATTTTTTGTTGAAGAAAGCTTTAATGAAATCGACAGCCAATTTACCGTAGAACAGATTCAGTATTTAATTGACGCTTTGCCCGACGGCTACAAAATGGTTTTCAATTTATACGCCATTGAAGGTTACAAACACAATGAAATTGCCAAGATGTTAGGAATTAATGAAGGAACATCGAAATCGCAATTATCGCACGCCAGAAAAATGCTGCAAACACAAATTACTATTTTAAAAAAACAAGATAATGGAACCGAATAATTTTGAAAAGGATTTCCGTGAAAAACTAAACCAACGTGAAATTGAGCCAAGCAACAAAGCCTGGGATCGATTGGATGCGATGTTGAGTGTGGCAGAAGAAAAAGAGCCAGTTAAGCTTAATTCAAAAAAATCGAAAAGAAAATGGTTGTATATCGCAGCAAGTTTCATCGGGTTTTTATTGGTTGGAACGTTGTTTTTTAATCAAAATAAAAATGCAGTTAAAACACCAGAAACGGTAGTTCTTGAAAAAGAAACTGAAAAAGAATCGATAACAGAACCTGTTTTAAATACAGTTGATTCAGTAAAAGTGGAAATTGAAATTGCCCAAAAAACTTCGGAAGAAACAGAAAACAAAAACAAAAAAAGCAATTCTGAAGGTTCGGAGCAAATTTCAAGTAAAACCATTAATAATGAAGTAAAACAAGTAGCGGAGCCTTCAATCATCATCAAAAACAATCAAGAAAAACAATCAGTAAACAATGAAAGTCAAATTGCTGAAACGACTAAACAAGATAATGTCGATCAGTTATTGAAAACAGCCGAAACAAAAATTTTAGCAGAAAATGGAGTTAAATCAAAATCAAAAATCAAAATTAATTCTAATGACTTATTAGATCAGGTCGACGGTGAACTGGAACTTTCTTTTAGAGAAAAAATGATTGCAAAAATCAATAAAAGTTACCACACCGTTAAAGTTGCTGTTGAAAATCGAAATGTTAAAAATTAAATCATCAATCAAATCAATCAAAAAAAGTAATCATGAAAAATTTTACAATTTATCTATTTCTCTTAGTGTTTCTGTTTGTTACTAAAATGGTGGGACAAGAAACTTTTGAGAAGAAAGCAAAAGCAATTGCGGTTAATATCGAAAATATAACGAATGAAGAGAAAGCGTTATTAAAGATAGAAGTCGATGAAGTTAATACTCAATTGGTAGAAGGAACAATTTCGAGAGAAGAAGCAGAAAAAAAGAAAAAAGATTTTGCAGAAAAAAGAGCACGTAATATCGAAAGCAGAGTGGCAATTGAACAGGAGAAATTACAAGAGTTAGTTCAGGAAAAAGTTGACGGAAAAGTAAATTATAATAAGGATAAAGGTGGGACTATATTGTTAATTGGTGGGAGCAATGATTCAATAAGACCACATCAGACCGAAATAAAAATACCTGCAATGAAGGTATACAACGGGCAAGATGATAAAGTTAAAAGAGAATCTAAAAGAACAACTTCTCAATTTGTTTTTGCAATGGGGCTCAACAGTACAAAGATTGACGGTAAACTTCAGGATTCGAATTACGATTTTATCGGGTCGCATTTTTACGAATGGGGATTAACTTTGAATTCTAGAATTTTAAATGATAACAATCTATTGCATGCTAAATACGGTCTTTCATTAATGTATAATAATCTTCGTCCAACAGACAACCGCAGTTTTGTTGTAAATGGCAATCAGACAGATTTGGTAACAAATCCGATACATTTAAAGGAATCTCGTTTTAGAAATGTGTATTTAGTGGCACCAGTTCATTTAGAATTTGATTTTTCAAAAGACGGAAACTACGACGGGAAATCCTATTTTAGAACGCATAAAGGATTCCGAATGGGATTTGGAGGTTATGCAGGAATCAATGTAAAATCGAAACAGATTTTAAAATTTGAAGACAACGACTATAAAACAACGCAAAAAACAAAAGGCGATTACAATGTAAATAATTTTATTTACGGATTGAGTTCTTATATAGGTTACAAAGAAATAAGCTTGTATTTGAAATATGATTTAAATCCAATATTTAAAAATAATGCTGTCGATGAGAATAATATTTCGTTAGGTATTCGATTCGATTTCAACTAAGAAGAAAATTAAGTTTAGTTAGTAAAAGGGCATCTCGTAAGAGGTGCTTTTTTTGGTTTAAAATGATTAAAATTCCAACAAGATTTGCGTATTTTTGCTAGCTCTCAACTTTTAAAATTTAATACACTTTGATTTCACAAAGCACCATTGACTCTGTTTTTGAAACTGCTCGAGTAGAGGAGGTTATCGGCGATTTTGTCAATTTAAAACGCGCAGGAAGTAATTTTAAAGGTTTGAGCCCATTCTCAGATGAGCGTTCTCCTTCGTTTATGGTGTCGCCCGCAAAAGGAATCTGGAAAGATTTTAGTACCGGAAAAGGCGGAAACTCTGTTAAATTTTTAATGGAGCACTCACAGTTTACCTATCCAGAAGCCATTCGTTATTTAGCCAAAAAATACAATATCGAAATTGAGGAAACGGAGCAAACGGAAGCAGAAAAAGCAAATACAGATCTTCGTGAAAGTATGTATTTGGTTTCTGAATTTGCAGCGAAGTATTTTCAGGATGTTTTAATAAATTCTGAAGAGGGAAAAGCAATAGGGTTGTCTTATTTTAAAGAAAGAGGATTTACCAACGAAACCATTAAAAAATTCAATTTAGGATATTCTCCAGAAACTTGGGATGCTTTGACCAAAGAAGCGTTAGGGAAAGGATATAAATTAGAATTTCTGGAAAGTACGGGTTTAACAATTGCGAGAGAGGATCGTCCTTTTGACCGATTTAAAGGACGTGTAATGTTTCCAATCCAGAGTATGTCTGGGCGTGTTTTAGGTTTTGGAGGGCGTATCTTAACCAATGATAAAAAGGCAGCAAAATACCTGAATTCGCCTGAAAGCGACATTTACCATAAAAGTAAAGTTCTTTACGGAATTTACCACGCTAAGCAATCTATAGCCAAACAAAATAACTGTTATTTGGTTGAAGGTTATACCGATGTGATTCAGTTTAGTCAAGCCGGAATAGAAAATGTTGTGGCTTCATCTGGAACAGCTTTAACACCAGATCAAATTCGTTTGATAAATCGTCTGACGCGAAATATAACTGTTCTTTTTGATGGTGATGCCGCTGGTTTACGAGCAGCCATTCGAGGAATTGATTTGATTTTGGAAGAAGGTATGAATGTTCGTGTTTGTTCTTTTCCTCAGGGAGAAGATCCGGACAGTTTTGCGCGTAAAAATTCGCATGACGATTTAGTTGCTTATTTAGAAAATAACAGCAAAGATTTCATTCAGTTTAAGGCTTCTATTTTAATGGGCGAAGCTAAAAACGATCCGATAAAAAAGGCCGATCTGATTCGCGATATGGTTACGAGTATTTCTAAAATACCAGATCGTATCCAGCGTGAAGTTTATATTCAGGAATGTGCTCGAATCATGGATATTTCGGAGCAGGTTCTAACAAGTACTTTGGCGCAGCTGATTCAGAAAGATATAGCTGACGCTAATAAAAAGCAGAAACAAGAGCAAAGACCTTTTGAAGTAGTTAGAAATCAGCCTCCGCAAGCAGGTACTTTTTCAGGTGGAGATCCAGAAGATCCTAGAACTGGTCCGCCAGAAGGTTATGATTATCCTGGAGATTCAGGGTATTATCCGCAAGAGCAAAATCAAAAAGTAGATATTTTGTATGGTTTTGAAAGAAAGGTTATTGAGATATTATTATTATACGGAAGTGTAGTAGAAAGTTTTGAAGATGTTTTCTTAAAAGCAGATGAAGAAGGAAATATAAAAGAGGTTTCGGAAAAAAGACAATATAAAGTATTCGAAAAAATATATTTAAGTCTTCAAGAAGATGAGGTGCAGTTGTCAAATGTTTTGTTTCAGAATATTTACACGAACATCATTGATTTTTATAATCAGAATGAGACATTTAGTCTAGATAAATATTTGATGCACTTAGAGCCTGAATTTGCTCAAGAAGTGACCAATATTTTAATGGAAGATGAAAGGTTGACCATTCATAATTGGGAAGGGCAGAATATTTTTCCGAAACATAAAAGCGAAACTATCGAGCAGAATGTTTCTGATACTATATTTTCTATGCGATGGTATTTGGTGTCTGGAATTATTGCAGAATTAAAGAATTCTCTTTTAACCGATCCGCAAGATGACAACTCAGAAACTTTGAGTATGGTTATTGATTATTCAAAATTACTAAATAACTTTTCTAAGAAATTAGGACGAGTAGTAGTGCCTTATCATTAAAAAAAACACTAAAAATGAAAAAACTCTATCTCATTTGATAAATCAAAATAAATAGAGTTTTTTATAAAGATTTTCGATTCTCTTAAAAGTTTAAGATTTTCGACTTTTGATTAAATAATTTCTAAAGTCTTAGCTTTGTTAACTAAGTCAACTAGATTGGTAACGTTTAATTTTGTTAATAATCTCAGTTTGTAAGTACTGATTGTTTTTTCGTTCAGATTTAAGATTTTAGAGATTTCGTTGTTTTTCTTACCATCACTTAAATAACGTAAAACCTCGATTTCACGGTTAGAAAGTTTTCTGTACAGACGCTCACTTTTGCTTTGTTTAGCAATAAGTGCCATGTTTTTACGTACTGTTTCGTTGATGATAATTTTTCCTTCGTGTACTTTAATGATAGAATGACCTAATGTTTCAAGTTTTTCTGTTTTGTGTACATACCCAGAAACTCCTGCTTTAATTGCGTTTGGAGCGTACATTTGCTCAGCAAGATCACTGAAAATAACAATTTTTGTTTTTGGGAAATTTTTTAGGATAGATTTAATTTCAAAGATGCTTGAAAGACCTTCTAACTCTAAATCTAGAATTAAGATGTCGATCTCCTTCGTTTGAAGAATATCTCTAACCATTGAAAAATTGCCTACGTTGGCAACAATTGAAATTTGATCGTGGTCTTTAAAATAAGACTTAACGCCAAAGTGCGTAACAGGATGATTGTCTGCTAGACATACTTTAATCATAATTTTTACCTTTTTTAGAATTGTTCATGTTTTTGGAGTGGTAAAATTAATAAATAAATTCTGTAATAACTCGCAGAGAATGTTAAAATGTATTATTTTAACGTTTTTGGGATTAAACAAACCGGAATTGGATCCATTTTATGCTTGTTGTTGGTGTTTAGTCGTTTATAAATTTCAAAGACAGATTTTTCTCTCCCTTCAAAGTCAGATGCCGTCTTTCCTGACTCCGCGGCCAACATCGCCCATTCCAACTCATCATAACTTGCTCCTAATTGATCTTCATCAGTGCGATTGTCGCCAAATAATCCGTCTGTAGGTGCTGCTGTTAAAATTGACTTCGGAATTTCTAAAAATTCTCCTAAAGCATATACATCAGATTTCATTAAATCAGCTATCGGACTTAAATCTACGCCGCCATCTCCATATTTGGTGTAAAAACCTACGCCAAAATCCTCAACTTTATTCCCAGTTCCAGCGACTAGTAAACCATGAATTCCTGCTAAATAATATAAAGAAGTCATTCTAATGCGCGCACGAGTGTTTGCCAAAGCTAAATTTACTTTCGCAACATCATCTGTTGAAGGCACTGCGCTTTTAAACGATTCAAAAACTCCTGTCAAATCAGTTTTAACATCAGAAACATTAGGGAAACGTTTTTTTAGCTGATCAATATGTTCTCTTCCTCTTGAAACTTGGCTTTCTGCCTGATGAATTGGCATTTCTACACATAAAACTTTCAGTCCTGTCTGCGCGCACAAAGTTGATGTTACAGCAGAATCTACACCTCCAGAGATTCCAATTACAAAACCATTTACTTTTGCATCAGTAGCGTAATTTTTTAACCACTCTACAATGTGCGTATTTACTTTTTCTGTCTGAATTGTGCTTTTTTTAGCCATAATAGTTTAAGTTTTAAGATGTAGGGATGTATATTTGCAGAACTATTTTGAGTACGCAACTACTTAAAATTCTGATAACACAAATCTAATTAAAATAAAATGAAAATTTATCGCTTTGCAGTGGTTCTGTGCCTGTTTTTTTTGTCTTGCAATCAAAAAAGTAAGGTCGAAAAAGAAGTAGAAGAAATTCCTGTTGATATTAAAGTAGAACGATTTGATAAGGTGTTTTTTGAGACCAAACCGCAAGATCTTCCAAAAGTAAAAAAACAATATCCGTTTTTCTTTCCTGGCAATGATGATAATGTCTGGATTCAGAAAATGAACGATCCAATCTGGAGAGAAGTTTATGAAGAAGTTCAGAAAAAATATAGCAATTTTGAGCCTGTTCGCAAAGAGTTTAATGAGCTGTTCCGGCACGTAAAATACTATTTTCCTAAAACTAAAATCCCAAAAGTAATTACGGTTATTGGAGAGATGGATTATAATGCAAAATCAATTTATGCAGACAGTCTTGTAGTGGTGGCTTTGGAATTGTATTTAGGAAAAAATCACAAGTTTTACGAGTTTCCAAATTACTTAAAAGAAAATTTTGAAGAAAGGCAGATTATGCCAGACGTGGTTTCTAGTTTTTCTTATAGAAATATTCCAAATTCGATTGACAGGAGTCTGGTTGCTCAAATGATTTTTGAAGGAAAACAGCTTTATGCAAAAGATTTGCTGATTCCTGAATATACTGATGCAGAAAAAATGGGGTATACTCCAGAGCAGATAAAATGGTGTGGAGAAAACGAAGCCTATATGTGGCGTTATTTTATAGAAAATGAAATGCTTTATAATGAAGATCCTAAATTGAGAGCACGATTTATAGCTCCAGCTCCTTTTTCTAAGTTCTTTTTAGAGATAGATAATGATTCTCCAGGGCGAGTGGGAGCTTGGATTGGCTGGCAGATGGTACGTTCTTACATGAAAAATAATAGTGATGTTTCTTTGGCTGAATTGTTCAAGCTTGAGCCGAAAGAAATCTTCGAAAAATCAAAATATAAACCTAAGAAATAATGGCAAATATAAACTCAGAGATTAAATTTAATATAGAATTGGACGAAAACCGTGTTCCGGAAAAATTAACATGGAGCGCACAAGATGGTGGGGTTCAAGCTGAAGAGGCAAAAGCAATAATGTTATCAATTTGGGATAGCAAAGCAAAAGAAACCATGCGTATTGATTTGTGGACAAAAGATATGCCAGTAGACGAAATGAAGATTTTCTTTCATCAGACTTTAGTGGCAATGTCAGATACTTTCAAACGTGCAACAGACGACGAAAAAATGTCTGATACGATGAAAGATTTTTGTGATTACTTCGCAGAAAAATTAGAGCTTACGAAATAGTCAAATTTCAAATAAAAGAAATCCCAAATTCCAATCTTAAATATTGGGTTTGGGATTTTTTATTTTGTACATTGTCTGGGTAAAACAAATTATATGCTGTTTCCTTTTCTGGTAAGCCTTGTCGGATTATTTTTTTTACTTGCAAATGCGATACGGTTTTGCGTGACCTGTAAAAACAGAGATGTCTTATATCGCATTATAACAGCTTATTTGGTTCTTTTGTTTTGCGTGGAATTGCTTTGCCATATTATCGGATTCCTTTATCCGAATTCTAATTTTTTTCTTTCACACTACTATTTTAATTTTCAGTTTATTGCACTAAACTTATTTTTTTATAAAAGTTTTTCAAATAAAGTCTTGAAACAGATTATGGTAATAGTGTTTGTTTCAGTATTGCTTTTTTTAGGATATCAATATTATGACAGGCCTTCGCTTTATTGGGAGTTTAATTTAATAGAAGTAGCGATAACTTCTATTCCGCTACTGTTTTATGCGTTTTATTTTATTGTGTCAAATTTAAAAACCGATAAACATAATTATTTCTATTTCTGCAACGGATTAATTATTTATGTGACGAGTAGTGCAGGTATTTTTTTATCTGGAAATAGCGATTCGATAATACTAACGGAACCGTTTGTAGTCGATTTTTGGTTTTTCAATTCGCTCTTTTATATCCTTTATCAATTTTTGATTTATAAAGAATGGAGAGCCTTAAACTTTAGAAGAAAGACCAAAAGAAAATTTCAATAATAAATTCTAATAAAAAATCCCAAATTCCAATTGTATCCTGAGGCTTCGGGAGGAGTTTGGGTTTTTTATTTAAAATAAACTAACTACTACATAGTTGGTTTAATAGATTTTTTCTTAATATCATTTATAATTTTATTATAAGTTCCTACTATTATTGTCGTTGTTGGGGTATTTGTGAGGCTACTGTCATCTTCTATTGAGCCTCCCACTGTTTGTGAATAAACTATTTCTCCAAGATTTAAATCATATACTTGTAATGTAACTTCTGCATATGACATTTGTTTTTTATAATAAAAATGATCTGGAAATTCAAAACCGCTTAAGTCATTTTTTGCGTTTTTACATTTAATATTAACAAAATAGTCAAAATTAGCTCCCTTTTTTAAATCTAAAATCATTGATTTACTAGGGTTAAGAGGAACTTGTGGAGGTAATAACAATGACTTTTCGTCCAATGAGTATTTTACTCTGTCTTGTAAATACTCCGAAAAATCTTTTAAAACTAAATTGGTCATTTTGTTCTTTGCGTACGGATTAGCTTCAATTTCGCCAATTAGCCATTTTCCATTAGAGAAATCTATGCCTTGGGTGTGATATTTACTGATTACAGAATAATTTGTCACATTGCAGGAGGAGAGAAATAATAAGAACAAAAAGAGAGAGATTTTCTTCATAAATTATAAATTGATTTTGCGGCAAATATATAGTTATTTTTGTAAGAATTTATTTAAATATAAAAAATCCCAAATTCCAAGTTTGCAATTGGAATTTGGGATTTTTATTATTGTGTATTTTTAAAAATTTGGAATTTTTAAAATTGGAATCTAAACTTTAAAATTCTGAGTTATTTTTAAAAACTTCCTGATTCACTTGATCTATGTAAGACAATAGTTCTTCTTTTCCAGTAGATTCTGTAGATGAGGTTACAAAATACTGTGGCATTTCGGCCCAGTTGTTTGCAAACATCTGTTTTTTGTAAGCTGCAATATGCGAATCTATTTTTGTTTTGCTGATTTTATCTGCTTTAGTAAAAATAATGCAGAACGGAATTTCGCTTTCGCCCATATAAGACATAAACTCGACGTCGATATTTTGAGCTTCGTGGCGAATGTCAATTAAAACAAAGGCACAAACCAATTGTTCTCTGTTTTCAAAATAATCAGTAATAAATTGCTGAAAAACTGATTTTGTTTTTTTAGAAACTTTAGCATAACCATAACCAGGCAAATCGACCAAAAACCAATTGTTATTGATTTTAAAGTGATTAATTAATTGTGTTTTTCCGGGTTTTCCAGATGTTTTGGCTAAGTTTTTATTGTTGGTAAGCATATTAATCAAAGATGACTTACCTACGTTTGATCTTCCTATAAAAGCATATTCCGGCAAAAAATCCTTTGGACATTTTGATGCATCAGAATTGCTGACAATAAATTCGGCGGTGTTAATTTTCATGTTCTTTCGTTTTAAAACCTCCTAAAAAAAATAAATTTTAACGGCTATAAATTCTTTTCAGTAAGCCATTTTTCAAGAATTTCATTAAATTCTTGAGGGTGTTCCATCATCGCTGCGTGTCCGCATTTGTCAATCCAGTATAAAGTTGAATTTGGTAATAATTTATCAAATTCTTCAGCTACATTTGGAGGAGTTACAGAGTCATTTCGACCCCAAATAATACAGGTTTCAACGTCCATTTTTGGCAAATCTTTAGCCATATTATGACGAATTGCACTTTTTGCAATGGTCAAAGTTTTGATTAATTTGATGCGGTCATTAGCTGTAGCGTACACTTCATCAATCAAATCAGGAGTTGCAATTTTTGGGTCATAAAATACAGCTTCAGCTTTTGTTTTGATGTATTCGTAATCGCCTCTTCTTGGATAACTATCTCCCATTGCGCTCTCGTAAAGTCCAGAACTTCCTGTGATTACAAGTCCGGCAACTTTTTCAGGATAAAGTTTTGTGTGGTATAAAGCAATGTGTCCTCCAAGAGAATTTCCTAGAAGAATTACTTTGTCAAACCCTTTAAAAGTGATAAAGTCTTTTACGTATTTCGCAAAACTTTTTACGTTTGTTTTTAAAATGCTTTGGGTGTATATTGGCAAATCTGGGATAACAACTTTATATCCTTTCGTTGGGAAATATTGTGCTACACCATCAAAGTTACTAAGACCTCCCATTAAACCATGCAGAATAACGATCGGAGTTCCTTCTCCAGCTTCGAAATAGCTGTATTTGCCTTCTTTTTTATAGTGTTTGTCCATCTAATCTAATGCCAATTTCAATTTCGACAAATATAGGGTTAATTCAACAAAAATGAATTTTTGATGCCATTTTTTAACTAGATAATTTGAGTAGAACTTGTAAAACATTAAAAATCAGTAATTAAACGGGTATTTGTTAAAATATTCAAATGTTAAGAAAACTGCATTATAATCAATTTTTTAAGAAAATTAGCGCATTATTTTTTTGAATGAATAACGTATTTAAGAATCTGTTAATTAATAGTTAAAGTATTGATTAATTGCTGGTTATGGAAAGTGGTAGCAAAGTGGTTAAACTTATTAACAAAGTGGTATAAAGTGGTAAAATGTGGTAATATTTTTTATATTTTTGCTGTATAACATGTTAACTAGTTTTTTTTGAACACAATTGTTGGAACATATGAGTGTAAAGTCGATGCTAAAGGAAGGCTAA
>RCUK01000648.1_pt1 | contig 27840 bp, 25 predicted proteins | sample 2166381 | NCBI WGS metagenome assembly RCUK01 (sample SAMN09932809, study PRJNA488358) | compost metagenome | isolation source: compost soil in an enriched community | place: Germany: Experimental Botanical Garden | reverse complement strand
CTGGTGCTGCGTCGAAGGAATCCATTGGGCATCGGCAATGCGCATGGCTGTCTCCATAGCCGGCTGGGCATAGATATTGTCTACTCAACGCCGTGTGGTGTCACGCTTAGTCCAAATTGGTCGGAAAAGGCCGCTCGGCCGTCACAGATGGTTCACATCGGAGCAGCGTTTCCAATTACAATTCGACATTCGGCCGCAATTTGGAGTGGCAATTTCTCCGTCGTCGGCGGAGTGGTTCAGGAGACGTTATGTACGAGGGTTTGCAGGTGGCGGTGGTCGTTCCCTGCTACAACGAAGAACAAAAAATTGCCGATGTGTTCCGATCGATGCCGGCGTTGGTCGACCGCGTATATCTGGTCGACGATGCGTCGCACGATGCAAGCGTCCAAATGGCCGAACGGGTTGCCGTCGAGAGTGGCGTGGCGTTGACTGTGATACAGCAGGGAAGCAATGCGGGGGTCGGCGCTGCGATCTGTGCGGGTTACAAGCGTGCGTACTCGGACAATTTCGATTTGGTGGCGGTTATGGCCGGCGATGGCCAAATGGACCCTGATGACCTGGAGTCCTTACTGGCGCCCGTTGCAGCTGGATATGCGGATTATGCTAAGGGGAATCGGTTCAAGGCTGCCTCGGGCGACCGAATTCCGCTGGTTCGGTTATTCGGCAATCTGGTGCTTTCCGCACTGACCAAAATCGTTTCCGGATATTGGCACGTCAGCGACACGCAGTGCGGCTATACCGTGATCAATCGAGCGGCGTTGGCTGCCGTGCGGTGGGACGACGTATATCCTCGTTATGGATGCCCGAACGACATTCTAACCCGCCTAAACGTGGCGGAAATGCGCGTGGTTGAAGTCGATGTCAAACCTCGATACGGCGTCGACTGGAGCAGCAAAATGAAGGTCACCCGCGTCATTTTTCCTATCCTGGGGTTGATGTGGGGGCTGTTCCTACACCGGATGTATCGCAAATACGTCTACCTAAGTGGCCACCCCATTGTCCTGTACTACTTGGCGGGTGCGCTGTTCTTCTCCCTTTCGGGCGCGCTATTCATATATCTGATTGCCAAATGGAGCATGACAGGAGTCATTCCAATGCTGGCAATGATTATGTTCAGCACAACATTCAGCGTCACAATCCAATTGTTGTTGAATGCCTTTGCGCTTGATTTCCAAGTCAACAAAGAGCTGTGCGTCGAGGTCCGGCGGACGAGGCCCCAGCATGTCGATTGAGTGCGGGGATACCAAGGGTGAGATTTGCCCTGTGTGTCAAGGAACGGCAACCTCAAAGATCCATGAATTGCAGTCCCCTTATATCGATAGCCTGTTTTATACAGTACTCAGGTGCAGTGAATGCGGACACTGCTACGCCGCAGGGCCGATTGCTCCGGAAATCCTCGATCAAGTGTATGGCGCCGTGTTTCATTCAACCAGTCAGCAGCGGGCGGCCGGCCCGGGCTCCTCAATATCCATCAATGCGGCGCAGCGCGTAAGCTGGTTGACGGAAAATGGTTTGCACGGAAGGTTGCTGGATGTAGGGGCGGGGCGCGGTTATTTCGTAAGAATGGCGTCGTCAGTCTTCGAAGCGCAAGGCATCGATTACTCGAAGAATGCCACGGAATATGGACGGGAACTCGGCATATGCTTGGCGAGCGGCGATTTCCTTGAGGCAAGTTATCCTCCCGGATTCTTTGACGTCCTGACGTTCTGGGATGTTCTCGCGAGCATGACAAATGTGCATGCTACCGTGCGAAAATCTGCCCAGCTTCTGCGGAAAGGGGGGCATGCTGTTTTTACCTTGCCAATGGGTGATTCGCTTGCTTGCCGCATTGCCGGGAAACGCTGGCCGCTGTGGATCCCGCCGGTGAACTTGCATTATTTCTCGAAGAATAGTGTTACAACCTTATTGGACATGCACGGTTTCGAGATTGTACGAATGGAGTTTCTGACCAAGCGAGTTTCTGCCAATTTTCTGCTATTGAAATTGGCACGTAGCATTGGATTGAAACGTCTGGAAGGTTCATTGGCCGGCGCTTCGTTCTCCTGGGCGATTCCGATCAATCTGGGCGACATCCTGACGGTGATGGCAAGAAAGGTATAAATGCGTATTTCCCGTTTCGTGATAACAGGGGTCACTTTGAGCGGCAATATGGGTGGCGCCGCCATGTTGTCTGCCGCGTTGCAGCAGCTACGCGGCCGTTATCCCGGCGCACGCTTCCAACTGCTCAGCATTTATCCCGAGGCTGACCGCGCCATTGGTGGCTATCCGGATCTAGAAATCATTGATGCGCGGCCGCTGCGCCTGCTCGCGTGGTACATGCCACTGACGCTTCTCGCCGGGCTAGGCGAGTGGGTGCGTCGGTCAATTGCTAGGCGCAGCCCATTCTTTCGTGCCATCGCGGCAGCGGATGCGGTGATCGACCTATCAGGCATTGCCTTCGTAGACAAGCGCGGCCTGCCATTGCTTTGGTACAACCTATCCTGTGCGCTGCCCGGCATCGTGTGGCGCAAGCCGGTGTTCAAGCTATCCCAGGCGCTGGGGCCGTTTCGCACCTTGGCGAACCGCGTGGCCGCCCGCCTGCTGTTGCCACGCTGTGCAGCGGTAATCGCGCGAGGTGAGCAGAGTCGGCAGTTCCTGATCGAATTGGGTATGCGCGATGCGGAGGCACTGCCGGATGTGTCGTTCGCGATGAATATTCCGCCGGAGATCGAGGCTGAGGGTCAGGCCTGTTTTCGGGACATGGGAGCGCGCGAGCGGCCGTGGATTGTCGTTTCGCCCAGCCAGGTCGTGAGCAGGTTGTGCCAGAAGCGGGGCATTGATTTCCTTGGTCAGATGACTGCCTTTGTTGAGACGCTTCTGGAACAGTACGACGCAAACGTCCTGATATTGCCGCACAGCCTTGGTACTGGGGCGAGCAAGAATAACGATATTGACCTTTGCCGACAGCTTCACGCAAACCTGCAGACGCATGCGCAGGTGTACATGCATGTGCCGCGGCAGGACCCGGTGCTGCTGCGGGCCTTGATCGGGCAGGCGGATTTCTTCATAGGTTGCAGGTTTCACGCGGTCGTTGCAGCCCTGATCATGTGCGTGCCGACATTGATACTGGGCTGGAGCCATAAGTATCGCGAGATGGCGCAGGGCTTCGATGCCGACATTCCAAGTATGGACTTCGAAAATTTTTCCAAGGATGCGCTGATAGTTCTGTTCGATAGCGCATGGCAGCGCCGAGTGGCAACTTGGGAGCGGCTGGTGAACAATGGTCCGGCAGTCAAGGCGGCGGCGATACGCAATTTCGATATCGTCGAACGTCAATTGGGAGCACCGCATGCGCGTCACTGAATTGCCCGCCAAGGTGGTGGAGAAGGGCCTGTGCATAGGCTGTGGCGTCTGCACCGCGGCCAACGCCGGACGCAGCGAGCCGCTGGTACGCATGACATACAGTGCCACGCATGACCATGCAATACCTATTGTTGTCGATGATGGGCGGGAGGTGCCGGAAGTGGCCTGTCCCGGCGCGGAAATGCATATGCCCGATATCGCGCGCCAGAAGTACGGCCACGAGCCCGCAGATAGCTGGGTGGGTGAACATGTGTGGATTCGTGCGGCGTATGCTGCGGATGCGGACGTACGCCTAAGGGCGGCTTCGGGCGGCGTGACGACGGCGCTTTTGGGGTACCTGTTCGATCAGGGGGCGATCGATGCGGCCTACTGTGTAGTGTCCGAAGGCAATCCCAATACGCGTGCCGGGATTATCATACGCAACCGTGCCGGGTTAGAAAGCATCCATGGCTCCGTGTATCAGCCTGCGGTGCTGGGTGGCGAGTTGCAGGCGCTGATCGAGGGCGATGAACGATTCGCTTTTGTGGGCTTGCCATGTGAAGTGGCGGCGTTGGAGCGCATGAAAGCTGCTGATGCCCGACTGGCCGCGCGCCATGTCCTGTCCATCGGGTTGTTCTGCGGCGGCATAAACCGCTTCGGTGGCATTGATTACTATCTACGAAAGTTCGGTGTTTCCATGCAGGCATCGCAGGGCATCGATTATCGGTATGGCGCCTGGCCTGGCAAGATCAGGCTGATGGACAATGCCGGCAAAGCACATGAGATTGCGCGTATCCGCGGCAATTCGCGTTGGAGCATCCTGCGCTATGTGGTGGCGTTCCAAGGTTATTGGATGTTGGCGCGGTGCCGGATGTGCCCCGACCAGATCAGCGATTTCGCGGACATCGCGGTGGGGGATCCGCATCTACCGAGATTCCGATCCAAGCAGGGGTTGGGCTATTCTGCAGTGGTCGTGCGGAACGAGCGCGGACTGCGTTGGTATGAAGAAGCGCTCAAGGCAGGTGTGCTGCAAGACGAAAAATTGGGCCGCGAAGAGCTGATTGAATCGCAAGGTTATACGCTTGATAACCGGCGCCATGCAAAGGCATACGTCCGGGTGGCCCGATGGCTAGGGATGTCCGTGCCGGAGCTGACGACTTATCAGGATTTTGATAGCCCTGCCTTCAAGCATTACAAGTATGCCCTCGTGGATCTGCTCAAGATTCGCTTGAGGAATGTTCGCATACTGCGGCCGCTTTATATTCCCTTGCAGGTTTTCGAATACTTATTCATAACCTTGGCGCCGCGTGTCTTCGTTAAACGGCTGATGAATCTTTTTTCGAATAAATAATGTCGTTTTGGCACAGAGATTACCTGTATCTTATTGAGTCGCTGGGCTCAGTACGAAAGCGCCTCGGGGGTGTGGCGGATTTTCTACAAGCTGAAGATAAGCAGGAGCGGGTAATTCTGCGCCATGATGTCGACCGTCGCCCGGCGAAGTCGTGTGCATTGGCGCGACTGGAGCGTGCGGCCGGGGTTCGGAGCACGTATTATTTCCGCGTGACTGCGGCGGGAGAGTTTCCAACTGCTGCCATTGCCGATATCGCCGCCAACGGCCACGAGATCGGTTACCACTACGAGGATCTGAGCGCATGTGGTGGAGACCGCCCGCAGGCGCTGGCGCGCTTTCAGCGCAATCTGTCCGAGCTCCGCAACATCGCGCCATGCACGACGGTAAGCATGCATGGCGCGCCGCTTAGCAAGCATGACAACCAGGAACTGTTGCATGCCGATGATTTGGCGCGTGCAGGCCTGCTTGGAGATGCCGTCGCCTCTATGCGGCCGTTTGACCCCTTCTACCTTACCGATACCGGTGGCCGATGGCTTGCCACGCAGTCAAATCTGCGCGACCGCGTCGGGGATGCATGGCCGCATGATGCCTTGCCGGATGCCAGCCCGGGATTTCAGTTATTCATCACCCAGACGACCAGGCCGCTTTATATAAGCACACATCCAGAAAGATGGAGCGCGTCGTTTGTTGACTACTGCGGCGTGAAAGCATTGGACCTGGTAGCCAACAGCATCAAGCGTGTACTGCGCGTTGCCCGCCCGCCAGACCGCTCATGAAAGATCGCCGGCGAAATCAGTATGTACTGGCTATCACGAAGCAATGCTGGACCGCCATGGTTTTTTCAGCCTTGGGATTTTACGTCTGGAAGAATGGCGGACACATCACTGCGACGCTCGCGGCTATTCCAACCATCTACCTGGTCGCGGCGTTCTTCTGCATCGTAGCGGGCAAGTTCTCGGCTCTCTTCCTGATGCAGGCGTCGTTGCGGATGTCGATGCAGGCGCCACCAGGTTGGCGGGCCAGTTCCTGGATCTACGCTTCTTCCGATGTAGCGAAGTACATGCCGGGCGGCGTGTGGGCTATCGTTGGCCGCGTGGTGCATTACCGGAACCTGGGCCTCTCGGCCGGCGCCATATCGAGGGCCCTCCTGTTGGAAAACCTCGCCTTCGGCGTCACCGCGTTGGTGTTGGGTACACCCGTCGTCTTGGCCACGGTGTCGAAGGCCGGCTGGCTGGGCGGCCCGGGGTGGTGGGCCATCGTTACGGTCATGGCTATTGTGGTCTCGGCCGGAATTCGGCTGTTGCGCCGCAGGGGTGCCGAGGTCTCACGCTCCAGCGTCGGGATCGGTAGCCTGGCGCTGGCGGTGATGACGCTGGGTTGGGTGGCCATGGGCACGTCCTTTTTCCTGCTGCTGGCTACATTTGGCAGCTGGTTCGAGTGGTTATGGGCGGTGGGCACGTATGCTGTTGCCTTCATCGCAGGAATGGTCGCCATCTTTGCGCCTGCCGGAGCCGGCGTGCGCGAGGGAGTGCTGGCGCTGGCGGGGCAGACGCATGGCATTTCCGCCACCATGATGCTGGATGCGGCTTTGCTGAACCGCGCCCTTTGGGTCGTGGTGGATGTGTGCTTTTTTGGTTTTGCCCTAGTTGTGAGGGCGACAAAAAAATGACGTCTTACTACTTGCTGCAGCATGTGCTCTTGGCGCTAGGTCTCGCACTTTGCGCTGGCACTGGCGCGAGATGGTTTCATGTGGGTCTGGCGCCGCGCATGTTGCTCGCCATAGCGCTGACACCGCAGATTATCGGCCTATGCGTCATGACATTGGCCATGCTGGGAGTGTCCGCGCCCGGTGTCTACGCGCATCTGCCAACCGCACTTGGCTTCTCCCTGATTGGTTTGGGTGGCCGCGACGGCGCCGTGTACAGGCGGATCGGGCGGGCGGTCTCGCAGGTGAATTTCTGTACTGTGATAATCGCGTGCGCCGCGGCGCTGGTTCTGGTCCAGCTGATCTTCATCATCAGGGAAAATTCGCTGACCTTGAATCCGTTAGCCCATGATTTCAACGTATATTTGACGGGTGCAAAAAAATTCACGGCCATGCCATCCATGGAAGCGATGCCTAGCTTCTTTGGCAAAGTAGGCGACATTATTGTCGTGCATCCGCATTCGTTTATATACGAAGCCTATCTTTCTCACGCTCTGCTGTTGGCTGGCCCCGACACGGGCTTTCCACCCCTCGATTTTCTGCCACGCCTGGGCCAGCAACTCACGATACTTTATCTCTGTTTTGCAATGTTCGGCGCGGCTTTCGCCATGGGAGCGCGGTGGGGGGGCGTGGCCGCGGTATGCTTGGCGCTGTATGTTCCCTGGGTCTCTTATATCGTTGGCGCGCTGAGCCGGGATGGTTTCCGCATGGTGCCGGTGCTGGGCTACCTGGTGCTGCTGGGTTCGCTGTGCCTGAATGCTCGCAGCGCGATGCTGCGCCGCGGAGTGCTTGCCGGCGCATATGCAGCGTTGGCTATTATGTCTCACACGCTGGGATTGATGCTGATCGGACTTACCAGCTTGTTCATTCTGGGCTATGCCGCCATCCGGAATAGACCAGGGTGGAAGGCTGCAGCCTGTTTTGTATTGCCTGTGATTTTTCTGGTTGCGCTGTCGATGCTCAGGTATGCCGAATATTATCGGGAAACCGGCAATTTTATGGGCTACGGACTGCAATATTCTATCTATCGTGGCACATGGGTGGAGCCGCTGCTCGCAGCAACCTGGACGAGCAAGGATATCGGCGGTTGGGAGGCGTTGCATATCCTTTGGGATCGCTATGACTGGCACCTGCAGCTAGCGGCGTTGGTGATCGGTTTGCTGGCGGTTCTGTTCGCGAAAGGGCGGGGTCGAATCACTTATCGTTGTATCGGCCTAGCATTGTGGGGCCCTCTGTTGGTCGCCCTGTCAGGTCTGATCGATCATACGGGCATCAACTTGCGCAATGCTTTGATCGCAAATGAACGTTATGCGCTTTCGTATTTTTTAATGTCGGCATTGTTGGCCGGTGCGGGTCTGGCGCTCATGGGGCGTACCCTGTCTGCGTGGAGTCCGGTTGCCGGAAAGTGGCGCCAGGTGGGAGCAGTTTTGGTGACCGCGTGTGCGGCGTGGTTAGCTCATCAATCGCTGTTAAGCCCTCGGTGGCTGAGTTACAAGCCGCTTACCCAGGACTTGGCGCAATTAGATTACTTGAAACGGATGGTGAATTGCCTCAGTCCCCAAGGCAACTGGTTGGTCGACGACGATGGGTGGAACCCGTATTTCACAAATCATCCTCCGGCATTTGCATATACCCAGCCCGTGCGCCCATTGCTACTTGCGGACAGTGCGGATGCGGTGCGTAGCGCGCTGAAGGAGATGAAGATACAAGCAGTTGCCTTTGTATACAGTCCGGACATCTGGAAAACTAGTCCCCTCTATAAAGTCCTGGAGGAAGGCTGGGTCCGCGTCTCTATGAAAGGTTCGCGCGATCGCGAAGTATGGCTGGCGCCCGACGTGGCGACGTGCATCGATTGAACATGCAGATACCCACCCCGCTACGGGCTCTTTGCAGCGTTGCTTAGGGGCTATGCACAGCAACGGCTAATAACGGTCGAGCCGAGCGGCTGTTCTCTGCAGTGTTGTTGCATCTTGACGGGTGTCGGTGCTGGGGAGGACCCTGTGTGCACTCACATATGAAGCGTGGGCCTTAGGGCCGTTGCTATACGCGTCCGTAAGTCCTCGATCAAGATGGCATTGCGCATGCCGGCGCCGCGCTGGCCGGCGGACGGCAAAAGCATAACGAAATGTTCGAATGTGCTGACGCCGCCGGGCAGATTTGGCATGGGTTATACAATCCGCGCATTGTCTCGGCAAGGAGGTCAGTTTATTTATTGAAAGCGGAAACATTTATGGAAAAAATTAAAGGCTTCGATGGTTTGCGCGGGTTAGCCGTATTATTGGTGATATTTTCGCACGGAGAAGTCTGGACGCTGCTGGGTGTTGATGAAACAATCTTCGCCAAAACAATGACCGCCGAGCTGGGACTAACTTTTTTTTTGTACTGTCCGGATTCTTGATAACGTTACTGCTCCTTACGGAGATGCGTTTTACCGGTACAGTAAGTTTGAGGGGGTTTTACATGCGGAGAACGTTGCGCATTTTTCCCCTGTATTTTATGTCTCTTCTCATAGCTCCTGTTCTGCAGTATATAGGTCTTATCCGGCTTCCGGCCTGCAACTATTGGTATGCATTCACCTACACGATAAATTTTGCGCCCAAGGAATGTGTGTTGACATCCTATAGCCATTTTTGGTCATTGGCCGTAGAAGAACACTTTTACCTGATTTGGCCGTTGGTGTTCCTGTTGTGTCGGCGTTGGGCGTTGGTTTTCATAGTGTTGGTTGTCTTAATATGCTGGATAGTCTCGGAGGATGGCTATTCCTGGTTTGCTCCATTTTCCGATAGATATTTTGTCAATAGATGGACCATTCCGGCGGCAGCGCCGATAGCGATTGGCTGTGTAGGAGCGTATTTTTGCCATAATAAATATCTGGCGGGTGCCTTCGAGAAGATTGGAGGCATAATCTTGAGCGTGTCGCTGTTTACTATCATATATCCGTGGGCAAATAATTTTGGAATTTATCTGGCCGCCCTGGGTGTAACTATCTTCATATTTCTCAAGCAGAATTCGGCCATGACTCGCATGCTGGAATGGCGTCCATTAGCGTGGATTGGAACGATCAGTTATGGCCTGTATGTCTGGCAGGGCGTGCTCGGGGGCAACGGCACATATCGGGAATTCCCAGTCTTTCCTCCCCCTTTGTATGAAGGCTTGGCTTGGGCTTTCGCGGCATCCGTTGCGAGCTACTATCTCTTCGAGAAACCAATCATGCGCTTAAAACACCGATTTTCATGGCGCCGTAACCCACAAGCGATGGGCGTAGCTACTAGGTAGCTATACTCTGGGAATATAATCCGGGGAGTGAACAGGACTAGTTGTTTCGTCCCGCGCCCAGCGCGAGTCCCACGATGACAAATGGCAGACCGGCCAAAAGGAAAATAGCCTCTGGCGATAACGCATCGCTGTGATCAAGCCCCCACCGGAGGACGAGGCCGAACCAGAACGTGGCGATAAGGAAGTAGCCCAGGCTAACCGGGCCGTGACCGCGGACTTTGCGGGAGAGTATCTGATACGCGTGCGAACGGTGGGCTTGGTTGGGGCGTTGTTTTCGCATCAGGCGGACCAGCAGCGTAACCGTAGCATCCAGGATGAAGGGCGCAGCGGGCAGCAGCCACAATATCAGACTCTCGTGAGTAGACTGCTGCATCTGCAGGGCGGCGACGGCGATGAAGAAGCCGCAGAATGCGCTGCCCACGTCGCCCATGAACACTTTGGCCGGCGGCCGGTTGTAGACCAGGAAGCCCGCCGCGGCCAAAGCGAGCACCACGCAGGCCACGGCGGGCGCCGGACCAGCCACGACGGCCCAGCACAGGCCGATCGCAATGGCCTGGGCGGCAGCTATGCCATCGATACCGTCCATGAAGTTGTACAGGTTGGTCATCCACACGATGCCGATCAGGTAGAACACGAGGGTCAGGCCGACAGGCAGGGTGAAACCGAAGAGGGTCAGGGTCGGCAGCGGCGACAGGAGCGACAGGGCGCCGGCGGCGCTAGCAATCTGCACAAGGAGGCGGCTGCGGGCAGACAGCGAGCGGCGGTCGTCGATATAGCCGATAACGGCGATCGGCAGTCCGCACGCGAGGGCGCCGGCGGCCGCGGGCGACAGAAGGCCCATTGCCGTCGCGCCCGCGATGCCGACCATGCAGGCGGTCACGACGCCGATGCCGCCGCCGCGCGGCGTCGGGCGCGAATGCGAGCTTCGGTGGTTCGGCTCGTCTAGGATGTTGCGATGATGGGCCCAGGCGATGCTGGCCCGTGTCGCCAGCACCGCAACCACGAAGACGGCGATGAGTAGGAGGTGGAATGTGGACATGTCGTTAAGCGGCGGGCGGAATGGAGTTGAGCGAGTCGGCCAAGGCGCGGGCCGGTGCGATCGGCGGCGTCCAGCCGGCCATGCGCGCCTTGGACCAATCCACCGGCATCGGCCGTGTCAGGCTGTCGATTTCGCGTTGACGGCCGATCATCCGGGCGGCCAGGCGCAGCAGCGCGGGGGGGAAGGGCAGCAGCCTCGCCGGTGCGCCGATGCCGGTGGCGATGGCGCGTATCAGATCGGGCAATTCGAAGTCCGACCCGTCGCCGGCGACGAACACGCCCTGCGCCGCGGGCGTCACGGCGCAGAACGCCAGGAACGACGCCAGGTTGTCCACGTGGATGAACGAGCGGACGCCCCGGACGCTGCCGAAAGGCAGGGGGACGCCGCTTTTGACGAGCTTGACGAGACGGGGGAAATTGCCGGGGCACGCCGCGCCATAGACCATGGGCGGGCGCACGATCGTCAGGCGGGTGCCGCCCGTCGACAGCAGGGCGGCAAGTTCGTGTTCCGCCGCGATCTTAGATTGGGAATAGGGCGTATCGCCGCTGAGCGCGGAAGTTTCTGTGATCGGCTTGGCCGTCCAGCTGCCGTGCACGCCCAGCGTGCTGACCTGCACGAAGCGCGGCACGCCTGCGGCTTGTGCGGCGGCGGCCGTGGCGCAGGCCAGTTGGCGGTTGGCCCGGTCGAAGAGGTCGACGCCGTCCTGCACCGCCAGCCGGGTATGGGCGCGGCCCGCCAGATGGACCATGGCGTCGCAGCCCTGCAGGTCGGCGGCATCGGGTTGTCCGTTGGGTTTGATGTGCCAGTCGATAGGCATCGCGCTTGCCGGCGTGGCGTGGCGTGTGAAGGCAAGTACGTCATGGCCCTGGCTGCCAAGACAGCGAAGCAAGGCCAGGCCGATGTATCCGGACGCGCCGGTCACTGCAATGCGCATGGTCATGGCTCCCGCAGCGCGTCCAGCTGCAGATAGGCCTGGGCGAGCGCCTCGTAGCTGTGGTGGGACAGCACGTAGGCATGGCCGCGTTCGCCCATGACCGCGCGTTCCGGTTCGCTCAGCGCGGCCAACGCGCGCAGGCCGTCGGCGATGGCGCCGATCTCACCGGGATCGACCGATATGCCGCACTGCGCTTCTTGCACGGGATCGTTGCCGGCTTGCAGCGCGAACAACACAGGCAAGCGCGCCAGCATGTAGTCCCATAGCTTGTTGGGGCTGACGCCGAATCGGAACAGGGGTTCGGGCCGCAGCGAGATGTAGCCGATGCTGGCATGCTTCAGCAACGCCAGGACGGCCTGCTTGGGCATCTGTTCAAAGAGGGCGACGCGATCGCCCAGATTGCGTTCGGCGATCGTGGCGCGCAGCGCTTCCTGTAGTTCCCCTCGACCGACGATGATCGCAGACACCTTGTCGTCACCCTGATTGCGCAGCCGCGCGATGGCTTGAACCAGAGAATCCACATGGTTGGGCCGACCAAGCGCGCCCGCGTAGACGACCACGCTGCGGCCTGCCTCGCGCCACTGCCGAGCCAGTTTGACGCTAGGTTGTGCTTCGGCGCTGGCAGTCGGGACGCCTTCATCGGTGTGCACACCATTGGGAATATAGCGCCAGCGTTCCGGCGCCAGGCCGGTCGCCGTCATATGCTCAAGCGTGCAGGGCAGCAGCGACACGACGGTGTCGGCGTGGCGATGCGCATAGCGCTCGACCCAGCTGGTGAAGCGCACCAGCGGATGTGTGGGCGAGACGCCCGCCAGCTCCGTGAGGCTGAGCGGCCACAGATCGCGTACTTCGAAGACCGAGCGTGCGCCGAATTTGCGCGCCAGCGCGTGGGTGGCCAGGAACACGTACGGATGTGGGCTGGAAGCCACGATGATGTCCGGACGTCCGTGTAGGCGGGCATACTTTTCCGCATGCAACCGCATTTTCAGCGTGAACGCCGCCATGTGCAGCAACCGGCCGGCACCGTTGCCTTGGTAGGCGCGGGCAGGCACAAATTCGTAGGGCACGCCGGCGATGTCGCGGGTGCCGGCTGTCTGCGCCGTATCCAGCAGATGATGGAACGACGGGGTAAATACTGTCGCCCGCGCGCCCGCCTTCAACCACTGCCGGGCAAGATAATAGGGCCGGCTGTATCGGCCCACACTGGGGCCGCCGGCATAGGGATGCACATACCAGATATTCTGCTTGCCGCTGGTGGATGGTTCAGCCAAGGTCCTGATTCCTATAGCGCTGTACCAGGTTCGCCGCCTCGGTCTCCCAGCTGAACGCGGCGGCGGCCCGGGCTACGCCGGCTTGGCGTGGCGCCAGTTGTTCCCGCGTGATGCCGCGCAGCATCGCAGCCAGCGTCGCGTCGTCTTCCGGTGCGACCCAGCCGCATTGATATTGTTCGATGATGCGCTGCTGTTCCTGCAACGGAGTCACGACGATGGGCAGCCCGGCGTGTAGGTACTCGAACAACTTGTTGGGTAGAGAGTAGTAGTAGGACAGGCAGGTATTTTCTGTCAGGCAGATGCCGATATCGGCCGCTTTCGTATAGCCCAGTACTTCCTGAGGCGCGACCGGTGGCAGCAGGTGGATATTCGGATTGGTCTGAGCCGCCGCGGCTATCTTGTCGGCTAACGGGCCGCTACCCATGCAGACCAGATGAGTGCAGGCGGGCATTTGAGCAAAAACGCTAAGCAGCCGCTCGATGCCGCGGCCGGGGATGAGGCCGCCAAGGTAGATAAACAGCAGATCGTCAGGTTTTAGGCCCATCTTTTCTCGCATTCCATGCCGGTCGACAGTTGATGCCTGGGCAGTGAACTGCGGAATATTGCGCGTGACGTGGGGACGTACGATGCCGTAGCGGTCGGCATACCAGTCGGCGATGGCGTCGCCGACGACGAACACGTCGTCGCAGCGGCCAATTAGTCGCTTTTCGATGAAGCGGCCCAGCTTCTGGCGCAGACCCTTGTTGCCGATCGTCTCGGTTTCAAGTTCGTGCGTGTCGTAAATCAGGCGGGCGCCAGTCATGCGGCTGGCCAGGTAGCACAGGGGCAGCACGGACAGGCTGTGCGCGTTGATGCAGGCAACTTTGCGGCCACGCAGACTTGCCAGGATCCGGGCCGACCATTCCAGGTTCTTGACGACTTTAGCAATGAGTCCGTCGCTGGCGCCGAATAGCTTGCGTGGATATCGCAGGAAGGTCCGCTTGTCGTCGACGGGTTGGCGGTCCGGCAGACCGGGCGCGCTGACGCCGTAGATATCGATCCGGTCGAAGATCTCGGCCCGGGCCAGTGCATCGGTGATGCGCAGGATCCGGCTTTCGTGCGTCAACGGCGAAGGGTAGATGTGGATATTCAGAGAGACCATGGCAGATCAGATCGACTTGGCGCGCCGGCGGATATACGTGCGCAGTCCGGACAAACCTTCGATGAACTGGCTCTGATTCGGATAATCGGTGTGCTTGTGGTTGGGCGCGGCGATGATGGCGTCCAGTTCCGCGCGAGTGATGCCGAACTTCTTCAGCACGAACTCCGTATCGCTAGCCAGGTCGTTGCTGGCGTACGGATCCTGCTCCATCTCTTCCAGACCCTGCTGACGTGTGATCTGACCGGCGCACACCAGCGCCGACAAATGCGCGCGGCGCTTGTCGAAGCCGAACTTGGTGGGCAGGTAGTAGCCCTGATACCAGCGTGTGTAGATAGATTCGTAGTGCTTGCCGCCGTAGTACTGCCACCCAAGCTCGTCCTGCATCACGCGCATGGCCGCGGCCTTGTCGTAATCCAGGTAGTTCAGCAGGTTGACCATGCGGTACTTGCTGGTCAGGATGCGCAGCGTGAACGACGGCAAGCCGATCTGCGGGAAAGTCTTCAAGCGGGTCTTGCCGAAGCGCGAATGGACCGCGCGGATATGCTTGAGGTCGTGGCTGTAATACACCCACGAAATCGGCAGGATGCCTTCCGTGATGACATTGCTGCCGTTGATCACGTAAGGGGTACCAACGCGCTTGGCAGTATTGAGCAGCGTGGCCGTGATGGCGTGATCCGTGGGGATCTCGCAGTTCGGCACGGAAGCGCGCAGGAAGGACATCTGCAAATCCCGGAACTCTTCCCAATCGACCACATAGGTGTGCAGGTCGATGCCTAGCTTGTCCAGCGCATTCTTGATATTGTTGACGGCCAGTTCGGAATTCCAGCCATTGTCGAAATGCACGGCTAGCGGGCGAAGGCCCAATTCCTTCAGCTTGTAGATGACGTACGTGCTGTCGACGCCGCCGCTGACGCCGGTGACGCAGTCGTAGTCCTTGCCCTTGCCTTCCGCGCGGATGCGGGCGACCACCTGGGCCAGCATGGTTTCGCCCGCCGCGCCGCGATGCACTTCATTGGCCACGCGGGAGAAATAGCGGGTGCAGTGGTTACAGCCTTCATCGTTGAAGACAATATCCGGGTCGGAGGTGTCCATCAGGCACCGGGTGCATTGCTGATAGAGCCGCTGGGAGAATGGACTGGAAGTCATGCGTTACTTGGTGCGGAAGAAGTATAGGAATAGCGCAGTCATGGCCAGCCAGCCTGCACCTGAATTCAAGGCGGTGATGATACTGGTCTCCATTGAAATCATGATCAGTGGGAGATTCAGCGGCAATGCCAACGGGTGGTTGCGGTAGATCACGGTGATCCCGCAGAAAAGCAGGGCAGTCAGGAAGGTCGAAACCACAACGCCGATAGGCCCGAAATTGGCGTAGTCATTCATGAACGACACGGCGTTCAGGCTGCCCTGCATGCCGCGCTGTGTATTTTCCTGGTAGAAAGCTTGGTACAGCTTGCTTGGAATGGGCACGTACTCGCACCCCATAAGACGAGCCAGGGGCCGATAACCGCAACCATGTTCCCTTGCTTCGGGGCGGCTGTAAAAATAGAACCATTGGTCGATCACCTGCCCGGGCACGAATAGGGCGCGCTCGAAGAAGGCGTACATCACTGATCCGGTCCGCCAGTCCTTCTCGGGCGCTTTGACGGCCGAGTAGTTCGATGTCAGATCCTTGTCGATCTGCGTGATTAGGGCCTTTTCGGCATCTGGCACGAAGCTGTTGCGGATGCTTGGCGCCGAGGCCGATGTCGCAATCGTGAGCAGTAGGGCCAGTAGTGCAGTGGTCAGCGCCAAGTGGAGCCAGCGGCGCTGGAACAGCATCAACAACAGCAAGGGCGTCAGAAAGATAGCGGGCAGGATGCGCACGAACACCGCCAGGGAATACAGCGAGCCCACGACTAGCACAAACCAGAACAGCCGCCTGCGATGCAGGTAGGTGATGACGAGCAGCGCCGGGCCCAAGGCCTTGAAGCTGTAGTCGCTCATATAACGCAGCCACAGCGGCAGGCCGAAATAGCCTTCCTGCCGGATGACGCTGATGCCATAGTCGTCCGAAGAGGACAACGCCGCCAGGATAGGAATGTTGCCCAACGTGACCATGTGGGCGACGAACACGGCGGCGAACAGCAGGGCTAGCGCCAGCAGCACCAGGGACTTAGTGCGCGACAGCGGCGGTGGCGTCAAGTGCGTTTCGCTACGCCAGTTGGTCAGCCGTGGGGCGGCCAGGGACAGGGCTTTCCAGATCAGCGCATACGAGACTACCGCGCCGCCGATGATGGCGGCCACGACCGGCGCATGGCCCATCCCCTTCTTGGTTAGTTCTGCGAACCAGAGGCTCGCGGCCAACAGCCATAACAGCGACGCGCAATATGCGGCAAAAACGCGGTGACGTGACAATAGACCCAGCATACGACGCCCTTATAGTTTGGTTATCGCTCGTTTGACCCGCAATCCAATATCAAACAATTTCGCATAGGAGGCATAGTCTGAATAGTCCTTATTGGGCCGGGCAAATATCTCTTCCAGTTCCGCGACCGATACGCCGAGCTTCTTGGCGACGAACTTCTTGTCGTCTTCCTGCATCGCTGGGTCATAGGTCGGTTGCTGCAATTCCTCTAGCGCCGCTTCGCGCGAAAGCTGTCCTGATTTAATCAATGACGACAAATGCGCCAAGCGTTTGTCGTAGCCGAATTTCGTCGGAAGATAGTAACCTTGGAAGAAGCGCGTAAATACGGATTCATAATGTTTTCCGCCGTAATCACGCCATCCCAATTCATTCATGATGGTCTGTTTGGCATCGAACTTGTTGTACGGAAGATAATTGAGAGGCTTAACCGTTTTGATGCCACGGATATACGGATACCAGATGTATTGTTTGAAAAAACCGATAGTAGGATAATCCCGTAAACGACCTTGGCCGAATTTCCGATGGATATCCTTCAAATGGCGTAGATCGCCTGATAAATAACCCCAGGAGGAGGGCAAAATGAATTCCGTGGCGTAATTGGCGCCGGACAGCACATATTTGATCCCGTGACGCGCAGCTTGGCGCAGCAGGATAGAAGGGAACGCGTGATCAGTCGGGATATCGCAGTTGGCGACCGACGCCTTGAAGAACGCCAATTGCAGGTCGCGCATCTCGTCCCAGTTCACGACGTGCGTGTAGAGGTCGATGCCCAGCCGCTTGACGATATTCTCGATGTTGTTGACGGCCAGCTCGGAATTCCAGCCGCTGTCGAAGTGCACCGCTAGCGGCCGCAAGCCCAGGCGCTTGGCTGTATAGGCCACATAGGAACTGTCGACGCCGCCGCTCAAGCCCATGATGCAGTCGTAGTCCTTGCCTTTGCCCGCTTCCTTGATGCGCGCGACCATGGCGTCCAATTCCTGCGTGCGTTCGCCGCGGGTGGCGCGATCGACAACGTCGCGGACCAGCAGATCGTAGCGCTGGCAGTGGTTGCAGACACCCAGCTCATTGAACGTGATGTCCGGGTCGGTCGTGTCCATGACACAGCTCGTACATCTTTGGTAGGTACGGGTATTCATAAGGTCCTGTTGCACATTGGCTGTGCGGGCATGGCGATTTGTAGAAGCCGGGAGTCGGGTTCCGGATGATCGCTCGAGGACGACGGGGGCGCGGCGCTCGCGTCTGGCGCTGTCCCGCCTGTCTCGGTCCGCCTCGCGGGGGCGGTCATTCGGTTACCGCTGCGTCCAGTGTTGACAATCAACGATTGGACCAATCCGGCGCGTAAGTGGGTGCTGCGATTTGAAACTTGGAAAAAAAGGGCCGCTATGAAAACATCTGGTCCAGCTCTTTCTGGGTCGGGTAATTGATCAGCACCGCGCGGTGTTTACCGTGGAAGACGAACATGCTGCCGGCGGCGAACGCCGGCACATTCGCCTTGTCGACGGCTTCGCGCATGTGCTGCAGGTTTCCGGCGCCACCACATGCGATGATGGGCGTGTCCACGGCGGCGGACATCTTCTCAAGAAAGGTCACGTCGTAGCCGGCCATCGTGCCGTCGCGGTCGATGCTATTGACCAGGATCTCGCCGACCCCGGCCTTGGACAGGTCTTCGGCGTAGCGGATCGGGTCTTCCTTGGTGTTGGTCTTGCCGCCGTTGATCCAGACCTCGTACTTGCCCAGGAACGTCTTTTTGACGTCGATCGAGGCGATCACGCTGGAGCTGCCGAAGGCGGCGCAGCTTTCTTGCACCAGCTTGCGGTTGGTGAAGGCGGCGGCGTTCAGCGAGATCTTTTCAACGCCCAGGCGGTACAGCCGACGCATTTGTTCCATCGTGGTCACGCCGCCGCCGTAGCTCAGCGGCATGAAGCATTCGCTGGCGATGTCTTCGATCAGCTCGAAATTCGGTTCGCGCTTTTCCTGCGTTGCGGTGATGTCGAGCAGGATCAGTTCGTCCACTTCCTTTTCGTTGAAGATCTTCACGGCGTTGACAGGATCCCCGACGTAGGTGGGGTCCTTGAACTTGACGGTCTTATAGAGACCGCGGCCGCGCAGCAACAGGCAGGGGATGATGCGGGTCTTTAGCACGATTGAAATTGCTCGACGAAGTTGCGATAGATCTGGAGGCCGTACTTGTGGCTTTTTTCCGGATGGTATTGCATGGCAAGGATGTTGTCGCGGCCCAATACGCTGACGAATTCTTGACCGTACGGCGTGGTGCCGAGCGCGATGCCGGGTGTGTCGGCGACCATGTGGTACGAATGGACGAAATAGAAACGCATCGGGTCGGCCACGTTCTTGAAGATGCCGACGTCAGGCCGGGTGGGCTCGACGATATTCCAGCCCATGTGCGGGATGCGCAGGGAAGTGCCCTCCGGGACGCGGAAGCGCTGGATGTGGGCGTCGAGCCAGCCGAAACCGGGTCGCACGCCTTCTTCGCTGGAGCGGGTCATCAGCTGAGCGCCTAGGCAGACGCCCAGAATCGGCTTGCGTTCGGTAAGGACCAGTTCGTTGAGAAGGTCCCACAGTTCGAAGCGGCGCAGGTTGGCGATGGCCTCATCAAAGGCACCTACGCCGGGCAACACCAGTTTGTCGGCCGCGCGCAACGCCGCCGGATCTCGGGTGATCTCGGCCTTGGCGCCGACTTTGCGGAGCATGTTCAGGACGGACCCGACGTTGCCGACGTCATAGTCAACGATGGCGATCATGTTGCTGTTTCCTTCATGTGCATGATTAGGGCGACATTTCGCCACAGCTTGCGGCCCAATAAGGCAGCGGTGGCAGAAGCGACGACTGCTGCGCCAACCGCGATGACCAGGGAATGTCCAGGCAGCAGGCGCAAGGCTCCCAGCACCAGGCACGATAACCCGAAAGCCGCCCAGCCGAGGCCCAGAAGCCGGCCCAGCCGACTGGCTGCAAATCCGCTTACCCGGTAGATCGCGGCAAGATAGACGCTGTGGTAGAGCAGGTTGGCTACAGTGAAAGCAGTGATCGAGACGATGACGTCCATCCCCATCGTCAGCGGAGCGATGACCGCGGCGGCAGTGATTGTATCTGCGGCGATCTGGACCTTGAACGAGACATCCTGCCGCATCGACACTTCGAACAGGCGTTCCGGCCAGCCCGTCTGCAGCGACATCCATGCGGCCGGTGCCATGATCATCGCGAAGTGGCCAGCCTGCGTCCATGTGGCGCCGAACAGGTTTTCGAATAGCACGTCGCCCCAGACGGCGCAGAACGCGAACAGCGGCGCACCGGCCAACAGGCCCAGCTTGAGCAGGCCATCCGTCAACTCCGCCAGCCTGGGCGTGCCCTTCAGCGCCACGGCTTCGCGGAAGAAGACCTGGCTCAGCGCGCCGGAGACAAGCAACGTGGGCGCCAGCAGCACCGTGCGCGTCAGTCCATAGAACCCGGCCGCGGCGGTGGCGGACATCGCCGCGAACACGAAAATTGGCATGTCGCGGGCGATCGTCCCGATCAGGCTGTATGGGGTGTTGTAGTACAGGAACTGGCGGTAACTGCGCGCGACGGAGCGCATCCGCGCCCAATTCCAGTTCCGGATCACTCGCCGCAGCGCGTATCCGGCGCCGCCCAGAATGACCGCCAGCCCCAACAACTGGCCGGCCATCTTGGCCCAGACGAGGCCTTCGGCGTGCGCGCCCATCAGGCCGATGGCCACGGCGATGGCCGCGTAGCCGGCCTGGTTCAGCACGGCGGCCTTGGCGATGCGGGTGAAATTACGTTCGCGCGACGCATAGGCGGTGCCCAGCAGCGTGAGCGTGGTGCCGAAGACCATGGGCACCAGCAGCCATAGCCAGGCGGTGTGGCTGCTGTAGCCGGACAGGCTGGCCAGGTGACCGCCCATCAACGCCACCGCCGCGGCCAGCGCCAGCAGCATCAGCGTGGCGATGGCCAGGACGACGGCGGCGATGCTGTCGGCTTCGTCGTCGGAATCCGGCAGCACTACCGCAAGGTCGTAGCGGCAAGTCGCCGCCACGCCAAGCGCTGCGGTCCCTCCCATGAAAAGCGTTTGCAGGCCGATGGCCTCGGGGCTGTAGAGGCGGGTCAATACCGGGGAGATGGCCAGCGGAATCGCTTGCGCCGCGGCCGTGCCTGACAACATCGCAATGACGTTCTTGTGGAAGCTCAAGCGGAGCTCCCGCGGATGTGGCGCGTGCCCCACCGGTTCATGCTGCCGCCGTCGGTTGGTACTCCGGCACCAGCCGCTGCAACATGGCGACGATGGCGGGCCGATCATTGGCCACCAGCGCTTGGCCGAGGGCCTCCAACGCGACCATCAGTTCCGCGTAGGGAATGTCTCGTTCGCGTGCCTTGAGAATGCGGGGATGCTCAGTTTCCGTGACATCGCCGCCGATCAGCAGCTCTTCGTAGAGTTTTTCGCCGGGACGCAAGCCGGTCACGAGAATCTCGATATCGCCATCGGGATGATCCTCGTCGCGTACGGTCAGACCATACAGGCGGACCATGCGGTAGGCCAGGTCGACGATACGCACGGGCTCGCCCATGTCCAGCACGAAGACCGATCCGGACTCGCCCATCGATCCGGCTTGCAGCACCAGCTGCGCGGCTTCGGGGATGGTCATGAAGTACCGGGTGATTTCCAGGTGGGTCAGCGTGATCGGGCCGCCTGCCAGAATCTGCTTCTGGAACAGCGGCACGACGCTGCCGGAGCTGCCAAGCACGTTGCCAAAGCGGACCATCGAAAACCGGGTGCCGTTCTGCGTCAGCGACAGCGCCTGCAGGATCAGTTCGGCCAGGCGCTTGGACGTGCCCATAATGTTGGTGGGGCGCACCGCCTTGTCGGTCGAGATCAGCACGAAGTCCTGCACGCCGCATTCCACGGCTGCCGTCGACAGCGTGAGCGTACCGAATGCGTTGGTCTGGATGCCTTCGGCCGGATTGTGCTCGACGATCGGCACGTGCTTGTACGCCGCGGCGTGGTAGATGGTCTCGACGCCGTGTTCGCGGAAGACGGATTTGCAGAGCTTGGCGTCCCGCACGGAGCCCAGCACCGACACGACTTCGAGCAGCCGCGCATCGGGCAGTGCACGGATCGCCTGGTCGACAAGGTAGAGCGCAGCTTCGGAGACCTCCAGGATCACCAGTTTGCGCGGGCGCAGGCTGACGATCTGGCGGCACAGTTCGGATCCGATCGAACCGCCGCCGCCGCTAACCATGACCACACGGCCTATGACGCAGCGACCCAGCAGTTCCTGCTGCGGCGCTACCGGGTCGCGACCAAGCAAGTCTTCGATCTGCAGGTCGCGGAGGCGCGGGCCGTCGGTCGGGACGATCAGTTCACGGATGCTGGGCACCAGGCGGATTCGCAGCGGGTAGTCAGCGACGCTTTCGACGATTTCCCGCACCCGTCCGCGCGAGGCCGAGGGCATCGCGATCAGGAGCTGGTGCGGGCTATAGCGTTCGATAAGCTCCGGCAGCTTTGAGGGGGCATGGATGCGGATGCCCGCCATCATGAGCCCTTGCTTGCGCGGATCGTCGTCCAGCGCCGCGACGGTGCGGTAGTGCGGGCCGGCGTCCAGCGCGGTCGCCAACTGGGAGCCGGCGCCGCCCGCGCCGTAGATGATCACCGGCACATAATGTTCGGCCGACATCAAGCCGGCGCGCGGGAACAGCACTCGGCGCGCGAGCAGGCGCGAACCGAGCAGCAGCACCAGCGCCAGCAGGCAATAGATGGTCAGCGCGCCTCGAGACAGGCCGCGGCCAATTTCCAGGAAACGGTCAACGCTGACCACGGCCATCAGGGACACGACGATGCCGCCCATGACAGACAGCACCACGCGCTCATTCATGTAGCGCAAGATATACCGGTACAGGCCCAGCGCGGCAAGGGCAAGCACGCCGGTGCTGCTGGCGACAATCGAGAACAGGATGTAGTGATCGTCAAAAAAGAACAGTTCGAAGCGCAGCCAAAGCGCTAGCTGAAACGCCAAGAGCAGCAGGCACGCGTCAAGCCCGATAGCGAGGACTTGCTTGATGCGACGCGGCAGGTTGACGAATGCGTGCCTTATGGAGTTTTGTAATTGACGCATAGTGCCATCATGGATAGCGAAGATTCGTGGTCGCAGGAAGGAAAACAGGGCCCGAAGGCCCCTTGCGTTATGCAGCCAGATCCTCGGCTATTTTGTCTGCTGCGCTGCCGTCGCCATATGGGCTCGCAGGCGTAGGCTGATGAGCTAGTGCAATCCCGATGGCTGAGATGATGCCGGCCACCGATGTCGGCGGCGCCACGCGGTTCCAGCCGGCATCGACCAATTCGGTCCACTCGGTTTCGTCGCGCACCGTGACGCAGGGGCGCTCATGGAAGAACGCTTCCTTCTGGACGCCGCCGGAGTCGGTCAGGACCAGCTTGCAGAACTTCTCCAACTGCACCATGTCAAGGTAGCCGACGGGGTCAACCAGCTTGATGCGGCTTGCCAACTTGTCGCGCAGGCCGAGCTTTTCCAGGATGTTGCGCGTGCGGGGATGGAGCGGCCACACCACTTCATGGCTTGCACCCGCTTGCATCAGCGCATCGACGATGACGCCGAGCCGCTGGGCGTCGTCAGTGTTCTCGGCGCGGTGGATCGTCACCAGGATGTATTGGCCCGGCGTCAACCCGAAGCGCGCCAGCGCGCCGCCTTCGGCATTGACGCGAGTGCCCTGGAACCGGGCTACGTCTAGCATGACATCGCCCACCTGGATGATCCGCGAAGGATCCATTCCTTCGCGGATCAGGTGCTGGGTTGCGGTATCCGTCGGCGTATAGAGCCAGCGCGACACGCGGTCCGTCAGGACGCGGTTGATCTCTTCCGGCATGCGCATGTTGAACGAACGCAGGCCCGCTTCAACGTGGGCCACCGGGATGTGCAGCTTGGCTGCCGCCAGGGCGCCGGCCAGCGTGGAATTGGTGTCGCCGTAGACCAGGACGGCGTCCGGACGTTCGTCCTGCATGACGCGTTCCAGCTCGATCAGCATGCGGCCGGTCATGTCGCCATGGCCGCCGCCATGGATGTCCAACTGGTGCTCCGGCTGCTTCATGCCGAGTTCATCGAAGAACACGTCCGACATGTTGGCGTCGAAGTGCTGGCCGGTATGCACCAGCACTTCGGACAGCCGCGGGTGCCGGGCCATTGCCGCCGACACGACGCTGGCTTTGATGAACTGGGGGCGGGCCCCCAGGACGGTCAGAATCTTCCTGGTCATAGTTAGCGGGCGAGTGCGGCGCGAAGGGTGGCGACGATCTGGTCTTGTGTAGCTTCGTCCAGATCGGGGTGCATCGGCAGGCTCATGACGCGTTCCGCCAGCATGTCCGAAATCGGCGTGGCGCCTTCGCCGTCGGCGAATTCCGCATAAGCCGGCTGGGCATGAATCGGGCGCGGGTAGTGGATCGCAGTCGGGATGCCGGCTTCTTTCAGGTGCGCGATCACGGCTTCGCGGTTGGGGACGACCACGGTGAACTGCGCCCAGACGCTGTCCCGGTCCGGCCGCACCGTCACCGTACGCGCGCCGTCCGGCAGGTCCGCCAGCAACTGCTGGTAGCGGGCGCCAATCTTGAGGCGTTGTTCCACTTCCCATTCGAAGCGTTCCAGCTTGCCGAGCACTACTGCGCATTGCAGGGTGTCCATGCGGCCGCCGACGCCGACGCGGGTGTGATAGTAGCGGGCCGACTGGCCGTGCACGCGGATTTCGCGCATGGCCTGGGCCAGGGCGTCGTCGTTGGTGAACAGCGCGCCGCCGTCGCCATAGCAGCCCAGCGGCTTGCTCGGGAAGAAGCTGGTGCAGCCGATGGTCGACAAATTGCAGCTCTTCTTGCCCTTGTACGTGGCGCCGAAGCTCTGTGCCGCGTCTTCGATGACCGCAATGCCGCGCTTGACGCCGATCGCGTTGACTTCATCCATGTCGCCGCACTGCCCGTACAGCGATACGGGGATGATGGCCTTGGTGCGCGGCGTGATCTTTGCTTCGATTTCCGACACCTTGATGTTACTGGTGTCAGGTTCGACATCGACGAACACCGGCACGGCGCCCAGCAATACGATGACTTCGGCTGTGGCGACGAACGTGAACGAGGTGGTGATGACTTCGTCGCCCGCCTTCACGCCCAGCGCCATCAGCGCAATTAGCAAGGCCTCGGTGCCCGAAGCGACCGTGATGCAATGCTTGGCGCCGGTATAAGCGGCCAGGGCGGTTTCCAATTCCTTGACCTCGGGACCCATGATGTACTGGCCATGGTCCAGGACCTTCTGGATACGGGAGTTGATCGGGTCACGCAGGACTTGGTACTGTTTTTTCAGATCAATGAATTGCATGGTGTTTACGCCTGTTGGCAGACGCCATCCTTCAAGATATAGGTTTCACCCGTATTCGCGCACGTGGCCTGGCCGTTGCCGGTCAGGGGCAGATCGAGTTGTTCGCCGTAGCGGCTCATCCAGCCGATCTGCCTAGCGGGTACGCCGACGACCAGGGCGTAGTCCGGCACGTCTTTATTGACCACGGCGCCCGCGCCCACGAAGGCGTAGCGTCCGACGGTGGCGCCGCACACGATGGTGCTGTTGGCGCCCAGCGTGGCGCCCTGGCGCACCACAGTACTGCGGTATTCGCTCTTGCGCTCGATGGCCGCGCGCGGGTTGTAGACATTGGTGAAAACCATGCTCGGGCCGCAGAACACGTCGTCTTCCAAGGTGACGTTGTCGTAGACCGAGACGTTGTTCTGGATCTTGACGCGGTCGCCGATCTTGACCTTGTTGCCGACGAACACGTTCTGGCCCAGCGAGCAGCCTTCGCCGATCACGGCGCCGCCGCAGACATGGACCCAATGCCATACCCGGCTGGTCATGCCGATTTGGGCGCCTTCATCAACGATAGCAGTGGAATGGATGCTCATGGGGTCAGTCCAGCGGCAGCGGAACGCGCACGCCGTCGCGGGCGGAACGGTACATGGCGGTCAGCAGTGCCAGGGACTGCAGACCTTCGCGGCCGTCGGTCTCCGGTTCGCATTCACCGCGCAGCGTACGGATGACGTTGTCGTAATACAGCGGGTGGCCAAAGCCGTAAACCGAAGTCGTTTCGTAGTTGGCTTCGCGGATCTTGGTGTCGTCGGGGTGCTCGTCGGCGAACTTCCATTCGTCGATGCGGTTGACCGCCACGCCGCCGACTCGGACGGTGCCCTTTTCACCCAGGATGGTGATCGAGCCTTCAAGGTTCTGCGGGTAAGTCAGCATGGTGACGTTGATCGACCCCATGGCTCCATGGCGCCAACGCACTGCCGCCACACCCGTGTCTTCAGCTTCGATGCGGCGCGCAAGGGTGGCCGTGAAGGCATAGACGCTTTCGACCGGGCCGACCAGCCAGTCGAGCAGGTCCACATAGTGGCTGGCCTGGTTCATGAACGCGCCGCCGTCCCACTCCCACTTTCCGCGCCAACGGGCCGCATCGTAGTAATCTTGCGGTCGCGTCCAGAAGACGTTGACGGTGACCATGTAGATCCGGCCGAAGCGGCCTTGGTCGATGGCCTTCTTCAGCAGCTGCAGGGTGGCGTTGCGGCGGTTCTGCTTGACGACGAAAAGGCGGACGCCGGCTTCGTCGCAGGCCTTGACCATGCGCTTGCCGTCTTCCCAGCGCGTGGCCATGGGCTTTTCGCTGACGACATGGCGGCCGGATTGGGCGATCTCGATGGCTTGCCACGGATGCAGGCCCGAGGGCGTGGCCAGGATCACGGCGTCGGCGGTGCTGTTGGCCAGCAGCTCGGTCAACGATGAATAGGGGGTGGCGCCTGTTGCTTCGGCGGCAGCCTTCAATGCTTCAGGGTTGGTGTCGCAGACTTCAACCAGTTCGGCTCGGTCCCCGTGCTGGGTGATCGCGCCGATGTGGTTCTTGGAAATACGCCCACAGCCCACAATGGCAAAACGCAGCTTCCGGTCAGTAACGGGATTGGTGGTCATCAGATTGTTTTGATGTAAATTGCCGGGGTTATTGGACCCACCCGGGATTAGAGAGCAATAATACTTGAATCCCCTGGGTGTCCACGAATGTAAACATCCATTTTCTTATTGATGCCTACTCGCATTCTCATCGTTCGAACATCGTCACTTGGCGATCTGGTGCACATGTTACCTGCTATTACCGATATTGCACGACATGTGCCGGACGCGGAGATAGATTGGGTAGCCGAAGAGACTTTTGCCGAGATACCTTCCTGGCACCCGGCTGTGAGTTCGGTCATCAAAGTAGCGCACCGCCGATGGCGTAAAGCCTGGTGGTCGCAGCAGGTCCGCACGGAACGCAAGGCGCTACGCGAGCGACTGCGTGAACAGCAATATGACATCGTGTTGGATATGCAGGCGCTATTGAAATCAGCCTGGCTGGTCCGGCAAACGCGCGGTATTCGTCACGGGCTTGATTGGCGATCCGCACGCGAACCTTTGGCATCGCTGTTTTACAACGTGCGACACCGCGTTGAATTCTGGCAGTCCGCTGTCATTCGACAACGCAAACTGGCAGCGCTGACTTTCGGTTACCAGCACGCGGGGTTGCCCGATTTCGGATTGCAAGAGTTCGCGCGTTTGGCAACGCAATCTCGAGATGTTTCCGATGTTGTCGACCAAAATAATGTGGTGGATCCGCCACGATTGCATCACCTGGATACCGATCGCGGCTACGCCGTGATCATGCCGTCGGCCAGCCGCGACGACAAACTGTGGCCCGAAGAGGACTGGCGGGCGGTTTTCCGCCGGCTGCGCGAGGCGGGCTGCACTTTGAAACTGCTGGCGGGCAACGACTCCGAAGCCCAGCGCGCCGGCCTGCTGGTGGCCGGCATGGACGGGGCCGAGGTGATGCCCCGCATGGATCTGACTTCCGTGGCTCGCCTGCTGGCGGGTTCGCGCCTGATGGTGGGGTTGGACAGCGGCTTGACCCATTTGTCCGCCGCGCTGGGCCGCCCCACGATCGGCATCTACCGCGCCTCCACGCCGGTGCGCACGCCGCTGGTCGGTTCGAACTACACCGCCAGCCTGGGCGACCGCGGCGCATCGCCGTCGCGCGAGGCCGTGATGGCGGCGGTGGAGCAGGCATTGGCCGCCCAGTGACATGAACCGCGGCGTCTACTCTTTGGCGCTCAGGGCATTGTCGCCGCTGGTCTGGCTATGGATGGCCCACCGCGCCAGGCGGGCGGGCGGCCAGTGGGAGATATTTTCCCCGGAGCGGTTCGGCCGTGCCACGGCGCCGTCGCCCACGTCATCGCGGTCTTTCGCTTCCTGGACGCAACCCGTCTGGGTGCATGCCGTCAGCCTGGGCGAAACCCGCGCCGCGCAGCCGCTGCTGCAGG